>JAABUY010000273.1_pt1 | contig 99258 bp, 116 predicted proteins | sample 5560271 | NCBI WGS metagenome assembly JAABUY01 (sample SAMN10711886, study PRJNA513374) | rock metagenome | isolation source: Antarctica rocks | place: Antarctica: Victoria Land, University Valley | reverse complement strand
CTGTCTTGTTGTACAGACTTGAACAAAGTATTTAATTAAGTTGATAGCATTGTTATTTCACTATAGTTACTCATAAATTTTGTACAGATGATAAAAATATATATTCATAATAATTCTGTCTATTCAGGTTTATAGAAATAAGTGTTTAGTTGTGATTTTAACAATCAAAATGCTGTTGTTTGAGCTTGATTTTGAAGAAGTTTCAAAAAAAAAGTTGCGTGAGTGCTGGAGCCAACTTTGTAGGATCCGCTGTACAGCCCAGCCTGGTCAGCAGATTCACAAGGGTCGACTTCAGTGATGATGGTGAAGCTTGCAACAGCATAGCAGTAACCAAAAGCGAAGACAAGAGGTATGCATTTCGACAAAGGAAGGTGTTCATGTCAGTATCTCATCCCACGAAGCTAAGGAAACTCGGTTCGAGCGAAGCTCCAACGGTCTGTGGTGTGAGAGGGCAGCGGTGGAAACAGCTCGCGAAACCTGTTCCTTGCTGCCTGTATTGTTTTTTGAGGTCACAGCAACAGGCTCGCGTCAAGGTCAGTCCCTCAGTATGGATTTAGGGTCGATCAGGCCGCCATGAACGGGCATGCTCTCCGGATGCACTGCATCAAGTGACAGTCCAGGTAGCCAGAAGCAGACGAGAAGCTGGGCTTCTACTGGCTCACGAGCAACAGCCTTGTATCCTCTGCGAGATCTAGAGAAGATACAGTGGATGAATCTGAGATGCCTGGCATCTGGTCAACGATGGACGATAGCCTCGCAATCAACCCTAAAGCCCTGATAAAAACCTGGTCTTTCTTGGCAGGGGAAATGCTAAAGCCTTATAGGTATAGCCAAAGCGCAACGGATGAAGAGTAATATTGCCAGAAACCTTATCGAGCGCCTAAGCGCTACAGTACCATCTCGGTCAACAATTAAGCAGCTCATTAAAAGGGCGACAACGCCCCTTTGACTTGCATCTCTAGGCCACAACGGCGAACTTTAAAGACAAGCATATTTAAAAGTACGCCATACCAGGTGTACATGTGTAGCAACGAAGAAAGATCCGAGACTACTGTCGTAGGCACCAAAGACAAGAGAATGAAACACAATATCAATCATCTCGTGAACAGGATCTGGAACCCAACTCGGAGCCCAAAATTCCCGACCGCGTTGGCAAAATAATGAGACAAATAGAGCATGACGAGATGGAGCTGAGAAAATCTGGGAGATCTGCCCAAGTCAGGTACCAACTGATTTCCCTCCAGATCTCCTTTCTACCGCCCCACAACAGGGCAATCGTTTAGGCAAAAGTCTAAATTTTAGCTCGTCACCAAGTCCATATTCATCTAAGAAGGTTTGCGCCAAGGACAGACACCCAATCACATTCGGCGCATCACCATCGCGGAACAGCAGCCTCCCGGCGAAGTTTGGACTAATTAGGAATAGATCCAAGGTAGTTTCCAAATCAAGGGCGGCCATCACACGCTAGTTTGAGCTAATGCGTTCATGCTTGTCGACTTACCTCTTGTAGCGGCACACGAAGTACTGTAAGATGACACTGATGACAACCTTTGATGGACGGGAAATTGGGGGAGGATACTTCCGCAATAATACTGTAATATCACGTACAGCACTCCTTCGATGACCCTAATGATGTGACCGGCCTGGACTGGGTCCGCGCGGGACTTGCCCGGGACTTGCCCGTAACGCATCTGTACCTTGGAGATTAGCTGGAGCAGCAGACAGGGCCTCTTCATACAAAACCGAGCTGTCCTCGCACCTTTTCTCATGCCCTGTTCTTCTCTCTCTCTCTCTTCTCTGCCCACTCTCAACCACTCTCGTTGCCATCTCTCGTTCTCGCACATCCATTCTGTCACTTCAGAACTCCAGAGTTTCTAGACCTCCAGTACAGTTTCGATAACCCGTCAACATGAAGTTCACTCAATCCGTCGTCGCCCTCGTGGCCGCTGCTGGCTTGACCACCGCTAGCCCCGTCAAGAGACAGGCGGCGCCCATCACCGATGCCGACAGTGCGTTTCCCTTCTCTTCACTCTCCATAAGCTTGCCTCGACTGACATACAAATGACCAGTCCTCAACTATGCACTCACCCTGGAGCACCTCGAGGACAAGTTCTACCGCGAGGGTCTGGCCAACTACACTCAGGAGCAGTTCGCCGCCGCCGGCTTCGACTCCACCTTCTACAACAACCTGAAGACCGTCTCCAAGGACGAGCAGACCCACGTCAAGTTCCTGACTGGCGCTCTCACCGGTACTTTCCTCTCCCCTCTCCAGAATTTTTATATGCTCAAACTGACCATCCTTCCAGCCGCCGGCGCCAAGCCCGTCGAAGAATGCACCTACAACTTCGGCGTCTCGGACCCGAAGTCCTTCGTGATGCTCTCCTCCATCCTCGAGGGTGTCGGCGTCAGCGCCTACCTCGGCGCCGCCGCCGACATCATGTCGAAGACGTACCTGACCGACGCCGGCTCCGTGCTGACGGTCGAAGCGCGTCACACCGCGTACGTGCGCGCGGCGCTCGGCGAGTCGCCATTCCCGTCGCCCTTCGACACCCCGCTCACCATCGACGAGGTCTACACGCTCGCGGCCCAGTTCATCGTGTCGTGCCCCTCGACCAACGTCAAGCTGCCCGTCAAGGCATTCCCCGTCCTCAAGCTCGGCACCAAGGGCACCATCAAGAGCGGTGACACCATCACCTTGAACACGCCCAACTACATCCTCAAGCCGGTGCAGGGCGGCACTCAAGTGTACGGAGCTTTCATCACCATCCTCGGGCCCATCTTCGTCGATGCTACCGCCGTCAGCGGCGGGTATTCCGTCCAGGTGCCGGAGGGTGTCAACGGGCAGACCTACGTTGTCCTGACGGGCTGCAAGGACGCTGTCAATGACAACACCGTTGCCGCCGGGCCTGCGATTGTCGAGGTCACCAACCCCACCTACTAATTAGACGGTTCGGATTGTTGATAGGATAGAGTGATCTTGTTGTTGTATGGATGTGATGTTCTTATATATATTTCTTTCGCCCTCGGTGTCGGGTCTTTTGTCGGAGTATGTACCATACCTGAGCCGTTAGAATAATTAATCTCTAATCCCGCACCGACTTCTATTGCACCAAGTTCAATTGGTTCCGGGCTCTGCTCAACCCCGGCATCATTGATTGTCATTTACTCAAGAGCTCCCCCAACCATGATGAACAACATACTGATCCAGTATCGCATTCCCAGCGTAGCTTACCTAGTCCGCCTCTGGATACTTCTGTCCCTGCTGCTCTGGATCCACTCGCGATCCCCCCGTCTCCCTTCCTCTTCACACCCATCCGGGCCTAACTCCAAGACCTTAAACCCTCGAGAGACGGAGGAAGAACTTCGTATCCCTTCCACGTAATCCTTCTCTCACGGCATGACCGTCCCATCATACATATGGAGAAAAAAAGCACGACCCACCGAACACGATCCGCACCAAAGCTGTTCAGTCCGGCTGGTCTCGGCGCCTGCCATTTGGCACCAAATACCGCTCTCGACCTCCACCCGACAAACCCTCGATAGCCCCGCCCCGCCTTTCCCTCCGACACCCCATCTGGCCAACACGTAAGCAGTTCAGCCGCGTGATTCCCCCTCCCTCTCTCCGTCCCACCCACCGCATACCTTACCTAGCGATCAGCCGGTCGCGGACGCAGATGCAGATGATGCGGCAACACTGGCGCACTCCCCACTCGGTCTGCATCGTTGCCATCTCGTACCTGTCGACGATAGAAGGGATGGGCGTTCGAGCGAGTCTGTACCAGAGCCTTACTGTACGTTCCACGAGGCGCGGCACGTCATGGCCATCCATGACGATGATTGCCGTGCGCTCCACCCGTGAGTGAGTGGGTTAGTGAGTCTTGTTGCAGCATCGACAGACAATCCCCGTCGTTTCGCGCCTCTCGGCCGTCGCTTGCACTCGTTTCAGCTCTGCTCTCGACGTGGGCCGAGTCTATGGCCGGGTTATGGTGCTGCGCAGGCTTGGTACGTGGTCCGTGGTCCGTTTTCTGACGGCAGTCGTTCTGCGCTGTCAGAAGAGAGTACGTGCAAGAGTTTGAAACGAAGACGCTACCGTGAGAAAGGGAGCGAGTCGAGCGTTCAGCATCGCCCCGACCTCAGCCATTTTCGGGTCGAGGCTCGTCGTTCACGCCCGGTATATATCGAAGCGCTCCTGGCGTCCTCCCGCGTCTCAGCCCCACTTTCCGTGGATCTCGCATTGTCTCACCCCTTGCCCGACCACCCAGGTCTCGCTCCGATGATCTTAAATGGCTCTTGAGGCTGGTCGCGTGGCAGCTAGGGTTCAGTCATGGAAGCTATACACGCAAGTGACCATATCCTGGTGGTTGCCGTCTGCACCCATCCACGGCACGCTTGAAGATGAATATGCGTTGCCTACCATCTCCAGTGCATCCTTGTGACGTTCTCTTCCTACGGTGGGGTAGATTTTCCACACGACCTGCAGCAAGCATATATGTAGAGCAGTCAATCTACAACGAGAGACCGCGTAACCCTAGAACCAGCTCGTGAATCGAATGTCGAGAAAGATCTCCACGTATTTAGAGAGGCTACTATGGCTTTAGTCTAACTCAACGTTGAACCTTGCGGTATGCTACATCTGAGAGCAATAACAAAATGACAATCCTTACACTTCACGAGCCTCGACCCGTCCAATCCTCCCTCCTCTCCAGCCCTGTCCAAGTATACTCGTACAAAAAGTGCATATACTCCACCCTTCCAGAGTACTTCCCATCTACCCGCACACGCTCCATCGACCAAACAACCCACTAGACCCCCTTCTCCGACTGAACCTCTACCCTCACAACTCCTCCTCCTCGTCGTCCCCGCTAACACTCCGCAACTCATCCCCCACCAAGCCCTCATTACCCTCGCGCATCCCATCACCACCAGCCTCCCCCTCCTCCTCCTCACTGCTCGTCCCGCTCCCCTCGCTCTCGCCCTCGCTCCCAGGATCATAATCCTCGCCCTCCTCCTCATCCTCCTCCTCCCCCCCACCCCCCTCCCCCTCCCCCTCCCCACCCTCCCTCGCCACAACCTCCTTCCTCGCCCTCTCCAACTCCCCCTCCCCCTCCCCCTCCCCGTACCCCTCCCCTCCACCCCCCACCCCATTCACACCAACCCTCCTCGCACACCTCCGCTCCGCCAAACTCGCGTCCTGCAAGCCATGCCGCTTAACATAAGCGTCTATACCCGCGAAATCCGCCTGATCAAGCATCGCGAACTCGAACTCGAGCGCGCCATCCTCTGCGTCGGGTCCGGTTCGCGAGGCCGAGGGCGAGCACGGGGGGAGGGTGGTGACGTTGAGGTTGAAGGTGCGCTGGAGGACGGAAGTGTAGGAGACGGAGGCGACGGCGTGGAAGGGGAAGAAGAGGAGGGGTTTTTTGAAGGCGTGCAGGATGCCGGTTGGGAGGAAGAAGAGGAAGCCTGTGCGGGGTGGAAACGGGGGGTAGCGTCAGTAACGAACGGAGGGGGTTTGTCTCGAGAGGAAGGGCGGGAGAGAGAGAGAGAGAGGAGCAAGGCATAAAGCGCCACCACAACCTCCCTCGCACGCGGAGTTCGGACGCACGCACCGTCTTTACTGCCCCGAAACGCACTAACATGAAACGCCCTCTCGCCCTTGCGATGCGCATGCACCAGCGCACTCGCAAACTCCCTCTCCTCCGGCTCCACGACCTTCCTCCCCGCCACCACCGCACCCCCAAGCCCGACATCCAGCAACCCCCGCACATAATCCTTATACGACCCACTCCCCCCCCGCGCCCCCTCCCCGTCCCGCGCCAGCGCCAGACTCAGACTCACATTCTTCGGCACCGCATCCAGCACCGTCCACACCAACCGCTCCTTGGCCGCCGCGCCCACCGCCACCGAACCCGTGCCATCGTCGCCGTACGCAGGGAAGACGCAAAACGCAAACTGGCGCTGCGCCTTTTCCGGCACGGGCACGCAGACAACGTCATGCACGTCCCTCCACGCCACGCCGAACTCGACGGCGCCGGTGCTGGCGTTGCGCGCGCGCAGGCCCTCATCGGCGCGCGGGCTGATTTCGAGCGTGAGCTTTTTGCGTTGTGGGATCAGGAAGGAGGTGTCTGGCACGGTGTGGTAGCCGGGGTGCCATTCCGCTGACGACGAGGAGGTGCCGTTGATGGAGCCGGCGTTGTCGTCGAGTTTTCGCTTCTTGGGAGGTGGATGGTCGCCGTTGGGGGTGGGGTTGGAGGACGGGCGGAGCGTGAGGGCGTAGCTGGCTATGTCGGTGAAGAGGGCGGTGTGTTGGGGGGATTGGGCTGCGGTGGAATTAGGTCTACGTGGTTGCTCAGGGGGGCATGCCATCGTACCAATTGCATCGTAAGTGCGCTTCTTCAGATCTGGTCGCTCGGTAAAAGCTTTGTCGATGATTGAACTCGCGACCATGGTTACTGTCAACTTGTTACGGTGGATGTACTTGTAGTCTACGGTCCGACATAGTGTTAGAGCTGTGGAAGCTAGGGGTCTGCTGGCGCCTATTCCCCTATTCGAGTGTCAAGCGAGAGTCCCCTGGGTCCGGGTGTCTTTTCTGTTTACGTTTTATTGCGCCTTCGAAAGTAATCCTGCTCTTGGGCATCAAGGGTCGACTTACGAATCACTGAACAGCATTATTAATCGGGAGGAAAGAATTCTATGTCTAAGACGTTGAATTGTCAACTAGCGGTAGAGATCGCTGCTTGTCTCATTCTAGGCCCTCCGCTTCTTAGATCCTCTGAGTACAGTTTGAGTGTTCCACCCAGGTGACTGCGCTATCCCACATCGCAATAGATGGAGCTTAGCCGCCGATAGATATTGAGAAAGTAAAGAAATGTGGCTGATGAGCCATGATGATTGAGGGGTCAATCCCAAGCCCTGTGGGGTATCCGCGCCCACTTTTCATCCCCAGCGCCGCCGTTTCATGAAATTCGTAATCTCTCGAGATGGCAATCAATACAAATGAGAAATGAATAAAGGAGTGACAGTGATTTGGAGTTTTGAACGCCAAACGGCGTGATGTCGTTATCGTGATGTCGTGAAGATATGGTACACCGAGTCTAGACCGTTAACCCCGGGCCGTGAGGTCGAAAGATTTCTATGATGATTTTTCCCCGGCCGACCGACCTGATATTACACCGGTAGGTAGGACCCCGCGCAAAAACTTGAAAAACGCAGCTTTCCGCGAAGGACGCCGTTGGAATTGAGATGCGATCTGCACCATCGGCCCAACGATGTCCTCATCACCAAGCTTCGGGAATTTACCGTCGCTTCGTGGATCGTTCAACGACGGCATTTTCACCAGCGGGGCGGGCTCGATGCTGCTTTGGCTGACCGTGAGGGCTGGCCCATCGCCCTCCCCCGCCTTCGCCACGAGAAGTTCGCTGTTTCTCTTCCACTGCAGGTCCACATCCGCCCACTTTTCTTCCGTGAGCTTGTAGATCTTCGACGTGACCCCGTAGTGCTCGCCCGTGCGCACAAGGTGCTTCATGTAATTACACCGTGCCGTGTCCCAATCGGCTCGCATCTGGTGGCATGCCTCGCTATCGACGACATCCGGAACGTATGGCTGTGGGTAGATGATGAAGTTTGCATGGCCAAGCTTGTTGGTCCACTCATCGGTAGGGCCTCCGACCACCATTGGATGAAGTTCGGACGACGGTGTTGGTTGGACGACCTTTTGCCTCTGGAAAGACGACACCGAAGGTCTCGAGGAGAGTGGCGGGGACGGCAGACCGGCTACGGGAGAGTTGTCTGTAGGACTGTTGCCCATCAGGAACGAGCTGCGGGCATCGGCAACGGTTGGAGACTGAAGAGGTGACTGTACGGGAACGTCCGCTACAAGAGGTGGAAATGCGACCATTAAAGGGGGTAGCAGCGGGGTTGTGGCCAAATTATCCGGGTCCTCTTCCTGGCTGGAGTGATTCGCTTTCTCGACATCAATGGACGCGGGCATCGCGCCATTATCGGCAAAGTCGTCGAAGGTACTTCTGGTTGGAGTAGGAGGAAGTTGAAAGTCGCGCCGTTCGGATGGGTGAAGTATCGAACCGGCCATGGAAGATGACCGCGACTTGATTGAGTTGGGCGCGGAAAAATCGGTCTGTCGAAACCCTTCAGAAACCGAGATAGTGTTGCCGGTCTTTCTAATTTTCCACTTCCTCGAGAATGAGGGAAACCTAGTGCCGAGTCGAGATGCCATTCCCAACAGGGGCGAGTCACCCGCGCGGCGTTTCTTTGCGGATTGCATTGTCGCGAACTCCCCATCTCTGTAGGATCCATCGATGAAGTCATAATCGTTCGAATTAGGCAGAGCTGCGGAGGAGCCCATCACCGTGTCCTCGTCGTCGTCGTAGCGCGGTGATTCACCTGAGAGACGTTGTCAGTCAATGGAGCACAACGTCGCTCAGCGCACGGTCCAATATGCGCCGAGTTGCCGCCAGAGACTCACAGAAACAGTCCGGCGCACCATCGGCGTGGTCGAGCAGCTCAAAATCTTCGTCGCGCTCCTGCGGCTCTTCCTTCACGTCCGTCAACGGCCTCTTCCCGGAGCCAAAGGTATCCATGGAATCGCCCAAGATCGGGGACGAAGCCAGCGACGAAGTCGAGCTTGGGAAGCGCGAATGACCTCGTAGAGAGAAGGTCGGTGTCACGGGGGATGGATAGTCGGAGGATACGGACGATTGCGTCAAATGCAGCGCATTGGCCGAAGCTCCCAACTCCGGTGAATTGCCCCTCGTTACCACCTCCTCTTTCCTCCTTGCTTCCACCAGTTGAGGCAACTTGAGCTGTCGCAATTCGCGCATGGTTGTTTCGGTAAGGGTTGTTATGGCGCGCTTTCTTCCGCAAGGGTTGTAGGTGGTAAGCTGGTCGAAGTTCGGAGGTAAAATCAGCTGGCAAGCATGGCCCTTGTATGAAGAAAAGCCGGCTCGGATGAAGCTCGATATGATAATACGTGGCTACGTAATGGCGGGACCAGCAGTGTACGGTGTTGATCGAATGTCAATGGCTCCACGTATGTTCGGGATGCAGGTACAAGCTGTCATAAACAACTGTTTTCTCTACCAGTCAGCAGTCGCGTAATAGGTGAAGAGCAATCAGAAGATGAGACGCTTTCGCACTCTATTGAGGAACGTGGACGGCGAAAAGAGGACGCAGAGGGACTCACCAAATCATGGTTTGACGTGATAGTGGTTAAAACAAGGAGAATTAGAAGGAGAGAATTTATTTGCGAAACTGGAAATAATAATTCATGCGGGGAGGTTTGCGGATTTTGTGGAAGTTTTGGGTAGGAAGGTCGAGAAAGGTAAAGCTTTAGGTAGATTACAAGACAGTACAGTAAACTAAATAGAATACGTAAGATACTGCGTACAGAGAACATGTACTTCATAATCTTTCACTCATCATTCTTGCGCAACCCCATCTGATGGGTGCGGTTTGATGCAGTGACATTCCGTTGTACATACTCTGTACAAAGTGACATTGACACTGGCTGACACTGACAGTGGCTTGCTTGGGACTTGGCTTTAGGTACTGGCACTGGCACTGGCACTGGCTGTGGCTGCATGCTTGACAGTCGATAAATGTGAGCTTTCAGGATTGGGTTGATGGGAGATCATGATTCCTTACCTTATAGAATACATGTTCCAATACCTGTACGGGTTCGTAAAGTACGAGCTACAGTACTGTAGCTTATGCCATTCCCATGTGCGAATTATTACCTACCCGTTTCGCTGTGCGGGCGGCGCCGTTCCTTCCCACCATAACGATCCTTTACAAAGTAATAATGTAGCTTACTCGTACCTAGTGCCTAAAACGACATCCTTTTTCCTTCTCTTTCTTTTTCTGTTGGTTGGTCTAGAAAAACGGGCTTAACGCTAGATCCTCGTCCGAAAGGTAAAGGGTGTACGGAGTAACTACCTAGGTAGGTGAGGGATTGAATCCCGCTGCATCGGGAGCAACGGGAGCACTGCGACGACGAACTAAGTTAAGGTAAGCCCAGTGGTGTTTTTCGTGGTGTGGAGCCCACCTGGTAACGCAATTAAAGATTGCTCTTTCTCTTGGCTTACATCAGATCTTTTCACCTTACCTTACCTACCTTACACATCACAGCAATAAGTTACACTCTAGCCACACTTAGACGATGCATGTTCAGTATTGTATACAAAGTACTTTAACGTTAATACCTAAGGTAAGGTACCTTACGGTAAGTACCGTACCTTATGGTATGGCACAAGTGTGTCATATAAGATATGATATTTGTATCTGTATCTGTCTCGCATATCTACCTTACAGCCTCTCTGCCGTGTTTGTCAGGGATGCTGCGGGCTACATCATCGGCGCCTGATGGCCAGAACAGAGGGAATTTGCATTTCCTTTCACTACTGCACGGAGTACGTAAGGTATTTAATTACCAGTGGCTGTCCATGAGGTGGCTGAAAGGCTGGAACAACATGACTCGAGACTCTGGACACAGGGTATTATTATTGTTGTTATCCTTATCTCATTATTGTGATTTATCATTGTACCTCAATGATCGTAACGTGCCATCTTCAGGCCCGGTGCTCCAAAGAGAAGGAGACGACAAAGTTAAAGAGACGCCGGCAATTGATGGTCAGGTACCAAACTACCAAACTACCAACCTACTTTAGGGTTGTCAGTACAAAGACCTAGGAAAAGTAAGGACCACGCATCCACATTCTATTACACATATCATACATATAGAGAGTAATAATGGGCTTCCAGTTGCGACAATGACACAGTACGTTTGTACCCTAACAATGATGAATATTTCGTAGGTAATATTAGGTAATTGAGGGAGCCGCTGTGGATACCTTCACTTTGTAAGCAGTTGGGAAAGTGAGCCGGTCGTTTGCAACCGGCCCGGCCTCATGCAGCGGGAATCGCTGACCGGTGGATTGGCGGCGCTAATAGGAGACATCATTGTGGGAATCGAACATCGCTTCCAGCCTTTCATGCACACTGCACACTGCACACTGCACACTGCACACCGAGCTATTCATATTCCTGTCCAGGGTCATTTGGCCCTCGACCGCTGTTCTGCTGACTTAGGACGAGGGAGGGAGCTCTGGTGATGTGACGAGCGGATAGTCGTACGGAGTACTTCGTAACTATGCTGTGTGACACTTTTGCTCCTTTACCAGAGCGCAGACCTTATGAAGGAAAACTGCTGAGGAATAATACAAGTACTTCGGTACATGAAACCAGTTCCTTGTACCATCCGAACTCTGATCGGTCCTATCGCTCGTGGGTTTTTCGTAGGGCAAACTCAAAGTTTTGGCTACCATCGGACTGAAGAGACCTCGGTCTGAATATTAGTGCCCCAAGCTTAAAAAGTGAACGATACCGTAGGTAAGGTACTGTACCTTAGGTATAAGATCCATTTCCAATCTGCCGGTAAATATACAGTACAAGTACAATACCGAAGAATACTAGTCTGTCCGTAACTTGTCGACAGTCTTGACAAAGCACGAGTCTGACTGCTGCTGCGCCTGGGAGAGTAGAGCAAATTGAAGTGCCCGTCGCGATACTACTAATCATGCTGCACGTCCATGGTTATGCTTGGCTAGTGACCGACGCACACCGATGTTGTGCATCGAAGCGACCAAGGAAGCCCTGTCGTAGAGAGTAGTACAACATACTCCGACGCGTGTCGAGTGTCGAGTGAGCTTCTCGAGTATTCGGACTCCACACTACCTTAGTAAGGTAGCGCTTTCTTTCTGCTCTTGAGGGCTTTACAACTATGACACAAGCCCTGCGCGTTGATACTGTTATAAAACCCCGGTCATTCGTCAATCGATAGGAATGTGTCGGAAAGAAGCAAATATCTACAGCCCAATCGGCTTTCCAGTCAGCTTCCTAACATCGATGTCGGTTGGGATCCTACCTTAGTCAGTCAAGGAAGTTGAGATGGAGTCGGGGCGACCCGGGCTATACAGCCTCTGGTAACACCAGTTTAGACCCAGTACCGGCTCCATATTTTGCGTTGTTCATCATTCCCCTCAAACTGCAGAGACGTCTTAGCGATACATATTCCCAAAATAGGTCATCAATGCCGTTGACGTGGCCTTCCCCACTGACATGCAATGCAGAATGACACTGACCTTGAACTCAACCTTGATGATCTCGTGGAATCCTTCCTTGAGCACCGGCTCTCGAAACCTGAATGCATAGCTTGCGAACGCTACTCTTGGCAGTATGGTCCGCTGTTCTGGATTCATCAAAGCACCACCTAACGCTCTGACCGTGTCGTTGTGTTCGCACAACTTCGGCGGCGAGGCGAGATAAACACAGCGAACAGGGACTTTCATTCTTCTGGCAAGTTTGATCCATATTGCTCGTGTTTCCGGCTCGGCATTGGTGTTGTCTAATGTTTGAGGCGTCATGAGGACCCCAGCCATTGCCGTGAACGGAGTGGGGAATCTGAAACGTACCCACAGCGACGGCTTTGCCCTCAGAAAGATACTGGGAAGCAAGTTGGACACATCTGTCTCGCTAATGCAGACGAGTTACTTCGATTCCGTGCAGCATCGGTTAGATGCTGATGGGAAGGGCAGACGACGTACTGTTTTGAGCTGATCCTGGTTGACACGCTCGTAACCGAGCGGTCTCAAATGATTCCAGTAGAAGGTCGATTTCCCTGCGTACATGAAGTTGAGCTTTCACATTTGACCCATCAAGAAAGACTTGGGCTTGCTCGGCGTTGCTGGCACAACGCATCTGCGGGGCTGCCGCTGAAAGTACTGGAAAGGTGTATTACCTGCACCAGGACTGCCACAAAGAAGTACGATGTCAGGTATGCTATTCTTGGTGAACAATGTAGGTGCCGCTGGCTGGTCAGAAGGTGCAGGACAGCCAATCGAGATGAAAGCTTACACGGGTCGGCTGCTTTGCCGGAGCTCTCATTCAGGTATGTTACTGGCTCGAAACCTCGAGCGAATGCTTGTGGACCTTCTTCGTCAAGAAAGAACTCTTCCGGCGTTCTGTACGTTATACCAACGTTGCTGGCGAAGTCTCTGTAAGGCATCTGAGTGGAGTTGTGTCACGAGAGAACCTGCATACACATACCGGTCGGAACATGCGTGATCGGTGCCCGCCCCTCCTATGCTTAACCTTCCTCCTGCATCCCCCACAAATAGAGAGCTGTCCAGATCCAGACTCTCAGCTCTCTCAAGGTCGTGATCTTCAAGCACCTCGGTCCACATACCCGTCCGGGGTTTCCTGTATTGGTCACGCGCAGTTGCCGCGTATATACTGATTGGGAGGTTTAGCTGGTTGAAGACTGAGGCAACCTTCCTCTTGAAGTCTGCAAGCCGCTTCTGATCGCCCTTGACGGACTTGGGATCGCTCTTGAGACTTATGCCGCCTTGATTGCTGAGGATAACGATCTGATAACTAACCATCACCCCCGTAAAAAGACTCTCAGTAAGGGTCAAACCCTAGAAATATCCCCATAATAGGCATAGCTTGGAAACTCACCCGTCCGCATGGAGGGCCTTCAGCCTTCCAGGTACACTTGCGTGCCACCACTTCCAGTCCGTTGCGTCCTTTGCATGTTTATTTCCGGAGGCAGGTTGTATGAGTGTAGAATCCTAAGACATTCGTGCTTCGTCAGGTCCAGCTTGATGAATGGTGGAAGGTGTAGTTACAAAATCAAAGCCGGCGATCCGACGGCGCTTTGCAGGCGGTAGTTTTTCATGATCGTCACCAGTTCTGTATCGTCCAATAAGGAGACTGTCGTTCACAATGCGCCAGGCGGTCTTCTCCGGCTCCTTTCGAGATAACGGAGTGAAGAAGCTGGCCACGGCGTCCTCTGTAGCACATGTCAGTCTCCATAGGTTACAGTAGGATCATCATCCAGAACGCTTTGTGTTGTCTCACTTGTTGTGGTTGACTCGAATTTTCTTTTCATTGGTGGGGGGGATAGTGAGCCATCGCGGACGCTCATAGGGCGCTTCCGATGATTCTTCATGGCTGATATATCTGCTAATATGAGTGTCTATGAGTCCAAGTTGCCAAGACCAGTGGAGGCCAGTACGCAAGACGTCGCTGCGCAGCACATTCATATGATTGTCTTCATGTGGCCAGCTCGGAAGTGTGGTAATCTTATCACCGGGATGATACCGTCGCGAACTAACACAACGTTAACACGAAGTCACATGGCGAATCTCAAGCAATTTCTAAGATTACTAAGGTTTATTTCTCTGAAGTGTCATTCAACATTATGTGTTTTCGAAGTAGATAGAGTAGTAACAGGACCATATGATCTCTACGCGATGGAATCAAATATAACAGGATTGTTCAAACGGCGGCCATCACCCTAACCCTAATGTTTCAGGATGTTTTGGATAGCAGATGTAGACGACTGCAGTACTTAAGCCCTTACTTACAGCCATGATACAGTACACTCTATTTCAGCCTAGTGTCAAGGGCGAGCCGATCACCAATGTCTAAATCTACTACGCCCCTCATCATCTCCTTGAACGCCTTGAGCTCGTTGATCCCCACTGAGATACTCTCGGGCTTGCTGCCGTCCTGAATGCGTATCGACGCTTGGAGCACATAGGCACTACTCGGGTCCAACAACACGAGGCTGTTCATTTCAGGCAACGCCTGAGACGAGGAACCATAAGCTTCTCCGTCGACAGAAGGCCGCAGAACGCGGTGTAACAGCAGGATTATATTCTGGTGGATGAAGCGTTGACCTTCGATGACATACTCTGAGACGTAGCTGTCTAGCATCAGTCCAGACTCGCAATCTGCTCTCCCCATCGACGAACGCACGTATAGCCCAGTGCGTCCATGAAGGCAAATGCATCCCCGTCGAGAATATCCACGCTCAACATCATCCTGGAGGTAACGGGTCGCCGGCCCGCCACTTCCGGTATATCTTTGAAATGCAACGTCCAACTCTGTCTTGGTTGTTGATGCTGGTCGCCTTTCAACTGAGCACCGTCATTACCCTCTTCATCGCTTTCGCCTTCCCTGAGATCAAGATTCTCTTGTTCTGAGACGTTGGTATTGAGAGGCGTCCGACCACCGAAGCGGCTGTCGTTGACTTCGCCAACCAGTTGTAGGTAATATAGTTCGTTGTGCAATTGTCCCTGTATGGCTTGTAGCTGGGCATTTTGCACTCCTTGACTTCCGCCTACTTGCGCCGAAGTCTGGCCCGGGGAGCGGCTCGGTTTGAAGATCAGATGTCTCTCGACCACCCTCTGGGGTTGCATGCCGGTGACGCCGGCAAGTATCTGGAGCAGCTGGTCATGCCGTGAAGGAAGTACTTGCGCGAAGAGCAATAGTTCGTGCATGGTAAGAGCGCCGATTGTCGCCTTGCCTATGATGCTTTACAGGACATCCAGCTGGATATTGCAAGCACTTGAGGTGCGTTGCGACGTGTGTTGGAGGTAGGATTGTGCTACTCATAATCAACCGTGCTTCGTGTGTATCTGGTGATTACCCTCAACATGTGGATTTTGCTCATGCATCTTTTCGTTACCTGAGGTATGGCTGAAACTGCGTCACTGTAACATAAGGTAGGGAAGTCTTCTTAGCTGAGGCGTTTCCGATAAGTTAGCTCTCTCGTTTCCCCGAAGCTCGGAGCTTTCCCTAACTCTTACACGGCTTATCATGCACCTACACTGACGACCGGATTGATTACTCCGTACCGCACGTCGACCAGTGCTACAGCCCACCACATACCCACCACGTAGCGACCTCCATCCTCGGTTCAATCTCACTGAGTTTCGCAACTACAAATTACCATGAACGCTACGAAAGCGTTGCGGCAGGCGGCAGCTGCGCAACACAGACAACCACTGATCAAGTTTCTGGGCAAGCGTTCCACCCCGAGTAAGTCCGAAATGCCCCTCCTTAGGAGCCGAATTGAACACTGATGCCATGCACAGAGTCGATGGACCATACGCCCCATGTCCATCCAGCCTCCCCCATCAACAATCTCCCAGACTCCTTTGCGTCGTACCGGTCGAAAGCGCAGCAGCATGGTCCACTGAACCACCGGTCCCCGACATCTACATCACCGTTGGCGTACGGAGCGATCGGAGGCCATGCCGGTAACTCGTTGGGCTCAATTGAGCCGCCTAAAGGCCAGTACTTTGACCGAAGCGAGCTGCCTGCCCGATTCGGACGGACGCTATGGACGCAGGATGAAATCGAGGCAATTGAAACCGGTGGGGCAAGTCTGTTCGCATAGACGAGAGGCGGATACAGCGAGACAAAGTTCATACGATCAATTGCGACTCGATAGCATGCGTGCAACGTCTGGGTCGAACAGGAAGCACCAGAAACGGATCCTTTGGCGTATCAACGGCAAGATCTTACTACAAAATCATACAGATACCCCTCGAGAAAGTGCCATGGCCTGGGTACATTTGTCAGGAAATTTGCCGGAATCTTTTTGATCAATACTTCTAGTGGTTGTCGAGGTCTCCCGAACCTTGCATGTATATGTCAATCTCTCTCACATAACCCAATAGAATACACTTTACTACTAGGCTCCAGTACGAATCCAGGGTCTAAAAGGTAGTCATTTCAAACGTACAGTTCTCAACAGTGATATCAGGTATCAAGTATCATCGGAGGCTTGCTGATGTTATGCCCATCAGCATGACAACTCATGTGTGTGACTGCTCGGTTGGCGTGGCCCGTGCTTATCGTGGTTACGGTGCCTTAACAGAGTCTACCAGGTACAAACACCTGTGATGCTCCTCTCCCAAAGATGCCGCACACAGGCCTCGTCGTGGATGAGCGGGATGATGCAGGTGTTCTTACAGCTACCTATGTAGAATCCTCTACGGACGATACAGGAAAGAATAGTAGGATCGATACAATCGTGGGTGTCCAGCGGCGTCTTCAACGTCAAATCAATCCGAACGCCTAACAGACTTGCTATAGGTTCCGAAAGCCAAGCAAAGTGGATTTCACGCTATTCTGAAAGTCTTCTTACCGGCGGGCTATCCTCATAGTGTCACGAGTGATTATCTTGAGTCTGTAGAACCTATCCGCCTCTGAAATCCGGAAGCTACGACGGTCTCAGACGCTCGGTCACTCCGCTGACATGTTGGCGCTTTCGACGTAGATATCAGATTTATGTTAGCTTCCTGGTACGGTCGATGATACGCAAGGAGCTGATCTGTATGCCAGGATTCGCTTCAGGCTTTCTCCAGCTCCGTCGCAGGTCTTTTGTCATCTCGTGCCGTCCTTCAGGGTACTAGCATCGTTACTTCATATGCCGCACATGTCCGAGTCTGATAATTCGAGCAGGTGTCGGAGTCGGCGATGCCTCGGCATCCCCTACCGGAGCACTGTTGCTCTCCGTTCTTCAAGATAGCATGGGCCGAATGGCGACTATCCTCTTCGCCCACAAGCTTGGATCAGCGCTCGAACCGGAGTGCAAGATGTACCGACTGGCTGCGGATATCTTCAACGACACCGCAATGGTCCTGGATTGCCTCTCCCCAGCACTTCCGAAAGTATCGAGGGTGGTCCTGCTCAGCTTCTCGAGCGTTTTACGAGCTCTATGTGGAGTTTGCGCAGGAAGCTCGAAAGCGAGTCTGAGCGCTCACTTTGCGAGGTGGGGGAACCTTGGCGAACTGAATGCGGTAAGATCCTGTTATACGAAGGGGTTCAGATGCATTCGTCCATGCCCTAGAATGCTACAAGTCCACAACCTCCAGTCATCCGCTCCCGTTACTCACCAACTCGCCGATGCTACCGAGTTGAAAGGTTGCTACTGATGATTCCCCATAGAAAGACTCAAGCCAAGAGACTATCATATCTCTCTTGGGCATGCTGGTAAGCAGGATAATCCAGCCCCGCTGTACCCCGACTCACCCACCTGCGTCACAGGCAGGCAGTATCGTCGTCTCACACGTATCCTCTACCATTGCGACTTGGTCATCATTGATCTTACTTCTGTCCATTCACCTTGCGATGAATCATGCAGCAGTGCGAGCCGTAAGGATGCGCACACTGAATCGGCAACGGGCTAACATTGTCTTTTCCACGCTGTTCGACACTGGCACGGTACTCTCTCCCGAGGAGGTCTCTAAGCGGGAACGGATCTTTGAACGTGACGGCGTCCTACGCTGGAGAGGAAGAGATGTATTTGGATATTGCAAGATTGGCGTGCCATTGAGCCGGGTTTTTCGATCCTTCGTCCCAGTGACGAGATTAACTGGATCGATACGTAACCCCGCCATAGGGCTGTCAACAATATGGGATCTGTATCGGGATGAAGAGTATGTGCTGTGGTACGACTCTCTGAAGACGGAGGCCATGGTTGTTCTAAAAGCCAATGCATCGCCGACCTCTCAGCTCAAGGCCTGGGCCCAAGCGTTGTTGATAGCACACTTTCACCAGCAGAAGCAGTCGCAGGGATCGCAGAAGGCTATGAAAGAAGAAGCTGTATACATGGCCTTGAAGGATACATTGGCGGACCTTTCCCACACCTTCGACGGCCACTTAGAAAGGCTCCGAACGGCCGGTTGGGACGTGGACGTTGCGGCGCTCGAGACGTCACCAGGTCGCCGGATAGTCATAACGCAAGACTCATGAAGGACACCTGAGTAGCCAACTTCACTGTCTCGTTATACCATCTTAGAGTTTGACATGGGAGCAATGATATTTTTTCCAGGGCTATCTGCATGGTGTTGCTGAGGTCTCCAGTCGCCACGGAGGTTGCACCCGGCAGAGTAAGCAAGGTGTTGTTATGATGTCACTTCCATCCCACGATAAGCATAGGACATTCTCCTATTGTCTTCGGCAGTAACACTCATCTATTCACAGAGATAACACAGCAAACACTCACTGATTCACTGAGAACCTTGTTCCTTCACTACATGCTGTCGAGGTCTATATAACCTTCCCTCCCACCCACCACAACCATCTTCCTTACACACTCCGTCCATCACCAAAAACTGGACACTTTCTACTCTTCCCGCTCTTGCTACTCCTCCTACTCTTGTACATTAACCCTACCCTCCTCTACTCACATATACCACACACAAGCATCATGTCGACGTCCTGACATTAATATCGGCGACAGCGGCATTCGCTCACATCATCCGCTCACTTTACCTCACTCAACTAACCTTACCTCACCTTAGCCTACCTCACCTTACTTTGTAGCACATCATTTAGCATGGAGCTTGGCTGCTCCAAGCTTGAGTGATCTTTTTGAACTTACCTCTCACTTGAGCTCGCTGCCTTCTCTACTCACACTGTTGTCTAGTGGCCCAGAGCTGATGCACATATCTTGGATTTGCGACTTTCGTATATCTTTGTTCACCTATCCAATACTTCACTGGTACTCGTTCTGGTGGACCATTGCACGGCCTTATCTCCATCAGGCGCTCAACAGCCTCGGTTTTAATTCGGAATGAAGCCGGAGATCGGATATCCTTGGAGTCAATGATGCCCGCCCACCGGGTAAAGACGGTGGACGTAGAGTATCAGCCAGAGGAAAAGCCAGATATGCAGTGGAAGCACCGAGCTGCTGCCAGGTAAGGTCATCTCCATACTAATATAGACCTTGCTAACCATTGGGGCTTAAGAGCAATCACTGCCATCCTGAAAAGGTGGAGTTCAGAAAAAGAAGACGGAGAATCAAGATCCTTTCCTCCTGTCACTCCCAAAATGCTGCACACGCACTTGCTTTGATCCAGGATGTACACCATGACAAAGAGAACCTTTCCGGACCACATCGAAAAGTTGTCGGCCAAATATCCCACCTACAAGTCAAAAAAGAAGACGAGTAAGGCGGCGATAGCCCGAGACAAGCAGGATCCGAACTACATCTATGCTGCCATCCTCCTTAACCGCACCGAGGAGCTTGAGCGATTCAGAACATCAGCTAATGTGGCTGATATCCAGCGACAAACTTCAGACCAGTCTGAAACCATGCTCAGAAGGGCAGTGCCCGGGATCAAGATTCCTACCTTTGACTTGACTGGTGTTAACCTACGGATCCTCGGCCCAAGGCCAGAGTTTCGAGAGGTCAACCTTGAGAAATACAGTCGGGTTTATATGATTATAAGAAGTCTATAGGTATCCTTCGCTACCACACAATGGGAGCATGGCTCAATCCAACTCCCCAGAATATGATGCCGAATGGCTGATCAGGCGGATTATAAGACCTGGTGACGCATTCCCTTACACAAGACGAGAACAGATAAAGTTTCTCGTCTTTGGCTCACCGACGTTGCGTTACATCCTGACGCAGGTTCGAGATTATCTCCTCCCATCTAGGAACTCCAGGCCACAGAAGATAATCGTCACAGAGGACACACCAGCTGTGGCTTTCTTCTATGAACAAGTTCTTAATCATCTTCATGTTGATACAAAGATTGTTACCGTCAAGTTAAGTCGGAAGATAGAAAGCTGAATTGCTAAAGAAGCGAAAAAGGCTCAGCTATATAGTCTCTTAGGACTATTACATCATGTGGCCATAAGGGCAAGAGCAATTTCGCATAATGGCAATAAGGCAACACGAAACGCCAGAAGGGAAGGAAGTGGTGATGTGCCCGCCGGCTGAGACCCATGGCGTCATGGCGATTATGGCGTAATGGCAAATTAACAAGTGGAAGCGGTTACGGTGTTATAACAAAGATGTTGGCAGCTTATCTCAAGATAGACGAATGAAAAAAAGGGATTGATGAGTTTATCAATTCAGCATCTTCACTTCTCATTGTCATTGTCATTGCTAGGGTCATATATGTTATGTGGTAAAAGGATGATGTGGGATGTTTCGCGAGGTTAATCAACATCTTGGGAAATTTCTCTTGTTGGGGAGCGGCATGCTCTCATATGAGCAATAGGTTTCATGCTGTAAGAATCACTTGAATCTACAACTATATCCTCAGTCAGATACGTGATTACGTTCTTCCAAAATCAGCGTTGGGAAGGCCACGAAAGATCATAATTACTGAAGACACCCCCGTTGTGGCCTGGTACTATGAGCGTGTCCTCAACCACCTTCATGTTCCTACCAAGGTTTTAGCCGCCTATCTCAATGCAGATGAGCGCAAAAAGGTGGTAGATGAGTTCAACAACATTAATGTTGGTGTTGTTGTCCTTCTTGTCATGTATGCTGTCAGCGCACAAGGGTTAAACCTTGATCCCCGGTGCTCAAGGGTACTGGTGACAGCACCCGCCGTGAACACTGCTGCGAGATTCAGGCGTGGGGGCGTGTCTTATGGGTGAGTTATACCTCCATATCAGTATGGAGACTGTTCTAACTGGGTACAGGTGTCTCAACAAAAGCCTGTCACCATCATCTGTATCAAAGTTCTCAACAGCCACGACCAGTATAAAGTTTCAAAGGCAATGGAGAAGGTCAGGTCAGAGCTAGCCATCAGAGCAAAGGATCCTGTGGTTGAAGAGCTGCTTGTAATGCTTCTGAATCAAGCAAATGAGGATGTCCACAAATTCCAAGAGAGTCCCAAGGGAATAGCTCTTAAGCAGAGAGTTGCTGAAGAAGAGTCTGGCCAGGTTATTGGCCCTGAACTAGCCAAGGAAAAAGGACAACTGCTTGCCCAGACTGTTGCGGAGCAACCAGATCTCCATATGGATATGAAGGATCCTCCTCGTCAGCCAGCAGTAACTTCTGAAGAAATTGGCATGACCTGCTCTGGTCGCAAGGTACAGAAGCCGACGAAACTTTTGGATGAATATGCAAACGACAAGGAGTATTTGGGTTTCGTGTCAAATCAGTCAGGGAAACAAAGAAGGCAGGCCAATGACTCTGAGTCAGATTTTAACAATGGTGCAGATGCCAGCTCATCATTACTGACATATTGATGCATATAGATCATACAGACCTATCTCACATGTGTAATCACAACCCATGTCTTAAAGTATATGATATGACTCTGGAGACCAACGCCGTTAACCATTCGCGGCACCACTTCAAGAGCGACGGGGAAGATGACTTGTGCACCACTCATGACTCACTATGTGAATTGTACAAGGCTCGCATCACAAAGAAGCAGGTTTCAGCCGTTCTGATGGATCTGATGTGTGTTCATCTTCATATCATGTTACTCAGGGCACTTTAGACACCAGATAATGAGGTTGCCCATTCTCTGGGCAAAGGTGGTATTCCGCTGTTCATTTGCAGACATAGTGGGTACAGCGAGATGTTTCTGGAACCCTTGTCAGTACGTTTAAACGGCGGACAGTGGAGAGATGAGATCAGACGACAGCTTACACGCCCGGACCTAGGGTTGGACTTTGCGAGCGTGTTTGCTCATACCACTGAGAAGGAAAGTATGTTATTGTTGGATCAGATCGTTGCATTGTGGACAACAGTACTACAGTGGCTTATGGACTTACCGGCAGAGTCTGAGGTCACGTTTGGATATACCTTGAAGAAAGTGGGATGTCGATGACTACCCATTCGAGTACGAAGGCGCCCCGTTGGCGATCGCAGATGTCATTGGGGTGGATTTCACTGGCGATATAACCTTTTGGGAGCCAGGTCTTTGTACTGATATGAAGGCCTTATCAGGACCAGATACCGCAATGGTGCCAGATCTGGCTACTACAAAGAGTCGTTTGGATTCAGAGGCCGAGGTGCAGCAAGAATGGCTATGAAAACAACGAGAATTGTACTCTGGCACGTCAAGGGCAACTACTTTCGAGGGACCTGAAAAGGTGTACATTAACGACCCTGACAATTTCCTAAGAATATACTCGAATCTCGATACCAGAAACGACCAGAGCAACTGCTTTCAATGGCAACGAGCAGTTCTAGAGTTTCATCTGCATCGGCCAACCAACACTGCTTAACGTCACCCGTAAAACTTGAGCACACGCCACCTCGGCGCAAACCCATGCTCTCGAAAAGATTGAGATCTGAAAACGCGATATCAGCACTACCACGACTTCCACGCGTATGGTGTTCGGACAAGACGGTCAAGTTCTAGAGGCATTGCTCAGAGACTTTGCTCAGGGGCCTTGTTCTATAGAGGCCTTTGCTCAGGGCCTTGCTCAGAGCTCTTGTTCCATAGAGGCCTTGCTTTACGGGCCTTGCTCAGTGAGCGGATGATTCATTTTCTCAATATTCAACTCTGGATCCCGATACGCCGAGGGAATCCTCGAGGAAGCAGACGAGCCCACCTTCATTGCGTCAACAGCCTACATCATCCAACACCGTCGTCGCTCTCCGTTCGACTAGCTCACATGTCATCCACGGTAATACTTTTAACATCGACGACACCATTGTGGGACCCCACTTACTCATCTATGGCGATAACTCACCCCAACAGCATAAACCGCGGTTTGTGGACACCTACCGATTCCGTGTTGACACCAGACAATCTTCTCGATTTGGCTACCTCAGGCTTCATCCATGACAACACCTTCACAGCAACGATGCCAGAGCAGACTACTCCATACCACTCTGAAGATCAGTCATCATCTGCAACCCATTCCTACCTGTTACCTCAAGTGGCAGATGACTCACACAGCACAAATCAAAGCTCGTCAGCACTCACCAATCATGAGTCTTCCTGCAATCATGACCATACTGAACACCATTGATGGGCTTTCACACCAAGAAGACTTGAGACGAGCGACAATGAGGTGACGGCAGCGAGGTTAGCAGTGAGCCATTGACATTGCAGCGCTCAAGATGTCATCGGCTTGTCAGCTAGTCATAATGCAACAATGATGAAGAATTTCCGAATGACATTAATCACCTTCACTGCCTCATTGTCCTTTCTCAGAGTTTGACAATGGAGCAATATTCAATGTCTCTTCCAGATCTATTGGCATGGTTTTGCTGAGGTGCCCCTGGTTGTTCCGGGGGTTACACCTGGCAGAGCAATCAAGAACGATAGAGCTGAGCTAGTTGTGCTTGGATTCCTTGGCCGAAGGACTCGAGCTATAGCGATATTGCCGCTGCTAGACAGAGGCATCCATATTTACGATATCATCGATGTTCACCGCCAGTTATCAATGATACTTTGAGCAATGACACGGAATGGGAAGCGCATAGCCGTGTCGGTACACTGTAGCTTCGACTCGTGCATGTGAAATAGGCAAGACCAACTGAAGCGTGTAGATAAGGTACAAACTCAGTTAATATTAGTCGGTGATCAAAGAGGCCCAGATGCAGATAGCCGTGTTCTAGAAGCTGCGTGATTGCCGCTACACGTGGGTCAATAATTCAGAGCGAGATGAAAAGCAGCAAACTCCGACGACCCAAGGTCACGCCAGCTACAGTCCCTAAGCTCGGCCGGCTACCTTGGTCAAAGACGGTGAAGCTTTAGGTCTTCGCTTTCTTCTCTTTGATGAGAGTTTCAAGAGTTTCAACCTTTCTGTTTCTCTTTGCTTCTTCTTTCATCTTTCCTCGAGTGGCTTCTGGTCGTTGAGCTTATAGCGGCAGGAAGACGGGACGCATGCTGATGGGCCGATTGGAAAAAAGGATCGAACGATGAAAGAAGGCCTGACAAGGCCTCCATGCAAGCAAGCGCCCTAAGAAACCTGGAGGATCCACAAGATACGGCAAAGCCAGCCAAGAGCCAACCAAACAATGGATATCATCGACAAAGCGGATAAGTCAACTGACTGGCTTTCCAAGTACCTAAAGAGGATCATCTACCTACAAAGTAGAGTACCTCAGATAGTATAATCGACCTTAGCCCTACCTTAGGCTCAAGATGTGCATTGGCTGGAAACTAAGTTACTACTGTTACCTTTTTTACCTTCTCACTAGGTATAATAATATAGCGAAGGGATACCTTACGGACGTATCCCCAAGCTGACTCCCCAGGAGTACTCGAAATTAACTACCTTCCCTCTTAACGTTATCAAGTTACCTTACCTTGCCAGTGGCGAGAGATCAGTCCTTTACTAGTTAGTCGCTATAAATGTTCCGAGAAGCCAATCCAAGAAGCCAATCCAAGCCAAAGCCAAGATTTTTGAAGTCAGCTGTCGCTTGTCGTGCCGCCTTAAGGTACGGAGGGCGTGTTACAAGGTTTAACAGAGCGCTTGTGGATGCGGACAAGCATCAAGATGAAAGGGGACAACTCGAATCGTGATTGGTTCGCTGATTGACTCTTGACGGACGCCGAAGCCGAACGCCTTCTTCCTCACCTTCTCCTACCTTACCCAAGATAGTTAGTGCCTTCCTTCACCAATCGTGCTGCGTCACCCAAGTAACTGTCCCATTATTGCTTCTCATTCTCATTAAATATCACCTGTTGTCTTCCAGGAACTGTGCCTTCGAAGTCCACATCACCAACAAACAGAGTGGGTACGGAACTGCAACTGTGACCCACCATATACTCCGAGATTGGCTATCCTCACATCCGCCGCACCCTGCGAAAGCAGCATCAGAATCATCACAAGATAGCTTACGCAAGGTACAGATAGCTTGTCATCCTGCCGTGTTTAACGCCTCATATACCTTACCCATACATTGGTCCGCGCAAGATTATTCATATTGCCGAGACACTGCTTGGTCTGGACTTCCGATTCCTGAAGGAGTCCAGCCGTAACCCTTGGACAACAGCGTCATTATATAACGTATCTATCTTCTCTTCGACCAGGTGCTCAAGTCTGCAGCGGTAAACAATTTCAGCTTCTCCATCACGAGGATTGAATAGCCTTGACTTGGTGTTGCCATCCGTTTGCCTGCTTCATCCTACTAGAGCGCTGGGCCACTTCCTTTCTCTTTCCAGATTGGAACGCATTCGTTGGGGCCGGGTGTCGACATTTCTTTCGGCTGGCTGCTTTGCCTGATCAAGTACAAACGCTCCTGTCGATAGATAGTCGATCCCTGTCCTTGGATCGCATCAGCTGTCAGAGAGCAAACATTGGACTCTTCTGAACCAATCCAACAACAGTACCAATCTCAACACCGGTCCCTATCCTCTTGACTGATCAGCCATAAATGCGGCAGGCATCGACTCCATCCTAATCAACTCCTACTCGTCCGTACAACAAGCTGGTCTTACCGTATAGTGCCGTCTGGCAGCACTCGGGCCGCGAAGTCGATACACAGGATATACTCGTAGCAGGTTGGGGCGGAAAGTGTACGAAGACAAGGAGGATCGCCATGATCGGTCGGAAATCTTCCCCCAAGTCATTGTTCCTCTCAACACCATCGCCAGAGCCGTCGCCTCGGTGTCCGTCCGGCCTTTCCGACTGGGACGCTGACGACGAAGGTGCCATGTCTGGAGAAGAGCACGTACCTTCACGACCGTTAAGCGTCGCCATCCCACAAGAGATAACCCATGGACCGTATTGTCCCAGAAGACCGACGTTGACGGAGATCTTGTCGAATACGGCACCGTCACCCTGGACCTTGAGCGCTTTCATGGCATACCTTTCCCAGAATCATTGCTTGGAGACGTTGGAATTCACAATGGACGCAACTCGGTATCGGAAACACTATGAGAAGATGGCGGCACAGATGGCGGGCATGCCCATGTCACCCGATTACGAGGAATGCGATTATGTGAGGATGTTGTGGCAACGCTTACTGGACGCGTACATTGTCCCGAACGGACCTCGAGAGGTCAACCTACCGAGCAGCGTTCGAGACGAACTCCTGATGCTACCCAATGCGGTCGCTCCACCTCCACCCGAATCCCTCGACCCTGCGGTCAAGATCGTGTACGAGCTGATGGATGAGTCCGTCCTTGTTCCGTTTCTCAACGAAGTATCGAGTCTGAAGGGGCCGCAGTCGTGCGGGTCGTCTTGGAACGAATCAGATGAGAATCTCCACACGAGAGGTAGTCTCGACGAGCGAAGCTCTCACCGAAGTCGCGAGAGACGGCGCCCTTCACCCATCGCGTCGAATACGGATCTATCATACAATCCCTCGAACCGAGGTCACACTCGTGCCCACACCAATTCGGGTAGAAGCACGAGAACGACGGTAAGCGTCGGTCACCACTCGAGTGGCAGCGGCGACGCCAGCCTGACGGACGACTCCGTCAGCGGATCGAGTCCAGGGAGGGAACCGATGACGCCGCCAACGACTCCCCCATCAAGTGACATGGCCGGCAGTCCGCGACTACGACAAGACAACACCTGGAAGAAGATGACCGGCCGGCTTGGATGGAAGAAGAAATCTGGCGGTGGCTTGCGGGATAGTCGGTTCGCCGCCATCGAAGATGAGGGAGACATATGAGCCGCTTGATCAACGCGAGGAATGAAACTTCTTAGAGCACATGATTATTGTTAGCGAGCGGTCTTCAATCCCGCAAGAAAATGCATCGGTCTCACGGCCCTCCTGAGTCGTCAATCTATCGGGTTTATCTCATCTCACTGGCGTCCTGGTCGATGGAGTGGGGACTTTTCTACTCTCGGAAAGGGCCCAGGGTGGGCGTGTCGTGTTCTCTCGGCTTGCATCCTACACTCACTCACGAATTTCCTACTCGGTGAATGTCACGGAATACCTGGGGTCATGCTCATTTCATTACTCGGTTTGGACAGATGTCGGGGTATTTATTGGCGCGGTCGTTCGGTGTAAATAGCCATGGTTATCGCCCTTATATGCTTATATATATATATACACCAGCTCCTTGTCTGTTAACACCACACGCTGCGAGGTTTCTCCGCATGGTTGCCTTCATGATGACATTGTCGTGTGCCTGATATCCTCGACGAGTACTTTCACATTCATATGACCCCAAAGCAAAGGCCCCTATAAGTGAGACCTGTATGGAGCAAGGCCCTCTTGAGCGAGACCCCTACCTATGGAGTGAGGACCCTATAAAGCAAAGTCTTTAGGAAGCAAGATCTCCGAGCGTGGCCCCTGACCAAGGTCTCGGAGCAATGCCTCTATGAAGCGAGGGCTCTCCGTAAGGTTTCTGAGCAAGGTCTCTGAGGCAAGACCTCTACGCCGGAGAAATCTCGTCGAACATTCGGTTCCGGTAAGAGCATTGAATCTGATCGTTTCTTCCCCACACCATACGCGTGGATTTCGTAGTAGTGGTGATATCGATCTTTTAGATCCGAAAACTTGGCGCCGCACCCACTGTGTGTGCACTCGGTGCGGGCGTGCACTCGGACTCGGTGCGTGTACTTGGACTCAGTGCGTGCGCCTCAGTGCGTGCACTCGGACTCGGTGCGTGCACTCGGACTCGGTGCGTGCACTCGGACTCGGTGCGTGCGCCTCAGTGCGTGCACTCGGACTCGGTGCGTGCGTGCGTGCACTTGGACTCGGTGCGTGCGTGCACTCGGACTCGGTGCGTGTGTGCGCCTCGGTGCGTGCATGCACTCAGACTCGGTGCGTGTGTGCGCCTCGGTGCGTGCGTGCACTCGGACTCGGTGCGTGCGTGCGTCTCGGTGTGTGCGTGCGCCTCGGTGCGTGCGTGCACTCAGACTCGGTGCGTGTGTGCGCCTCGGTGCGTGCGTGCGTCTCGGTGCGTGCGTGCGCCTCGGTGCGTGCGGGTGCGGGAGCGGTGCCGGAGCTGGAGCGGGTGCGGAGTGGGTGCGGTGCGGGTGTGGGTGCGGGTGCGGAGCGGGCTGAGCGTTGTGAGCGGGTTGAGTGGTGCGAGCGGGCAGTGTGAGCGGGTCAAGCAGCACAGACCCTGAGCAATTCAAGCACTCCAAGCAATCTGATCAGCCTGAGCGCTCCAAGCAGCCTGAGCAGAGGTGTGTGAGCAATGTGAGTGATAACCCTAACGATTCTGAGCATTCTAAGTGACATGAACAGACAGAGTGCCCCAAAACAGTGCGTTGGAAGAAAGCCAAGGTAACAGAACTGCTCAACATGGATAGCAGTTAGGAATCCGACAACCAACCTGTCCCGTCTTCTCATCCCCTCAACTCCCCCCCTTCTCCCCCACTGACTCACTCACACCAACCCCGGAATAACCGCCTTCCGACTCCCCACCCTCTCCCTCCCAAACCTGTCCACATACCACCTCCTTCCCTGCACCGCCCGCGGCAACATCGTCGCCACCTCCGCGACCACGAAATTCCGCGCCGGCACACACCCTAACCCGCCCACCATCCAAAACCCGGCCCACTCGATCCACTCGCACAGATAATGCGGATACAGCACCACCCTGAACAGCCCGTTCTCCGGCATCATATACACCTTCGCCACACTCTTCCCCTTTCCCCCCTCCCCTTTATCCTTCCCCTCCCCCTGCGCCGCTTCCCTCCGCTTCAGGTTCCTAGCCGCAGCGCGGCGTATCTCACGCAGTTCATCGTCGTGATAGACGTTCCCCATGAGACCAAGGGCGAAGAGCACCAGACCGACCTCGACCCAGAGGATGCGGCCGGCCCAGTCGGCCGGGTGCGTGGGGCCGTGGCCGGCGAGCCAGCCGCCGATGCAGGTGGCGTTGAGGGCCTGGAAGGCGAGGGCGGAGAGCCAGACGGTGGGGTGGATGGGGGACATGCTGGGGTTGAGGAGGAGGGGGGCAAGGAGGGCGCGGTAGAGGTAGTGGATTGTCTGGTGCGGAAGGGGAGAGGTTAGAGAGACGGGTTGCGGGATGGAGAGGGGGAGATGAGGAGAGAGTGACCGAGAGGGTTAGGGACGGAGAGGGTGGGGGGACACACGAAGAGCGCGGCCATGATCCAGTTGGCGGGCGGGAGCTTGTCGATGCCGAGGGTGGGCGGCAGCGTGAACATGATGTAGAGCAGGATCAGGAAGCCGGGCGCTTCCATCGTCGCCCAGCCCAGCGCGCCGGGGATGTTGAAGCGGGACTCGATCGAGGTCTTGCCTTGTGGGTAGTAGTCGAAGAGCCATTGTGCGACGGTGACCTGGGGTGGCTGTCAGTGGTTGGGTGGGGGGGAGGCGGACGGATTGGTGGGGAGATACCAGGGGGAAGAACTGAAATAGCCATGTTAGAAGCTCCCAGTGTTCCCGTGAAGGGGGCAGCCAGCTTTCTATCAGCGCCATGGTTGTGGGTCCGAGTTGCTGTGTGCGTTGTTGTTGCTGATGCTGGATTGAACTCGCTTGTGACGTCGTACTACGGAAGTCGGAACACTTCAGACGTTCGCGCCGTTGTTGTAATTGACCAATGGAACTGGTGTTCAGTATCAAGCAATTCTGGATGTCCACTTCCTACAAATGTTACGTGATTGGTTAGTTGTTCGCGGCGATTGTTTACAGTGTCTTACTTCACACAGATCTGAATCTGTTCTAGGACCTGGCAATTCCAGTGAACAATCGCTAAATTTTCTGACTGCTATGCAAATATCTACCCTTCTATGCCGTCATGTTGAAGAATGAGCCACAATGTGGCAACATGCGGGTATGCAATGTTGAACGCTGCTCAAGTTCGGACAATGTAAGAAATCAAGCTCATGATATCCCCGTAGTAACGCCGATGTTGAGATCAGTGGTCTAACCTAGACCGGGATATCTTCGACCAATGTTGTTGAACTTTTTGTCGTTATACATAATTTCTCGCCGTTGAGGCTTTCTATGCGGATTTGGCGTACTTTTGACGGTAGAACTTGGCAGCGTTCACCATGTTGGTGAGAGCGGCTTTGGTCTCCGACCATTGACGGGTCTTGAGCCCACAGTCGGGGTCAATCCAGAGTTGATCTGGCTTGAGGTATTGAAGCATCTCTTCGATTCTAACCTTGATCTCCTGCTCGCTTGGCACACGCGGTGAGTGGATATCATAGACGCCAGGACCGATGTGTCTCGGGTAAGCCTCATCGACGAAGACTTTCAGGAGCTTGGCGTCACTCTTGCTGTTCTCGATGCTGAGCACGTCCGCGTCCAAGGCCGCAATCGCGTGGAAAAAGTCCTGGAACTCCGAGTAGCAGAAGTGGGAGTGAATCTGGGTAGAGTCCTTCACTCCGGCCGTTGAAAGACGAAATGACTTGACGGCCCAGGAGAGGTAGTTCTCCCTTTCGACACCTGCGCGGAGCGGCAGACCTTCTCTAAGGGCCGGTTCATCCACCTGGATAACGTAGATACCAGCAGATTCCAAATCGACCACTTCATCACGTAGAGCCAGAGCGAGCTGCTCGGCTTGAACAGATGGATGGACGTCGTCACGAGGGAAGGACCACCGGAGGCAGGTGATGGGACCTGTCAGCATACCCTTCATAGGCTTCTTCGAGACCGAGGCGGCGTACTTTGACTCCTTGACCGACATTGGCGCAGGACGCGAGATGTCGCCCACGATTATGGGAGGTCGCACACATCTGGATCCGTAGCTTTGCACCCAAGCATGAGTCGTAAAGACGTATCCGGTAAGCCTTTCTCCGAAGTACTGAACCATGTCATTACGTTCTGGCTCCCCATGAACGTAGACATCGAGATCAAGCTCCTCTTGGATTTTCACGACCTCGTCAATCTCCTTTTCGATGAACTTCTCATATTCTTGCTCGGTGATTTCGCCCTTCACGAATCTGTTTCGCTGCATACGGATCTCTTTGGTTTGTGGGAAAGAACCAATAGTAGTGGTGGGGAACATTGGGAGATTGAGTAGCTTTTGTTGCTCCGCGATTCTCGTGGGGAATTGCGACCGTCGGTTGTACATGTCTTCGGACAACTTAGACTGACGGTCCTTGACTTTCTGGTCGTTGGTCAACTTGGACTCTGATCGGGATTTGACCGACTTCGCGTTGGCCTCGAGCTGCTCCCGAACAGCCGCAGGTCCCTCAGTCACAGCTTTCGCAATGACGGCGAGTTCATGAGCTTTCTCGACGGCGAAGGAGAACCAGTCCTTTACCTCGGCGTCGAGTTTCTTCTCGCTTTCCAACGTGTGGGGTGTGTGCAACAGAGAGCTAGAGCTGGACACAATCACACGGTCTTTGCCAAGCTTCTGGATTGCCTTCTCGACAATCTCTATAGCATGCTTGTAGTTTGTCTTCCAAATGTTGCGTCCATCGACTACACCGACGGAGAGAGCTTGCTTGGGCCCCAGGGCACCAATTACAGTATCAAGCTGCTCGGGGTTACGGACCAGGTCGACATGGATAGCGTGGAGATTCCGTAGAGATGAAAGGACGTCGATGTTGTGGACAACATCGCCAAAGTACGTAGCAAGGACTATCTTTGGGATTTTTTCGCCCAACCCAGAGAGCTTCTCGTACGTTGTCTTGAAGGCGTCTTTCACCTTTTTGTCGACGTCAAAGACCAGTACTGGCTCGTCAATCTGCACAACATCTGCTCCCGCTTCTTTCAGCTTCACCAGTAGTTCCTCATATACTGGTAAGAGCTTTTCCAGAAGAGTGATCGGCTCCACCTTCTGACCGCGGTCGGCCTTGGCCAAGGCGAGGAATGAAACGGGGCCTACAAGGACAGGACGAGTGTGGAACCCCGCTTCTTTCGCCTCTTGGAATTCAGCAACGGGTTTGGGATTCGCTTGCAGCTTGAAGTTTTGCCCTTCCAGCAGTGTGGGCTTGACGTAATGATAGTTCGAGTCGAACCATTTCACCATTTCCTACCCAGATTAGTATTGGTAGCATCCTCAGGCTAGTGGGTTTGGAAATGGATGAATACCAGACTAGGAACATCTACAGCAGGCGTATCATCCTTTGCAGGTCTCTGAATGCCTCGTCCCATGGCAAAGAATTCGTCAATGGGTGACAGCTTATGTTTCGAATACCGTTCCGGGATCGCCTGGAGATGACCATCAGCAACGGCGCTTCTGTGCCTTAACCCTACAACACGTCCGAGCGGCAGACTCACCCCGAAAAGCTGAATATGGTCGAGGACATGGTCGTAGAACGAGAAGTCATTGCTAGAAATCACATCGATTCCAGCATCTTTCTGGAGTTTCCAATGGGCTTGACGGAGCCTCTTGCCCTCCTTGAGAAGCTCATCATGCGATAGCTTTCCACCCCAGTATGCCTCAGTTGCCTTCTTGAGGTCACGGTTCACTCCCATCCGAGGGAATCCGAGAATGGCTCTGCATGACCTAATTAGAATCTTGACGAATGAGGTATTTGACAGTGTAAGGATTTATAACATACGATTGTACCATCTTCACCGACTGGAGACTGGATCGAAAGGGGGCAATTCTGAAGGAGCGGGTCAGCAGGATGTCAGACTACCACAGCTCAGGATCGTTGGACCTCAGGGTGTGCGAAGGTGATGATCTAATTGATAGAAGGGTGTAATTGATTTCTCAGGAGAGTGGTAAGTGAACGAAGCTCAGATCTGAATTCCGAATTCTGATTTCCGAATTCTGAATTCCGATTCCTGATTTCTGATTTCTGGGAGAAGTTGATCAAAGTGCGCAACGGTCAGCAGAAAATCACCGATAAGATTCGGTGGTGGGGCTTTGAACTTTTTGCGCTAAATAGCCAAAGGGGGATCGGCTTTCGGGGTTATGACTAATCATGTAAACCCCGAGTAAACTCTCGTACGAAATACCTTAACCTCCTCCTCAAGAAAGCAGACCATACATGAAGAAAGCAGTCGCACTCCACGATGACTTCAGATATGAAGTCCACTTTCCCAGACCACATACCACCTAAAGTACAAACATCAAGGTACAAGCAGCTACCTAGTAGCACACACGCAAACTCATGCTTTGGACAGAAAGTGTCATGGCATCTTGATGAACGCTCAATGTCCCAGTTGAGATCAGTTGGATTTCTTCTTTCTTTCGGAGGCCATGACAACCTTGATCTGGTACCCCAAGTGCTGCAACTCTCATTTGTCTACCTCTTTCTCAAGAAAGCAGTTGCGATCCACAATGAGTTAAGATATGGGGGGCACTTTCCTAGACTACAATCGCTACAAGCAACTACCACACAACTTCTTGCTTTGGATAGAAAGCGCAATGCCATCCTGATGACTGCTCAACGTCCTATGTTGAGATCGAGTTCGCTTTCTTCTTTCCTAAACGTGCAGATAGGACTTTCCAAGGTAGTAACAACTCCGTTACTACGGTACCGGCTCTCCTGTATAAACACTGGATGTTCCTCTTCCGTTTCTTCTTCTTCTTCTTCTTCGTCTCTTCTTCGTACTACTCTTGTTGTTGTCACTGTCTACAAAACCAACAACATACTGAGATTACACTCCCATGCTCGCCGTCTGTTCTACAAGCACTTTGACTACACGCTCGCCTTTGCACCACAACCACTCTTCTCACACACTTGCTGTCCTCCAACAAGCACTCTATCCACACGCTCGCCGTCGTTCTACAATCGCTCTGTTCGGTGATTACGCGGCTCTCTCGCCATTGCTCAGTCTTCTCATTTTATTCATCACTCTTCAAGTTCTACTCGACAACATCTGAGCCATGCCTTCTATGTGGTGTTGCTTTTCCCGCCGTTCCGTCTCTCCTCCACCACCTAACAACCGACCTGTTGCATTGTCGCAACCTGCTGGGACTCGAGCCCATGTTTTCGGACGTTTTACCATTCGAAAAACTGCTCAAGGCTGCCAGACTTGTGATGCCTCCACGGGCATTGATAATCTGCAAGCTATGACGGAAGCCTTTCGATCGTCCCTCATTCTCAACGCAACACCTGTCGAGACATCTCAGAACCCAAATTCAATCGACGTGCCTCACCCTGTTGGACGTCGGTCGCGTATCTTTACACGCTTCACAAGTCGGACTACCTCTAAAGACACCCAGAACATGCAAGCTGAACCAATACCGGTTGAGACTTCTCGAAACGCAAACTCAGTCAACCTTCCTCACCCTGCTGCACTTCGATCACGTATCTTCACACGCTTCACAACTCGAAACACCCCCAAAGCCAGCCAGGATATGCAAGCTCCACCACAACCTGTCGAGACTTCTCAGAACACAAACTCAATCGATGTTCCTCACCCTGCGGAACGTCACTCCCACATCTTCAAACGCTTCACATTTCGGAATACCTCTAAAAACAGCCAGGATACGCAAGCTCCACCGAGACCTGTCGAGACTTGTCAAACTACAACCCTACTTAACACACCTCACCCTGCTCACCGTCGGTCGCGTCTCTTCACATGCCTTACGAATCGGAAGACCTCTAAAGACAGCGTGGATTCACAAGCTGAACCGAAACCTATCAAGACATCTCAACCTACAAACCTAATCGACACACCTCACCCTGCTCACCGTCGGTCGCTCATCTTCACAGCTCAGAATACCTCCATAGGCAGCCAGGATATGCAAGCTGAACCGGAACCCGCCGAGACTTCTCAATCTACAAACCTAGTCGACACACCTCACTCTACTGAGCGGCACTCACGCATCTCCATACACCTCACAAGTCAGAAGACCACTAAAAGTAGTGCGGATCTACAAGCTGAAGCAACATCTGTCAAACCTCCTCAGACTCCAAACCCAGCCAATGTCCCTCAACCTGCCGAAAATCATTCGAACATCATCACACACCTCGAAACTCGATGTATGTCAGCCTAACCTCTTGCCAACAACATATTATAGAGCTAATTCACATGAATCTAGTTGACATGCCCGCAACCTCGGCATCCCCAGCCTCATCAAGATCACACTACTCCAGCACGGGGAGTGTCGGGGGGACCGTCTGGGCCGGCTTCCCCAGCCATGACCGGCGGGGACGATCTTTGTCGCCCGCCGGCGGGCGGGAGGGGGTGGCGGTGCGAGACTTCGCGCCGGTGGTGGGGGGGTCGCCCGCGAGGGCGATCAGGAAGGCCCGGAGCATGGGCGACCTGTTCCGGGCGTGGGCGCGGCGCCACGAGCGCCAGATGGCGAAGCCTCCCGGCGGCCACCGGTCGTCGATTGCCCCGGGGGGCCTCGTCGAGTATCCAGAACTGGAGCTCGTGGCGCCTGCCCCCTTCGCCCCGGCCGCCGCCGCCCCTCCCCCATCGGCGTCCGTCCCTGTCCCCGCCCCGGCGCCCCAGCCCGACCTCCTCCCCGCCGCGTCCTCCGATGGGTACGCCGCGCAGTATGCGGACTGCGTGGGTGCGTACCCCTCGGAGGAGGACGGCGAGGAGGACCTCGCCAGGGGTCTCTACCTGGCGGAGGTTGTGGCCCTCCGCCGGGAGGTGAACCACATCCTGGCGGAGGAGATGGAGCTGGGGCTCTGGGACGGGGACTTTATTTAGGCGTATTCTTATTGCGAGCATTCCTGTCTTTATTTCTTTGTATTTTAGATTAGCATTGTTTTTGGGTTTTGTTGGTGGGCATTATTATATTGTAATTATTGATTGTATTGTAAAGTACTCCAGCATTGGATAGCAATAGATTTTTGAGACATTGGATCAACTTCTCGCCGTGACTGGAGGTGGTGGCTCTGGGGTACTACGTGCTTGTGTAGATGAAAGGAGCATCACGACAAGACTGAATTCAGTACTTTATGGGAGTGCTTCAGAACAGTATAGGATGCTGTTGAATGGAATTGCTTATGGGTAGACGACTATGTGAATACTACCTGGTATGAGGGACTCCTCACATCTCTCTCATGTTGATGAGGCAATGGACTGAACACAGTCCTCAGAAGATTCAAGAGAAGCGGAAGCTCGAAGGCTATCACGATAGCGTATATTGGTCAAGCGACATAGATCCTCAATAGCAATCCTCCAATAGAGGCCTGGGCTTCATCTTATAACCTAAGAATAGCTCGTCGTTGCTTGTTGGCTTGCTCAATTGCGAAGGATTGGACGCCATCTCATGTAGAGGTTATGTAACCAGTCGATGTCATCGCCAATATCCCGATGCGCTCACAAATTGCTCAGCGACTACGAAGTTCATCTTTGAGTTCCGTGCCGCCTCCTCACACCTCCTCAGAATATTCGACCAGCCTTGAACGACTCGCAATCCATATCCTCTACCGCTCGCCGCTCCTGTCACAGAATGGTCTTCCTGTTTTCATCCTCAATGCAGCAGCTTTTCCCGACTCCAAGGTGATAGATTATGATACTCTACTGCCCTATGTGCTTGCTAGGTTACCGAACGAAGAGGAGCTGATTGGAGGACAAGGCTATGAGATTGTATTCTTTGCTGGAAGTGGGGGAGATGGAGCCACTGCGGTCAAGAAGGGCAGGCCAAGCCTGGGGTGGTTCGTGCAAGCCTATCATCTCCTGACGCGGGCGACGAGGAAGAGACTGCAGAAGCTTTACATTGTGCACGAGAAGAGTTGGATCCGAATGCTAGCGGAAGTGTTCTCGACGATCGTGAGCCCAAAGTTCAGGAAGAAAATCGTGCACGGTAAGCCCGCACGTCATAGGGGCCTGGATGTCAATGCCTAGCTGATAATTCATGTCCACGACGCAGTTTCTACATTGAGCGGTCTTGCACTCTATATGCCCATTGAGGACCTCATGATCCCACCATCAGCGTACCTATGTGACCGACGTATATCACCAGATATATACGCACCATACGCCAGCGGACGCCGAGCGTTCGCGGTCAAAGACCCTCTACCACTTTCCTCAAATGGCGGCCATAGGCTCCCGAGGGTCTTACGAGAGGCGACGAGCTTCATACTGATGGACGAGAACATCAAAACCGAGGGGCTATTTCGAATATCACCCGCGGCGATCACTGTTGAAGTACTTCGCGAGGCCTTCGATCGAGGGCAAAAGTACATCATGTGGCATGAGAAAGATGAAGCAGTGATATTCTACCGGTCCGAACGGGGACAAGTCCTTGGTGATTGTATGAGCCAAACAGAGGGCTACGGCGTGCACGCTGCCGCGGGTTTGATCAAGCTCTGGTACCGAGAACTCCGTCAACCAATCATCCCCAAAACGAGCTACAGGCAATTGAACGACCTATTCGGTGACACGGATAAAGTCATCGACCGCAGACGACTGATAGAGCTTGTGTCAATCAACTCGCAGTGGTCCCTACTCACGGAAACGTCAAGACTCGTGTTGACCAAACACCTCCTTCCACTGCTCTCAAGAGTCGCGATATTCCAAACCTGGAATCTAATGACACCCCACAACCTCGCAACCTGTGTCGCCCCATCTCTACTCTGCGGACCCGACCCCATCGAAGACGCCAGAATGTCCTCGATCGTCGCCCGTCTCCTCGAAGCAGCAATAGTCCTCTGGCACGACACCCTAGCGCCAGTCTGCCACCTCGACCCCTCGACGTTCGAAGAATCCCTCCGCGTACCCGCCACGGCCGAAGACTACGAAGACCCCCTCGAAGACGACCCAGCGCCTCCGTCGCGAAGCCACAACTCCGACACCGAGGCGCTGCACGTGCAGAAACACGGCATCACCCTGCTCGACAACGACTCGAGCGATACGGAGGACGCTAGGCCTCCTCTTCCGCCCAGACCTCGGCTCCCAGTAGCGGCGACCGCCGCAGATCAGGTGGGGACTCCTGGTAGTCCGACGGGTGTTGTGCGGAGGAAGCCCGCTCCGGCGCAGGAAATGCCGCCGCGGTATTCGACGATTATGGCAGATGGCTCCCAGAGACCTACATTTGAGCCTAGCCCGACGACGTCAGCTTTGATGTCAGGAAATGATGAGCCCGGGCCGGAGGCGCGTCATCGGAGGGACAATCCTGCGCAAGACGTGCGAGAGGAGCAGGGATCAAGAACTCCGGTGCCGGTGATCTTACGGAAACCACTCCATAGGGATGGTGGTTAACGCGTTACGAATTTCCCTCCAATTTTGATGCCATATATCTTTGTTGGAGACTCATGTGATGAATAGACGATGTTTCGTGGGGTCTCCGTCGGTGTTGAGCTGAAATATAATCATACTGTAATGAAGGTTTTCCTCTCGTGACGCTTGAACCACCACTCGATGAATTTTGCCTTCGGATAATCTGGCTCATCTATGTCACGGCAGGCCTCTGCGTCGGCCACTTCGCGCAGTCTACGAGAGACCGATTTCGAGATCGGTAGGGTATGAATATATCAGATTAATATTTATCAGCCTCACGGAAGCCAAGCTAGCGAATCCGCAACCCACTACCGAAGATATTACAACCCTATCTACATCATAGTCTTCAACCCTAACCGTCCACATTCAAGGTAATGCCTCACGTACCTAGCCCTCTTTCATCCCAGAAACACCCTCAAGTCATCACAACCCGCCCTCCCACCGGGAACATTCCGCAAGGCCCTCCTAGAGAGACCATGACCGCCGGTCGTTGTCCTTTTGTTCCGACTCGGCCCCTTCGACGCATCCGTCAGGAAAGCGGCTCCGGCCGCCACCGCGGCCGCCGCCTTTTTTGAAGGAGTTGGAGCGGGAGCCGGAACAGGAGCCAAGTAAAGTGGGTAGGACGCTTGGGAGGTCTTGAAGGTGTGGATGTAGATGTGTTCGCTGTCATTTGGGTGGTTGAGGGTTTGGGTGGTTGAGGCGGTGTGACTAAGGAGGAGGAGGAGAGTGTATCGAATGGGCGGGAGGAAGCTTGAAGTAAATTGTGCCAGATGTCTATGTTCCAAGCATAGCAACGCCGACGCTGCAAGTGAACATGGTCTATTTCTTTTAGGACTCACTTCGCCCACAACCGACGACTCCTTGAGTGACTGGCCACCATGAACATGGTTTGTAGCTTGACGCGCGCGATGACAGCAACCAATAAGTACCTCCAATGCCGGTTGCGTTCGCGTCACCCTCAATCCATGGTCCACACTCTGATCATACCATCATCTCCTGTACTCACAATCACCTCTTCCTGGTCCGACCTCTTGCCCTTATCTGCTCTCCTCGCCCAGCAGGCATGGTTGATTTCGAACACACCATGAGCACCTTCGACTTCCGCCAGAACAGCCCATTCGGTAGCGCACTTGTCTTCGTCGTTCTCAGTCTCGACACCTGCCATGTCTCCCGGAGCTGCATTGCTTTCCGTTGCTGATGATACGTTCGTCGGTGTTTTCCATCTTTCCTCGTAAACAACAAGTTTGCCGTCGCCGCCAGTGCTCACGACTCTGCCGGTCCTCTTGCTCCACGCGATACTGTATATAGCCCTTTCGTGCCTTCTGGGTAATGTTGACTCTTGTATCCAGTGTTCCTCGATACTGTCTGTTCGGATCACACTGGGCATCCTTGGCTGCCCGGCGTTTTGAGCCGCGTTCTCTCGAGGTCTTCTCCGCCACACTCTGATCGTTTGATCGTCGGATGATGAGATCAGCCGTGGTCCTGATGCCTCTCTTATCTGCTGCCAAGCGACAACATCCTCTACAGACTCGTCTGGGGTGTCAAGCGAAGGATTGCCGACCGGCTCAAAGTCCACGGCCCACACTGTACTATCATGTCCCTTGAGGATTGAAACACACGTCCAGTCATCGAGATCTTCTCTATACAGCCTGATCGTGTCGTCGTAGCTCGCACTGGCTAACAGTTCCTCCTCGGGATGCCACACCACACACTTGACATCACCTTCATGCTCCTGCAATACTGCAATAGTCTCGAAATTGTCGTCTTCCATCTCCTCCCAAATCCACACGCTCTTGTCCCTGCTACAAGTCGCTAGAAAGTTGCCCCCCGCCGACCAGGCTACGCTCTTGACCTCACTTTCATGTCCATCAAGGACGACAGCAAAACGCCATTCTTCATCTTCGTCCTCGTCCTCATTCTCATGGGGACGACCGCCATTGACGCCGTTCGTCAGATCAAACTCGTTCTCTGCGCTGCTGAAACCTTCCGCCTTGAAGGGTTTGGGATTCATCTCGCCATTGTCCCACCTCCTCCATATACCAACGCTGGCGTCGAAACTTCCTGTTGCAAGCACCGACTCTCCTTTCGCCCCAGGCTTCCAGGCACATGATCGTACACTCCGCTTGTGCCCCCCTGCGATCGTAGAGAGGAGGGTGAACGAAGTTAGAGAGTAGATGCGCACGGTCTTGTCAGAAGAGCAGGTTGCGAGAATAGGTAGATGTGGATGAGGAGCTGTATACCAGGATCGAGCTAGTGCTGGAGGCGTTAGAGATGACAACAAGGTGATTGTACCACTAGGTTTGGCAGAAGCCCTTGGCCCATTCGCGGATGTGGTGGTAGCCATGGCGAATGATCACGCTGACACCTGTATGAGGCTGTGTCCCGATCAGGAAGACTGGAAAATGTGGCAGCACTTGCAGGGCCAACGATTATTGTCAATTGCGACGGAGATGAACACAATCAAGGTATTGCATATGTTAATTTTCTGTGGTGCCGTGACGTCGTTTGCAGCTTGGGGGTTATGCGTTGCCGTATGCAATACTACGGAGAATTGTACAGCTCCTGTTATGGTAGATTCCGCAAAGGTCAACCAGATATGATAAAGGAATACATGGGATGGCCTTGAATAAGGTAGGTAAGGTAGTTGTGATTTGTTCATCCTGTGTGAGCAAAAGATACACCACCGACTTTGGCTTGCAGACACCACCATCTCCCTAATCACGCTTGACTTTTGCAGCCTTTACTGGGTGCCACCGTTCAAGCCATCACACCTGATTGAGTGAATCAGCCATAGTTGGGATAGACGGCTAACACAAATTTGTCGGTGTCCGGCTTGCTGATCTCAGGCATAAGCAAGACACCCTTGATCAGATCTATCAAGACTCGAGATAAGACGGTACGGTATCTCCACTGATGGAGATTTTTAAGGCTGTCGTTAACCGGTTGCTTCATCTCATACGACGGGCGGGAAGAGCCTCTTTCCGCCTTGTGTTCTTCCAAGGTATAAGAGTTCGCTTCGTGGATCTTGACAGTCGAAGTATGTTGTACAAGCACTTACCCACACTTGAACTTCCGCCTTGTAACACAATACCCTACTTCCTGTAAGGTAAGTGGCGATCCAGTGTAAGGTGTCCAGCAGAGAAGAGTGTGTGGTCACAGCGCGATAGAGTTCAGCCATAGCTCACCAAAGGCTCTCTTGATGTTGATCGTTTCCTTCTTTTTCCTCGGTTCCGATAATCCGAGAGTTCGGGAGATCAGCCGGCCCGAGCTACTGGGACGATCTGTGTGAACTTTCCCTACCACGATCCCCTCAATTCCGTAATACATTACGAAGTACTCGTACTTGAGGGTGTGAATGTGTTCAGTCATGTCTCTCCTTCTGTCAAGCCATTCACTCGCTATCCTCGTCACATATCCCATCTGGGCCGTAGCAGATGGCCCGCGATACTACCCCGGCGGCTTCTCACAGCCTTCCTCAACCTCTGCCTTACAACTCAGCATGAGGCCCGCGGGGTAACATATCCTGTTCCTTTTAGAAAAAAGCCACACTAGGTACAATCGAACTCTCTGATATTCATCATATCTGACGGCGGAAGTCGAGGACTTTAAGCTTTCGAGTGGACGAACGGACTTCTGGTTCAAACCAGGCAAACCACATCGTTCGGTTCCGCCGCCCAATGTAGATTCCAAATTCGTTGCCACCAAAGGAAGCTGAAGTCGCCACCATTCATTTACAACAACTCTTGCTATCAAGAACTTCAAGACCGTTGGACAGGAGTAATGAGCTGCAGGGAAATTTACGAAACTTCCGTAACCGCCAATTCAACATAGCTAAGAAAGGCCCTGATATGACTTATCTTTATCATCTTTCCACGGCCTGGCTCTGTCTCTGTTCGAGTGTTATGACCCAGGCGGCCGGCTAGTGAAGTCGTACGCAACGGACGAGGTATCGGCCAATACACCCTCTTCACTCATTTAGAAACCTCAACACCCACCTCCCCCATAGCGGCCTTCTACGCCGAGTGACAATGGTTTCCAGCCTTGAAGATGGGGAATTCGTCCACCGCAGCTTCAACCCCGGTTACGTGGTGCTTTCTTATTTAGTCAGTTGTATTGGTGCAGTAACGACGTTGGAGTTGCTGCGACGAAGGACGTCGCTCAAAGGATGGTACAACTGGTATAGATCCTGATAGAAATTGGGAAATAGCATCTCGTCTAACCGGAATTCTCCAGGTATCTCCTCCTCACCTCATGCATAACGATGGGTGCAATTGCGATATGGTGCATGCACTTTATTGGGATGCGTGCGATTGTCCTCAAGAATGGCGAACCGGAACTTCAGATCTTCTACAGTCCCGGTGTCACGGCTGCCTCTTTCTTCCTCCCTATCCTTGCGCTAATCGTCCCTTTATGTGCTTCCGGCATCAGTGAAAACGTGTCAGGGATGAGAATCGTCCTTTCTGGAACTTTGACCGGATTCGCGATCTGTGGCATGCACTACCTTGCTCAGGCGGGAATTGCCAACTACACCAATCTCTACCACCCTGCGTATGTCGTGGGCTCCGCAACAGTTGCCGTCATTGCAAGCATTGCGGCACTTGGAACTTTCTTTTACCTTCGAGCAGCATGGACGGACAGCTGGTGGAAAAGACTTCCATGCGCTTTGCTCTTATCAGCAGGGGTCTCCGGAATGCACTGGCTTGGAACGGTCGGCACCGAGTACGAGCTCAAAGACGTTGGATCATCCCCTACCGATAAGCTATCAAGGGGCGCCACGGTGGTGGTGGTTCTTGTCCTGTCTATATCAACGTGTATTTTGCTCCTCACAATCGCTATCATCGCCCGTTCTCAGGTACTCCAGAACGCAGACAAGGCCAAACAGATTGTCTTGGCTTCTGCAACCTTCGATTACAGTGGACGTATCATGGTGAAGCCGGAGGGCTCTTTACCTAGTCAGACAATCACAGATTCTTACACCGAGGACTCCCTCGAAGAGATTTTCGGTGTATCGCACGAGGCATTTCGATGGATCTTTTGCGTCACGCATAACTGGCCGGCTGTGGCTGATCTGATACCTGGCATGCGCAGTCATATGCGAGCGATGACCGCACAGGAGACGAATGATCATGATGCACAGTTTATGAAAGCAGGCAATATGGACATCAAAAACAATTTCTCTTGGGATTTCAAGAAGCTATTCTGTGTCGCGGCCCAAGACCTGGCCGAACAGATCCATGAATCGCTTACCGACATCGGTGTTTTGTACGACGACATTATGAACACTGGTACGACTGAATCGAAAAGAGCAAGCAGACTATCTTTTCTTAGTAGCAAAGACGGCACCTCGCCTGATGTTGAGCTCGGAAAAACGGATTTCTCTTTCGGCCGTGGTCAACTCCTGTTTGTGGTCCGGCTGGCAAACAAAGTCGAAGCTGCTCGATTGCAAGCTTCTGGGTTTCGCTTCGCAGATGTTCAGACTATAGCAGATTCAATGGCTCGGAGAATGCAAGTGGCCCGTGAAGAGCTGCTCACGTATATCGAAGGTATGCGGGAGTACTCCAAGCAAGATCGAGTCCTCGAGCCTGGGCTGCATACAGCATGCTTCGCCATACGACCTTCCGTACTCAGATCCTTTGACATCCTCGTTCGCAAGACTGCCACGAACTTGCTTCCAAGCATTCCCATGCAGTTGGACGACCTCGAATCGAGCCAACTTGACCTCCTTCGCCATATGGGGGGCTGGACGGTGGTTGCGTGTCTGGCATGGCTCAGCGGCCAACGGAGTGTCACCAGTGGCGGTGAGCGGATCTTCGTCAGCAAATTCTATGACAGCCTTAGCGCACTCGCCGCACACATCGAACATCCGTCCTTCCTGGAAGCCCGACTGGTCGGCCATCCTATCTCCGTTCCTTCTCAAGGTATGAAGAACCGGAGATTTCCAGGCATCGTCAAGATTCTCGCATTCCATATGATTGTCGACATTCACACTAGCTGGCCTATCCCAAGGATGAAATTCTCACCATACAATTTCTTCAAATGTCACCAAAACGTTTGGAACAATGCTGCGGCGCAAGAGATGTTCGCTTCCAAGGTCCGTCGCGAGTTTGGCCCGGTCCTGGACGCCGAAACGTCCCCTTACAATCCTACTGCTCGCTTCTCAATGCACAGCTCTCCCAACCTCGCTCGAAACTTCTCGAAACGTAATACCCTATCCCGGCACATCAGTAGATCATGGCGTTACTCGGGTAAATCGGCAAGCTTGAACGACATGCGAGGTGACGACTCGTCCGAGAAGGATTTGGTGCAGGCGGTCGCCACTGACGCCGACGGTGACATATCCGTCATACGCGATTCCCACCTCGCATTGAGTGAGATAGGAAGTGCCTCGGACCCGGACATCGAGCTCAGACGCCTCAGCAACCGAAGGCAATCCACCGTGCCGGTCGCCGAGGGTGAGGCCTTTTGTAACGAGCTTTTTGCCATCACCGTTAACAGCAGTCGGCGGTAAACAGCCGGATCGGCCGTTGCAATGCTTCGATTTGTTTTTTGTCTTCCAAATTCCCAGCATTTTAGCGGTTCCCGGCGTGGTTTGTCTCCTCGTTTACGGTACAAGCAGACGGGGTTCGTCTCTTTTAGCAGATTGGGTAGTGCTGTTGGCTCTATTCTCGGGTCCTCAAAAGTTGTGTACCAACATGGTGGGAGATGTCTGGACTCCGGATTGGAAAGGAGAGTCTTGGGTTACGGACCACTGGAGCAAGACAGCGAAAGCTTGCCTTTTGTGCTCCTTCTTATGGAAGATTCTTCCTCTAGACTATAAAAAATTACCAAGCTCGATGGCTTTTTCCTGCTCACAAAATGAGCTGACAGGACTGCATTCAACCATAGCTCTTTGCGTTCTAGGCCAAGACCAAAATGTAAGAGCTCGGCGCCATTTCGCAGAACGGTAGAGAGACCGCGAGTTGTCAAAGTGAGCAGAATAATGCTATGTGTGGCTTACAACAGAGATGATGCTCCTGGCAAACGTTGCATCTATTGCTTTCTAAGGTGCCGTACCTTGATGAATGCTCTAATGAGTTACCTTAGGCCTAAGCTTAGGGGAAGATTAGTAGGCTTTAGACATGCACTTGTTTGGTGGGTTGAGGGTACCTTGGGTAGGCGACAGTCTAGATCTCATAGAGATCATCGCAATATTTATACTTCAGGTAGGAAGCTTCTGAGTCTCAATCATCGTGTCTTTCTCGTATGGGGACGTACGTCGCGGTTCTAGCTCATCACTGATGGATACCTAATACATTAGCAGTCTAGACTTCCTGTACGGAGTCCTCCAGCCCTACATTCAACCAAGTCATATCTCCACATCCATACCTTAGGGGTAAGCTACCTGGCCAGCGTCCTTGCATACCTTATGCAAGGTCGATCACGCCTTATCGATTAGGGTTTTGGTCATGGTGATTACCTAATTTTGTTCACCATCTTGCAATTTATAGATGAATCCCCCAATGGGACTCGTTGAGTTATGTTTGAACTCAATCGCCCCGCGTGTTCAGTACCAGACATCCCCAAACTCTAATAGAAACCGGGCAGGGAACCCGGATACTACTGAATCTAAAAACAATCATATCATGGCGGTGGGCTTCGTTGAGAAAGCCCCTCAACTTTGCTACGTTACTTCCCAGAACTGACAAAACCCGCCTTACTTACCTACCGTCTCTTTAGAAACACCAACGAACGAAGGAAGAAAGACGGGGATAGCGAGAAAAATTAAAAAGCGTCATGCCGAATCGCTACTCCCATGCCTTTGTCCTCAGTGACTACGAGAAGCGTGGGGTCTTTGATTCCATCTACCGAAGAGATGTCTACAGATACCACCGACCCACACATCATCATCAATTGTCGTCCTCATCTTCGGCTCTTTCGAGCAAGAGATCCTCGGCCTCATATATCATTGATACTTTGGAGACCAGCGTCCCGACGCCTTCTGCAGCAGATGCATCTCCACCACGGCCTGCCTCCTCCGTCATCCCTCATTCCGAGCGATCCAAGCAGGACTTCCCACCTCAACCCAATCCTCGTCCCACACCAGCCTCACCGCCATCACGGACCCCTTCCTCGGTGGTGACGCAAATCTACAAACCCCAGAGTCCTCGGTCCTATTTCGATGCGGACTCTTCTCAACCAATTCACCCTGCAGCGTCTCGACCTTTTTCACCGAGCACGGAGTTATATACCCCTCTATCTCCCCTCCCATCGACTCTGGATTACCTCGATCTAGATTCTTCACCAGGCTCCGAGAAGACGACACCACGATCATCCGTGGATGGATTGACGCTGGGTGAAATGCTCTTGGAAGCCATTCCTCCATCCACAGTCGATCGCTCAACTCGCGTTCCCTACCAGGATTCGGATGCTTTAATCGACGAAGCAGGCGATGCAGTCCCTCCACCGATCTCGCGGCACAGACCCAACAATTATTCCCCAAAGTCATCAGGCCATACCCAGAATCTCCCTCGGCCATCCACTCCTGTGCCCAGACCCGGGTCCAGGCAGTGCACTAGCTTTACCGCCCAAGCCTGGAGTCCTCCAACACCAGCAAACATCAACTCCGTGCCGCTTTTCTCGAAGTCGGAATCACCCTCACCACAACCAGCCGCGACACCACCTAAAAAGCCGACGCCATCATCCCAGACTTACACGAACATACAGCCAAAAGGTAACGGCAATCGACCAACCCGACTTCCATTGCAACGCACCCGTACAGACCTGAATGCCGAAGAGATGCAGCGGTGGAAGAACGAAGTGCGCCAGGCGGAATGGAGAAGAGGCAACTGGGTCGGTGCGTTGGTGGGATTAAAGGGCTTTGCGGGTCGGAGGGGAAGTCCTGATTGATATAGGTAATGAATCTATTGCTGCCTTGCTTGCTTCTTGCAGTCGGGCCGAGCTAGGACTTGTGTGAATATAGAGCTTGCACAGGAGCGCTCCGTGTACATGTATGATGATACGTAGCTGCGTCGAAACGAATAATATTTCTGCACTCTGTAGGTTAGGGCTGAGTACTGTAACTCTTTCTCATAGAGCGTGGCATCAACCTCGGCAGTATGTGGACGTGAGCCAGGACTGTATCCGAATCTTAGTGTCTGCTTTGTGTCGATCTCATGAAAATTACCGCAGTCTTCCGGGTTGCATGGAGGATTGAAGGCGCTCAACCACTAGACACTCTGACAGTGGAACACCACCTATTGATTACTTGTCGTACGTTACGTCCAAGATATTCGCGGACATAGACCGCTGCACCATGCGGAACTCTCCATGGTCCATGAAGGCTGTGGTCCGAGAAAGCTTAGATTGAGATGCAGATAGGCATTAATATTGTGGACAACCCACGATCACCCGGTCGAGAGGTACCCGTTGAACTTATCCCGCATCAGGGGTCTGCCGTGTACCTGTCTTGCCTTTGCGGAATCTAGCGCAGTCGTCCGATCAGTACATTATTGACTGACTCAGTCATAGACAAGGAAAGAGTCAGTGATGTGAACACAAGCCTCAAATCATGAATGTCTGATTGTTTTGCAGCTGTCTTTCGGACGAGAAGACACGGATCGGCCCCGATCGGGTTGGGTTGTTGGAACAATGCTTGACCGTCTGCCGATGGGCGGAACGGGGCCGCGAAGTACTCCGGTGAAGTCATATCTCGATCGTGAGAGCTCTCTACCTTAGGCCGTCATAATGAGGAGTATATATAACTCTACATGTACACTGGCTTTATCCAATCCAGGCTGACTGTGCTTCTATTTCCATTGAATTGCAACTCTCCATTTCTTAGACAGAAGCCAGGAAATCATCATGTCTGATCCAAAGAATCCCAACATCGAGAAGAGAACCACCCCCCAATGGAGTCTTTACCAGCGAGAGAACTTTTGGAAACCCAACACGGGAGAGGTTCCACTCTTTAACACTGGTATGGTGTCCTTCTCCGCACTGTTGTTGGTCATTAGGATTAATCAACGTCCTAGAACCGGGCAAGCTCGAAGAACTCGCAAGGGAAAAGCTCAGTCAAGGTGGCTGGTACCTCTCCACTTCACACTCTCTGATGGTCTCTTTACTTACAGGTGTTGCTGTCAAAGGTTGTACGCCTCCTCCAACGCCGGTCAATCCTACACCCACCTCGCCAACCGCCAAGCCTTCTTCAGGCACCGCATCATCCCTCGCCAACTTGTCGACACCAACCTCCGCGACACAACAACCACAATCTTCGGCCACAAAGTCTCCGCCCCGATCGGCTTCGCCCCGATCGGCATCAACAAAATCTACCACCCCCACGGCGAGCTCCCCGTCGCGCGCGTCGCCCAAGAACTCAACCTCCCCTACTGCCTCAGCACCGCCGGCTCCACCTCCATCGAAGACGTCGCCGCAGCCAACGGCGCCGGCCCGCGTTTCTTCCAGCTCTACATGCCGCACGACGACGAACTGACCGTCTCGCTCTTGGAACGCGCCCACCACTCCGGCTTCTCCGCCTGCTTCCTCACCACCGACACCTGGCAGCTCGGCTGGCGCCACGACGACGTCGCCACCGGCAACTACGCCTTCTACCGCGGCGTCGGCGCCGATCTGGGCCTCCCGGACCCGGTGTTCCGGAAACGGCTCGCGGCGCAGGGCGTCGATCCGGTGAAGGAGCCGCAGCGCGCGGGGGCGCTCTGGATCGATAGCGTGTGGCACGGGCGCGCGCACAGCTGGGAGCGGATGCCGTGGCTGATGGAGACGTGGAGGCGGATTAGCGGGGGGAAGCCGTTCGTTATCAAGGGGATTCAGAGCGTGGAGGACGCGAAGAAGTGCGTCGAGATCGGATGCGATGGGATCGTGGTGTCGAACCATGCGGGGCGGCAGGTGGACGGCGCCATTGCGTCGCTGGATGCGCTCGAGAAGATCGTCGAGGCGGTGGGCGAGCGGACGTATGTTATGTACGACTCGGGCATCAGAGGCGCGGCGGATGTGTTCAAGGCGCTGGCGTTGGGGGCGAGGTTTGTCTTCGTGGGCCGCTTGTGGATCTGGGGGCTTAGTATCATGGGCGAGGCGGGGGTCCGGCATGTGATGAAGAGTTTGTTGGCGGATTTTGATATACTGATGAATGTCGGCGGGTTTCAGAATATTGGGCAGATTAAGAGGGATGCTATAGGTCAGTGACACCTGTTTTCTTGCGACGATTGGCATTTGAATCAATATCTAACGTGGAAGCAGAGTCTTATCCCAAGGGCTACGCAATGATTGCGGAGAGATCGAAACTGTGAGCTTCTGAGCTAGGGCGTACAACGGCTATCATGGGGAAATGAGAGTGCTTTTGTATGTATATGACGACTGTGGGTGGTATTTTTGTAATGATCAACGGCCATTACAGTTGCCTGAATTAAGATCAAGCAAGCGGACTGTCGTCCGGTGCCTCAACAAGTTTGTCGCGTACATGTCAACTGTCGTGAATCTCTGGAGGATCCGGAGTCCTCCGAGGGTAACTGCATCCTTTTCTTCCGATGGCTGTCTAACATCTCAGCATACGCGGTTGGTGGAGTCCTCCGGGACTGCTGCTCTCAACTCTCTTTGGTAAGGATTAAGGAAGGATGGAGAGTCGCCTCTTCACGAGTTTATTCGAAAAGTGCGTAGGGATGCTGATCAATGGGCAAACATCATTATTAAGATATCTCCCTTTTTCGATGGTTTGCAATACCCTCTTCACCCTTGGTTAGCCAAAGGCTGTAAGTATCACAATAATGCCGAGGTTCCTCCTACAGGGGTTGTAGTGAAGTGGTGATCACGTATCGTTGTGGTTTCCAAGTCCGATGAGTCCTGGGTTCGATTCCCAGCAACCCCAGCCTGCATTTGCAATTTTTCTTTTAATCTTTATTTTTGTCTCTTTGACATTTAACTACCTTAGGTACTCTCCCCTGTGAATCCTACGCGGTGCTGGGGATGGGCGAGGGCAGGCCGTACAAATTAAGAGGCAATAAATATGTACAAGTAGAGCTTTATGCGTGAGAAAGTACAGGCTTCAGCCGTCCCCTATACCTTATTTACCATGGGGGAAATTTGGCAGAGACATTGGACCGAAGTAGTGCATCGTCGCTCAAGCAATATCTATCTATACTCAGGAGAATCAATCAGCCTTGATACCATATGTACGGAGTATCGTTGAAGAAAACTCTCAACACAGGACAGACGACCAGCTTGGTGTAAGACGGATCTTATAAATTCTCACATACCTTGTTGTACTTCGTACTCGTAGCCTCATTTCGTACCTACTCCTATCAGAGCTTCGTGGCGCTCTCTGATCCGTCTTAGAGAGACAGCGCTCCAATCAGACGATCAAATTTACCGCCAGCAATAATGATGAGACAAGCCGCGCTCTAAACGACATTTGATTGCGAAGCTGCGTGCCTGAAGATTCTTATGCTCCTTCGAGAAATAATAATAACCGTCCGGTGGGAGACTAAGTAGCTGGTAAACTGGGCGGAGACTCGATCCAATTGTGGAGGTCCGTTCAACCTCAGGCCACTCGCAATCGGCGAAAGGAATCCTTAGCCCATTCGGCTTCCCCGAATCCATGCGGGAAGCCAGCCACGAGGCTGACACAAACTGCTGTCTTTCAATCAATTGGCCCTTCCGAAGCACATTGCGCTAGGTCTGCGCCATGAGCCTGAAGGAGAGTCTGGAAATTGCCCGGCTGTGCCACCGTTGGAGTTTTCCGCACCCGAACTGTTGGAGTGCTCTGCGGATTGACTGAGCGTTTGCTTTTGGTACAAATGTCCTCTTCTACTTGTTGGACAATCCCGAGGCGGTGGTTTTGACCTTCTATATTCCATTGCTGTCTTCTATGATATTTCGCTATACCGAAGATCGTTTGACTCGGATATACACAGCGAAGAATTGCAGACTGACCAAGCAGGACTACATTGGCCGACTCACGAGGTGAGTCTCGGGTTCTGGATGGATTCAACTTCGAGTCCCGAGGTTCGTCAGGGCCTTCTTAAGAAAGAACCTTCGACATTGTCCGATCATAGCATTGACTCGAGTCCTACCATAATTGGTTCACCCTCGCCCAATGCGCATCACCGCCCCGGATACCGACGAGCAACATCGTCAGCTAGTCGTGAGGTTCGGTACCATGCGACACCATCTTATGATGGCGCTGCTCTTGGAGACATGGTAGAGGAAGGCTTGACTACCCACGGACTAGGGTTAGCAACGAGCTTAGGACGGAGCGGACAAAATTCGATAGCGCGAGTGCCCGTAGCTAGCAAGCAAACATACCGCACATCGGACCCAAACGATAGAACGGTCTCACCATTAGTCTCTCCTAATGCATCGAGGGACTTCTCATTACCGGCGAATCAGCTGTGGGGGGTGCCATCACCAGATCAAGGTGCTTACAGCTCAAAACCAACTTCTACATTCAAGACCTCTCTCCCGACTCACGACACTGAAAATCTTCTGCACAAAAGCTTCTCGATATCAAATGATATCTCAAAGAATGGCAAGTGGAAACCTTCCAAGTACTGATAGGACTATAGACTAATACACGCTGTGCTAGGTTCCGACTCATCCATCCGGTGCCCCTCAAAGAAGAACATCTACGAGGGTAGAGGGAATTGGCTGTCCGTGACGATATTGATACTCGCTATATACTCGACCATTCTTTCGAGTGTCTGGCTAATCATCGCCATGGTCAAGCCGCGGTACGGACAAAGTATCAAACCAATCGGAGGTCTGGCTCCCTCCACCGCATCGTTGCTCTGCGCTCTTTTCGCTAAGACGATTGAGCTATCCTTCGTCACGGTCTTCGTGGCTTTCTTGGGCCAGGTCCTTAGTCGACGGGCTTTCATCAAAAACTCAAAAGGTATAAACATAGCCGAGATGTCCTTGAGGTCTTGGATCATGCAGCCTGGTACGATGATCACACACTGGGAGAGCGTCCGCTACGCGGCATGGACTTTTCTTGGCATGGTAGCGCTTACCGCGACTTTCCTTGCGATGCTCTATACCACTGCTTCTGATGCATTAGGTGCGTAAATTCTTCAAATGCTGGATCTTTAGTTCCTCCTCGTTTGCGTTGATCACTATGCAACAGCTGTTGTTTGGGAAGTTCCTTATCATCTGTGCTCCTTGTATCTTTGAGGGGTTCATGGGTTCGTACGAGGGATCTCCCATAACAGATTGAGGATGGGCTCTCTGGTCTCTATGCGGATACTCGAGCCGTGTGCATTGCAACATCAACATTGGGACCTCAGGCAACATTGCAGGAATACAAGCTTATGATATACTCTAGTCTCCCCGAAACTTAACCTTGGCAAGGTGCAAGACACAACGTTATACGGAAGAGTAGGGACAAAGTTTGCGAACCCAACATATGTGGCTTCCAAGTGTCAGACTCCAATTCAAGCCAGCGATGATGAGTTTGCAGGAACGACTTGTCTGGATATCGAACACGCCGGCCAAGCGTCAGTTGAATACCAACCTAGGAACCATGTATGACTAGTAACTGTACTGAGTTGAGGTTACAGATTCCACAACTACCAACAATATTTGTCGACGTGGACGGAGCTTATTGCCACCGGTACTGGTGATACTGAGCTGAGCCGACGACCACCTCCGGTCGGAATGCTTTACGATAACACGACTGTTCGGGGCGCGTGGATTAACATACAAAACATGACTGATTTGTCATCCGAATACGGACATAGGATCGTCAACAACGTGTCTATGGCCATGCCTCACTCAGGTGTTTTCGCAGCGGCGAGGGACCCCTTCAACCAAATAATGCAGCCCGAGACTCTAGACGTCTGTACCCACCTTCAACCCTCTGTTTCAATCCTTAACCAACATGCTTGCAGGGTCTTGGGGAATACAACATCACTGCATCCGTTCCGTCGCCGGCAGTCAATGTTCTTTGCGCCACCGTGACGAAGGAAGATATGGAGCCTATGGTCTACATGGAATGGCCTAATGCGGACCAGCCTTTCAACGCGTCTGCATATCCTCCCGGGCCGCCATTCATTCCAAATTACGGTCCAGACGAATGGCTGAATACAACGAACGTTGACGACCTATTCGGGTTTGGGAAGAAATACGGTCGTCGACCCCCTATCTTTCCTAAATTACCAATGCCTTACAACACCATCCTCAATACAACCGGATGGTATGCTGACGCGATATATTTGCTCGGAACATCCGCAAAGTCAGAATATGTACTATGCTCTTTGAGGGCCACCCAGTATCCGAAATGTTCGACCGAGTATCATGCGAGTCTGAGCGGGGGCTCGTTGAAGGCTAACTGTAACAACGACCATAATAACCGCCATCCTTATAGCCTTTCACACCCCGAGGCTCCTGTGGGTTTTGTCGAAACCGACTGGAAGAATATCGCGTCCGAATGGAGCAACGCCCTTAGCCTGAACAATGGTATCACGGACGGAAGAGCCGCCAACGCCAGGCTGTTAACGCAACTTATACCATCGACGCCGTCCTTGGACCCATCCCTACCTTCGATAGCAGAAGCGCTGGCTGTTTTGGCGGGCTGCACCCTTCTCATAAGCGCTCAGGATGCGCCATTCATCCACTACTGGAACTATTCCACCACGGTACCAGCGTTGAAAGAGCCGCAATATCAAGCATTCCAGGCGACCTTTCAGACCCAAGATTACGCCTCCGGGGGTGCGCAGCCATGGCAGAGCGTCTTTTACATCGTCCTTGCTCTTGTTTGCGCCATGAATATCTTCTGTCTCGTCTATTTCCTCATTAGAGGTGGGCTCGTGACTGACTTCATCGAACCTCAGAATCTGTTCTCGCTCGCCATCAACTCGCCTCCAAGTGGGCACTTGGCGGGTAGCTGTGGCGGTGGGCCTGAGAAGGATCAGCTCAAAGTAAACTGGTTCATCAATGTTGACGACGATCATGTGTTTATCGAGAATAGCAGAGCGCCTAGTGCAAGTGATTGGAGGAGCAAGATCTCGAGACCATCGCAATTGCAATTTGAAGCTGAGGGGAGCCCGGTCGCGTCCATGTATGCCAAGCTTTCCAGCAAGCGTACAAGCTTGTTGTGAGGACTTCGAACCTGCGAATACCTTATGGATGAACATATGGAGTTAATCGTTCGATTCTTACAATCTGTCAAACAGTTGCGGATCTTTGGTCTTCACATTTGTTTTAGACCACAGCGGTACGTAGCGCGGCGCTACCTGCATGATACCTATTCAACCCAATAGTGCCCATGATTTGGAGTTGATCCGATCATACATCCTGCTTGGAGATTACAGCCTAGGCTTTGGTCTCCACTTTGCGTAGGGGTGCTCCATAGTTTTGGGCACCAGGGGATCCACGTCCAGCGTGTTGACCAATCCTGGGTGCACCTGGGAAAGGTCTGTTATCCCAACCATGCGCATACTCGTCTCCAGCTCGTCCTTGAGAACTGCAGCCATCTCATCGTTAGCCGCAATTGCACAGCACAACAGCACCAACAGCTTCCTTCGCAGATCGAATGCCACCCCGGGCAGGTACTTACGATCTATCATATGCTCCACGCCCTCTTCGCCATAGTTCAAAGCATACAGAAACGACCTCCCAATCCCCACAGCCGTGGCGCCAAGACACAACGCCTTCAGAACATCCGTCCCGCGCCTCACGCCACCGTCAAGGTACACCTCCATGCGCTCAAACACCTCAGGACAGCACCGCTGCAACTCCAAAAGTATCAATATCGCCGGCGGACTTGTGTCCAAACTCCGCCCGCCGTGATTACTCAACACGACGCCTTGGACACCCTCGAGCATCGCCCTCTTCGCGTCAGCGGCCCCTTGGATACCTTTGATTACGATCGGACCATCCCAGTGTCGGCGCAACCACGCTAGATCATCCCAGTTGAGCGTCGCGTCGATGTAACTCCCCATGATCCTACCGAGTCCTCCTCCCCGCTTGTCGTTTCCCGCCTTGGCGCCACTCATGGGTGTGCTCACCGACTCGTCGGCCCGGACCCGTTCGTCCGCTTCGCGCTTCCCGGCTACCGGAGCGTCGACGGTGAGGAAAATGGCGGCAATCCTGTCCAAGGAGCGCAGCTGTGCGAGTAAAGCCTCCGTCTTGGGCCGGTCCTTGTTGACGTACAGCTGGAAGAAGAAAGGGTGGGCGGGCGACGAAGCCAGTATCTCCTCAATCGGATAGCTCGCGTTCGTGGAAACCTGTCGCGCACAGACCCTGTCAGCCTGCCCGCACGCATCGCGCGACTTCTCGAAATCCCTCCGCAAGCCCGAAGCTTCACGTACGCACTGGATAATGCCCTTCTCGCGACACCCCCTCGCAATCCCTTTCTCCCCCTCCGGATGCACCAAGCGCGCCAACGCCGCCGGACTCACGAAGACGGGCATCTGACTCTTCACGCCCAGCAGCTTCGTCCTCGTATCCACGTACCGCACGTCCCGCAGCACCCGCGGCCGGAACCAGATCCGGTCGAACATCGACCGGTTCGCATCCCGCGTGATCAGATCCGTCGCCGCGGACGAGTAGAAGGCCCACGTCTTGGCCGACAGCGTCTGCGACGCCACGGTCTCGAAATCGTGCAGCGAGAGCAGCGTGTGCAACGCCGGCTTCTGCTTGTCGATCACCAAGGTCGGGTTGGTTTCTGGTTCGGGCTTCGACTGCGCGGACCAGGAGGCGTCGATGGTGGATCTATCGAGCGTGCCTTTGAGCGCGGATGGAGGGAGGGTCGTGCGCAGGAGGGACGGCGCGTGGATGGTGCTGTACGAGGCCGTTGCGTCGCGGCCGGCGTGCTGGTAGATGACTTTTTCTCGGCGATGCAGCGGTCAGCGATTGGCTTTGTACATCGGCACCATTAGGGTAGGGGTTCAGGGGGCTTCAAGCGCTTGTGGGCGAAAGGAGGTAAAAGGGTAGGGAACCGTACTGTCAGCGCCGCCCGGATGTTCGGGTGCAAATTCGGTCATGTCCCAGACTCGGTTGTCGATCACGACCCAGCAGTCTGAGGGGGTGTTGTGGGCCGATATCTGGGCGGCGGTGAGGAGGGGTCGTTCTTCGTCCGCCATCTCCTCTGAGAAGATCCCAAGACGACGATCTGCGAGGCGGCACGGTCCAACGTAGTTTACTTGGTTGGAGTCAATGCAAAGTCAAGCCAATGTAGAAGAGCTTTCAAATGGGAGATGTTGATAGTCATGAGTCCCATCATCGCACATTGGGTGGGATGAGGGTCCAACATGCCGTCGGCAGTTCATTCCACCGAAGCCACCGAAGACAGGGTATCGTAGCACGCTCCAGGAGAAATAGATTCGCCGAAGAGATTCTGACTTTGACGCTCAAAGCCCTAAGCCCCAAGCGGCAACATGTTGACATGTTCGTTACTTGATAGCTTCCAAAGCAGTTCACCCACGGCGTCAATAGGAAGCTATCATGGGCCCTCTCCTTGGTACCATCGTCTGCTCTCGGGACTAATGGAGAACTGTCCTAGACTACATTGCGTTTCGGCCCGCCCGGAAAGCTGTTTACTCCGACGCCGCGTTTAGGTACGCCTGGAAAGCTGCCTCTGACTTCCGCCTTCCCCACACGGGTATTTGTCGTGTTCGAGCCGGCCATGACGCAAAGGGAATATCCCAGAGCATTGTATTTCTTCAATCCGTTGGAGATTGTTTCGTTCATCTATAGTACCCAGTCTCCTGTTCCATTCGTCCAACTCTTTAGGGTTGGAAGCATCACTTTGTCGCAGTGAGATGGGGATCAGCTTGCGTTATCTTTGTCAATGCAGTAATGGGACCAATTTTCGATTCAGCACCTTAAAGCTACATGCGGAGAGCAAGTTAGCATGGTTAGAGAGCTGTTCAGGTATTTGGTGCTGGAGATTCTCAGATCGCAAGCAATCAGGTACTGAATGCAATCCGCTACAGCCCAATGCTCTGGAGGATACGGGAAGGCCTTAAATGTACTACACCTATTTGTTCTCCGAACGTGTGGTTCCAACTTACTCAATAGACTAATAGACACATACTCTTCGATTTTGGAAGACCACACGATTATCCAAATCTTGGGTTTGACATTGCATGCTGTCAAAATAGGGCTGAATGTGGATTAGTCATCGAGCAATGTATCAGGTAAGCACAGGGACATCCTTTGATTTCTCCTCACTTCTTACGATGCACACAAAAGCGAAGATGTGAAGACGGACAGCATGAGATACTTACCTGCCTTCTTTCAGTGCCACCAACGGTGGGAGCAAGCCGTTTGACTGCTTCTCTAGTGTCCAACCTACCGGGTTTTCACGTCATGGTCATGCTCTGTAAGGTCTTTGGATGCGGCTGTAAAGATTTAACGACATGCGACGTTCTGCCTGCAGGTCCACGGAAACCAAAGCTTGACAGTGATCATAACCGTGATGCAGGCTCACTTTGAGCTTATACTTGAGCTTCCAGTATTGCCAGGTAACCTCTATCTGAAAGCGCTCAGACAATCATGACTTCTGAGCTTAGTGAGAGACCAATGCTGCTCAGGGTAGAGTAGGGGTAAACAGTCTATTGAAGCTTCCTCCTGACTGGCTTCAATCGCAACTCTCTTGCCCCACTACTCACTTATTCACAACACACAAAAAGGGTGAAAGTGAAGTCATTGAGGCATGATCTCCTGCCGACCCCGCTCATTAGACCCTGATCGACAGGGGAGAGGTCATCACCTGGCGCTTCCTGTCTCGGCATTCACCCACTGCGTCATTTCATTCACTCACTCTCATGGCTTAAAAGTCATCGTGGCTTTCTTCTCTTCTTACTCAATCTTCTCTTCCTTTCGCAACCTTGAAGAGACATCGTGGAAAGACAACATCTCACATCTGTGTCTGTGAGGACTATTCTGTAGTTGATCTATCCCTCATAGTCATTTGCAACGTGACCTTACTCAGTTATTCTCCGTCATGCTCATCATGCTGCGTCAACCTCTTGTGCTTGCCATCCTGATAGGATTGGTCAAATGCCAGAGTCTGACTGTCAATGGAGAAGCAACCACGGCTGTCACCAGCAGTGGCACCGTTCCACAACTCTTCCAGACGTCCCCTGAACTGTTTGCCGGTATGCATATCATCTTCACCTATGGTCAGAGTCTACACAGCTGATCCTTCGCCACAGGTCCCACAACAACTGGCTCACCTCCCTTCCTTGCTCAGAGCAACCCTGCCCCCTTCGGTCCCAGCCGGTCTTTTGTTCCAAACTCCCCACTGGAGACTGCTCAGCCGATTGCAGGAGCTCCCAATGGAAAGAGCATCTTCCAATTACTTGGCAACTATAGCCCCTACTTCCCCAACCCGGTCGGCTTCGGCGTCGATGAGTATCCACTTCCAGCAGGTGCAAACATTACTCAAGTCCACGTTCTCCACCGTCACGGCGCTCGATATCCCAATCTTACCACCGGGATCGATACCGTGCAGTTTGGGGAGCGTCTCACCAACGCTGCCGGCAGACTCCACGCTACTGGTGCTCTGTCCTTTCTAAACACCTGGAAGTACAGGCTAGGTGCGGAAATACAGACGCCTTGGGGACGTCAAGAGTAAGAAGCAGTCCTCCACTTGTCAGACTTTCACCCGGTGCTGACATGCAAGCAGGATGTTCGACGCTGGAGTGTATCATTACTATCAGTACGCTCAACTGTACGATCCATCCACCAAGATCATTGCTCGTACAACCTCGCAGGACCGCATTCTTCAAGCCGCCGAATACTTTATGAGTGGCTTCTTTGGCCAGGACTGGACCCAGAATGCTACACTTGAAGTGTTTATCGAAGAAGTCGGGTACAATACCAGCTTGTCCAGCTATCTCATTTGTGACAACTCGAGACTACCTGTCAACCTCGGCGGCCGCAACGCTAGTCTTCTCTGGCAATCCATTTATCTTGCGAACGCCACCAGTCGGCTGCAAAGCATGATCACTGGCTACAATTGGACCCTCCAAGACACCTCCGCCGCACAAACCATGTGCCCATACGAGACCTTTGCTTTCGGATACTCCGCCTGGTGCAGCCTCTTTACATATTCGGAATGGGAAGGCTTTGAATACGCCATCGACCTCTCATATGCCGGCTCCTTCGCATTCAACTCGCCCACCGCACGTGCCCTCGGCATTTCCTGGCAGCAAGAAATCATGGCGCGCTTACAACAACACGTCATTACCAATGCCACCGACGCCAACAACATCACCGTCGACAACAACACCGCCACCTTCCCCCTCAATCAATCCCTCTACTTCGACTTCTCCCACGACACAAACATGGTCCCCATCTTCACCGCCTTCGGGCTCAAACAGTTCAATCAATACCTCCCCGCCGTAGGCCCACCGCCCGCCAACCGCTCCCTTTTCATTTCCCGCATGGTGCCCAACGCCGCTCGCTTCGCCATCGAGATCATCAAGACTCCCTCGCCTGTCCCCGCTGACCGCTCGTACGGCGCCTCCTCCGGACCTCCGACCACATACGTTCATTTCCTGCTCGGCCAGCGCACCATTCCGCTTGGCGTCAGTTTGCCGGCTTGTGGGGATCGTGTCGATGGCTGGTGCGAGATCGGTGCTTTCATGGAGAGCCAGAAGGATGCAGTTCAGTTGGCGAACTTTGATTTTGCTTGCTTTGGCGACTATCCGGCCGTTCCGTATGGGACCATCACGAATGGCGCGCCGCAGTAGAGTGGCGTGGATATGGTGTTGCAAAAGTTCTTGCAATCTTCCTAGCTGCGTGCTTTGTTGGCTTGTCCTAGACCGGGCTGCTTGTTAGGTTGAGAGACTTTAGATAGCTCTACGTTATGGCTAGCAGCTTCATATAGCATGCATACTGTGCTGGAGTGCTTGGAGCTACTGGAAATCTCTCACATCTTGCAATTTACTCAGCTCCTTGGCGACCTTAGTTAGCAAAAGCATCTAGACAACTTGATCGTTGCCTCCACTAGCTCGAGCGAGTATGTAGCTGAAATCGGTGACCTCACAAGTGGAAACGCCATCGCCCACTTATTTGTACCTTTCTGCCAGACCATTCATCCCCTTCGTTACAGCAACCCTTCAACAAAGCAGCAAAGCAAGCAACCATCAAAACCAATACAGATCGAACCCACCGTCCGTCTCAACTCCGACCCGAAAAAGGATCGGCCCAGACAATTCCCCGTCTGTGCCCGTGCCCGTGCCCTTGCCCGTAGCTGCCAAAAACAAAGGCTTCGTCTTTCCGTCTCCTCCATCCCTCCCTCCCTCCTCCCTCTCCGTCCTTCCCATCCCATCCCATCCCACCCTGCCCGATCTCGATCCCGATCCCGATCCCTCTGCCGGTCGCAATTCATCCCGTCAGTCAGTCAGTCAGTCAGTCACAGTATGATATTCGTCGACGCTTCCGTATTGTAGTCTATGGTGCCGTGAGGGGGTGTGAGATATAGATAAGTAGAAACACGGGGCCGAAGGCACGCACGTCCGAGTCGAGGGAAGAGGGATTGGGTGGGTTTGGATTGGTGATTGGTGATCGGTGGTGGGTGGGTGTTGTTGCTGCTCCGCCTGACATGTGGGTTGGTAGGCTGATATTGAAGTAATTGTATCACATTGCCCTTGGTGAGAACGAAAAGTGGATAGAGTCATATATACGGAGCTTCTCTGAACCGCACCCACCAAGTCGTGAGTGCCGTGCAAGTCTTCCTTGTCATCCACAGTGCCATATACCAGACCCCGACGCCTCCCTCCAAACGTACCCCAAAACCCCACCCCGACTGCACCCAGATCATCCATACCGGTGCCCCATATCCACATCCGCATCCAAAACCCAGCCGAAGACACCCAAACACAAACACCAAAACAACTATCAACCAACCCCGCGACACCTCCACTACTCACCCCTCACCCCTCACCCCTCCCCCTCCCCCTCCCCCTCCCCCTCCCTCGCAACCTCCTCATACCACCCCCCGTGCGCCTTCCGATCCACCTCCCCCACCTTCGCCAGCTCCTCGACCATAGCCCCAACACGCGCTACGAACTCCGGCATCCCGCCCGCCGCGAGGACGGAGCTGGCGTCCGTCGCGGCGCGGACGCGGTCGGTCGCGCTCGAAGCCAGACACCGACTCAAGATGTGGGATTTGAGTTTCTGATGCAGGACCTTCATGACGTGGTCGGTCGGTTGTTGTTGGGCGCCGGTGTGTTGGGAGTGGAAGGCGAGGACGCGGCGGATGGTGGCTGCGAGGAGGGATTTGGTGGAGGGGGGAAGGGCGTGGGCGGCGGAGATGGTGGAGAGGGTTTTGGTGGGGAGGTCGTCGGTTGTGATTGTGGGTGGGGGTTGGGATTTAGGGGCCGAGGAGGAGGAGGATGAGGTGAGAGCCAGGTCTGCAGGGCCGGTTTCGGAAAGGAGGTCCCAGATGCGAGTTGCTTCGGCCTTCCATTGGGAGCGGACGTCGCGTTTGAGGAGGTTCTTGGCCGTCAGCAAGATGGTGCTGATGGTCAATATCTTTCGGATATCGTCCCGGAGCCGGGATAGTCTCGATCTGTCGAGTTCGAGTGTTTCGGGGACGTCGATGTCGCGGAGTTCACCGAAGCCAGTGGCAAGGTCGACGAGACCGTGAATGTAGATTCTCGCTGCGTTCGGTCTGTTGGAGACTGCGGTCACGCTGTCGGGGTTTCGCCGATCGGCTTCGGCTAAAGCTTTGGCCTTGGCTAGCCTCCACCAGCGGTGCGTCTTTGCGAGTGTGATGGTTCCTGTTTCGAGGTCTTGGGCGAACCTTCTTTGCTCGTACCCGGGTCCCTCGGCGATGAGAGTGGGTGCGTTGACTGCTAGTAGGAAATTCGAGTAATCAAGGGAGAGCAGATCAATCGCATGCATGAGCTTCGCGAGTCGGTCGATCATATCCGGATTATCCCTCTCATCTTCAATGAGTGCCCTAACATCCGAGTCCCGGAACGGTGCACAGAGCTTCGGGAGGATGGTAGCCATGAAGGAGAAGAACTTTTCGTAGGAAAAGCTTCCCACCCTGACCTGATTCTCGATGATCGTTGTGTCAAGGGCCTCTGTAATCAATTGGTGCAAGGAATTGCCAGGGGTCAAAAGACGTAGTAGTCTTTCTCGAATGATCTCTGCCATAGCCACAACCCACCGATCACTGATGCCGGCCTCTATATCCGTCCTCATAGTATCGAACACCGCCTGATTGATGACTTGTCGAATGCTCTCTTGGGCTTTGATCGTGTATTCCCGATCTATTGCTAGCTCATGTACCAGCACTCGATTGTCTGGTAGAGGTTGCAACACTCTTTGAAATTCACTTGCATGCAGGCTAACACGCTGAACGGGGCTTATTGTTGCGGATTGCGCGTCATCTAGCTGCATTGAAACGCCCCTCGATTCCGATCCCGCACCTTCCCCAATTGCTTGTGTGACTGCTGCCCTCGGTTTGATGTCGGACGGGCGACGCTTCGCCGGACGAGCTTTGGCTTTTCTACTTTCCCTAATGCCATTCCTGATCATCGCCAATGCTTTATCGGGGCCAACTAACTTCTTCAGTCTCGCTAGAAGCATTGTCTTATTGTATTGTATTCCCGCATGATAGTCGGCAGCGACGTCACCGTTGGTATCATTTTTGACCGTTTGCCATATGGCATCGAGTTCCACAAATTGTGCGATCATTGTTTGAACCAGAACCGTCGAGTCTTTTGCCTTCCAGGCTAAAAAAGCGGTGCAAAACGTAGACCATGTCTCCTCCAAACTCTCCAGGTGTACCGATGATGGTTGATGTCCTAGTAAAAGAGCTGGCGTTGACAGAAGGTGTTCAAAAGCAGCAATCAACTCATTGGCCTTTCCAGTAAGGTCCTGTTCCTGTTCGCCGCTTTTACTGAGGACCTCCGTTGGATGACCTGCAACCAAAAACGAACTGAGAAACGTCCGGACGCTGGCCATGTCGCCTGCTTCCCCCCTCTCGCCCTCCAACAGCCCACATTGCTTGAGAACCTTGGCGGTACTTGTCAAGACCTTGGATTGCGATAGTAATGCCCCAGCTTCCTCGAAGTCGCTAGTCATTACTGACTCCCTGGACAGACCAAAGGCGAGGAATTCTTTGACAACTTGTCTCCTCTGGGACATTTTCCATGCCCTTTGGATTAATCGCGCAGCACCTTCGAGTCCAAGCGGCTTGTACAACATCCTCGGCGCTTTCTTTTCCTCCACAACTGGCAATCCTACCGCCACTCTCCTTCTTGAGTTCTGGTATAAGACCCTCCTCTTCTCGGCCTCCGCAAGTTTCTCCTCCATACCCCACTTCAATTTCAGATGCTCCGCTGCCTTCTTCTCCTTCATGTCCTCAGCAACCTTCTTGGCACGCTTCACTTCTTCGGCACAACTGGCCGCTACCTGTGCAAGATACCTCTCCCTCGCCTGTTGTGCTGCCAAGGCCCTCTCTTCGCTGGTGGTCGATATTCGAGGAGCCGCTTTGACCATTGCTGCCCGCAAGCGTACCTTTTCGGCGTGCGCCGCCCTGTCGGCCAATCGAGCCTTGCGAGTCTCAATGATGGAAGCGCGGCGAAGATGTTGGGCGGCGTGTGAACTCTGGGGCCCGCCGTGAGAGGAGCGGTTGGAGTGATGGGAGTGATGGGAATGTAAAGAGGATATCGAGTTCCGGCGGGACGAAGGCGCACTTGACTTGCGGCGGTTGTTCGTTGGCCGGTAGAAACGAGCGGCGATGTGAGGCGGAGGGGCGTATAGTTGATGTGGCTCCCCATCAGACGACATCATGAGATCGTGATCTTCGGATACGTCTGTGGCATTGGCGGGTAATGAGCCAGTTGGGTCGGCTCCGGGGTCAGACGAGAGTCGGCGCATGATGTTGGCTGTTTGCGGTTCCTGCTACCAAGCGGGCTGGATCATCGACAACCTCCAACAAACTGATTGTAAAATGTTGCAACTTCGGACTGGAACAATGAAGGTAGCTTTGAAGGCCTAAACGAGGGTCCGTTTGCGGTGGGCGTGTGAGCTTCGAAATGAACGGACAATGGACAGGTTGATGCCGGTCAATAAAGAAAGTAGCCTACAAGAAGTAAGAAGAATGACAATATCGGGACGAGAGCAGACTGTATTCGTACCGTGAAGCTGAAGTGAAGGGTCCAAGGTGGGATGTGGGATGCGGGATGTGAGGTGGCCGGTAAAAGGTGGCAGGTCGCTTGCTTACGAGATCAACCGCCCGCCACGATGACGAGCGTTTCAGGTATAGTACGAGTAACGTATGGTCCTTCGTACCTTCCATCTCGACTTGAGGTACTTCGTAATCAGAGGAGAGAGATTGCTTGTGTTCAAGACGGTCTTCGGGCCAGCATGCCTCATTGCAACTCCTGTCCTGTTGCCGTCTTCATAACAGGCAACATGCACGATATGGGTAGGGGTAGCTTTCAGTAAAAGGACGCCGTAAGGTCAGGGCTTGCTTACGGTATCAGCTTCTAGCTACTGGTATAGCGTATGATTATCAGCGCCAGGGTCTGTACGAGGTGGATTTCTGTCAAAGATCCAAAGACTACCAGGTAGGTAAGAATGTAACTGGCAAAACGGACCGCCCGTCAGGCATGGCACGTAGCTGGAGCTCACGAAAGAATTGGAGAGAGAGAGAGAGAAAGCCATCAGATGTAGGTTTATACAGGTTTGGGTAAGTTACATTGTCTAAATACCTGCGCCACCGTTGAAATGGACAAGTCTACCTTTTTTAGTGGAACAGATAACATATGGTTCGCCACTCGCTCGCTCGCTATGCTTTCAACATCATGCCTGACGGTGAAATCGTCGTCACATCACTCAGCTCCGTACTAAAGGTTGAAAACGATTGTGGTCATGACAGGGATGTCTCGCCCAAAGATTGCCTCTCCTCCAACCCTCTGCCGTACATCAAACATCTAGTCGAGTAACGTTCAGGAATAAGTTGCGGTTGAGATCAACACAAATCCGCAGTGGGAGCTGTATGTTACATGCCCTAAGAAGTTGAATAGTACCAATCCGTCGTTCCAGCGCGACCTGCGCGTACAAGCCTCCCCGGGTTCAGACAAAGAAGTTCGTTTACCGGCGTCTGTAGGGAGTTGGCATGTAGCTACCAGAAGGCATGGTCAGGAAGCCAGTGCTGGCGCACTTCTTCTTCGTCGTGGTTGGGTTGCTGAGAGTGCCGTTGCCGTAAGGAGCACTGCTTAGGGAAGACGTAGCAACGGGGGCAACCGGCTTTGCCTCCGCTGGCGCACTGGAAACGATAGACGCTGACGCGCTAGGCGCTGACGAGCCAACGGTCTAAAGTTCGGTCAGCGATGGCACAGCTATAACATAATCAGAAATACATACGACAGTGATGGTTTGCTGTGCAGTGACAGTTACGGTCACTTGCGACGGACAACTGCCGGAAGCGCCGGAAGCGCCAACTGGCGAAGCAGGGCTGTTTTTGTTGGAGGTGGAACCTGAACCCGAGCCAGTCCCGGCGCCGGTGCCAGAGCCCGACTCCGGGGCGGACAGGGCAGACGCCGAGGCGGAGGCGGATTGCAGAGTGACGTATTGCGTACGCGTCGAGGTTGACTGGATGGTGGTGGTGGGGATGCCACCGCCCACTGCCTCAGCCGGGGCGGATGAGGAGCTCCTGGTTGCGTAAATAGTCTGGTGGGCAGGTCAGCCAGCTTGCAATCAGTGGTCAGACTGGAGAATGCTCACCGAGTACAGGGTCTCGGTAGAGGTACGATGAACGGTGGTGGTGATAACAGTCGAGGAGGAACCCAATCCAAGTGTGTAGGTCAAAGTTGCGTTGCTGACCCTAGTCGTGACTGGAGCGGAGCTGCCGCCAACTTCGATCGAACTTGCGGATGGGCTTGAGCCGGCGGGAGCGGTGCCAAGCGGTACCGAGCTCGAGCCACCAAGTGCGGCCGCAACCACCGAGGAGGACGGGCTCGCAGTAGCCTTCACAGGAACGACAGTCGTAGACACAGCAACGACCGAAGTGAGGACGGAGATTGACTTGGCGGGGCAGTTGGTGACTGTCGGCGCGCAGCTGGTGATGGTAATTTCTTGAGTCGAGTAGACGGTGGATGTGGTCATCGAGGCACTAGCGGGATCGGCAGTCTCATTGGCATACTGACGGCGGTGGTTGTGGGCTTCTCCGGCCGCGGCCAAGGCGGCGACGAAGATGACAGAAAGCTTGCTGAACATTGTTCCTGGTTTCGGGATCTGCTAGCTAGCTGAGTTTGGGGAGAGTCGTGTTGACAGCAGTTGCAATCCAAGCAAGAACAGCTTTGAATGTACTTGTAGTCTGGGGAAGCGTAACTCGATGCAGTAACTTCGAGTTGTCAAAGGCTGATGAGATGCGTAACGAAAGTGAGTGAAATCGATTCGCAGAGAAGATCTCTTGTAAAGGAGTGACGGTGTTTGAGCAAAGAGCGACGAAATGTCAACGCAAGCAATTCAAAGGAGTGAGTTTGCAGAACTGAAGTCTTCAACAAGTAGGTACTAAGGGAGATGGAAGAAGAGGAAGAAGAAAAAACACATCAGTCTGGGGGAGGGCTCAACAAAAGGGACGGATCTGATTGCAACGGCGGGTGCCATTGACTGGTGCGACAGCAATATGCTGTACTGTACCTTACGGCGCACACATTAATATTGTTAGAGGATGCGTACGAAGTACGAATACGCCGTAGTAGGATGATGATTCCGATGATTAAGGTACAACCTTAATGTAGCCATTTCGTGAAGTTGCCAGGGGTTTGGCCCAGTCCCAGGGAGATTGCAGTACTCTGTGCTCTGTACGACGCGGCTTCTAAGGTGTACAGTACCCTTAGATGCAGCTGGACGATCCGCTAATTCAGGTACCGCGCTTCCACAGGGACTGGGTTGAAAAGGATAATAACCATGCCGTTCTGATTGGATGGTCGGAAGAAGAGACGTTGGTGGTGAGCCGTGTCAGGGCCATGGCCATGGTGGCTGGCGCCTATCAGCTCGAGTACCAGGTAATATTAAATATCCATTTCAGCTTCGGATCAACCTCCAGTGCAAGCAGTACCAATACTGCCAATGCCCAGACTGCGAAGGTTCTCCCTTTTCCAACCATAACAAATTCAACGAATAGTGCGCGAGAAGGCTCTGAATATCCTTCCTCGATGACTTACCTATTGATATCCCGGCGGAAAGTCAGAACGCTTTCAGATGAACGATATGAACTAATATGGAATCTTATTGGAATAAATTATGTCAAATAAATTTCGTGTGACACGGACCCTTTGATGGTTGCTGGATGCAAGCAAAGACCCTGATGGCCGTCATTAATATTCCCCGCCAGATTAGGGGGGATCTGAGGTGGCTGTCCCCTGCAATGCAGATGCACGAGTCTGCCCGTACCTTCGTATAAGACTTACGGACATCGTGCCTGATACCTTAACCTGCATCAAAAGATATTATTATCGGGACACCACAGGTAAGAATATTCGCACCTCGGAACCCTCAGAAATCTCCTTTGCACCCGAAGAGTCCTTCGTTCTTGATTTGCACTTCGCAAAGTACCTAGCTGAGGTAATTTGTTGCCTAGCTTCTGTGGTTGGGGAACGGACCGTTACCTAGTTCTACGGCGCGTCAGCAGCAAGGATGCTGGATGATGATGAGACGGCGGAGCGGCTCCGGTGAGGATTTAGCGCCCTGCAATATCGCAGGATTTTATTGTATTAAATACTCAAAGAGAAAGACGCGAGATGAGAGTGGTCCCTCCATAAGCATTCAACTTTTTCTTAAGCTTGGGAAACGATATCTCGAAGTAATAATATAGCGTTGTCTGCTCCAACCCACAGCTTCAACGTGTGCGTATAGGTACCCGGATGCAGGTCAGATGGTCTCACTAAAACCTCGGATGGTCCTACACTAATTCTGAACTTTAAGGTTTTTTGCAGAGCTAACAAGCAAGATACTGAACTTGAGATTGTGTAATTCATTAGTAATTCATTACAAATCTATTAAGAATCTATTTGTAACTGATTAGTGATTAGGGGTTAGAGGTTAGTGTTTGGGGGTTAGGTGATTAGAATTAGGGGGTTTGGGTTAGCAATATGAAATATATTATGCATGCATTTCAGATACATTAGGGTTAGGGTTAATTAATTCAGAATAGATTAATAATATATTCAAAGAATTTGGACCTCAATTGATCTTGAGGTGTTTCAGAAGGTCAAATGGTCTTCCAATAATCCCTGTCAAGACCATCTGAGGTTTTAGTGAGACCATCCGACATGTGTGGTCGGTAAGGTACGAAGTACAAAGTACACTCTCTCAAGGAGCGGTTTATCCGAAGCGCAATGACGAGCGTAATCTCGTATATCGCGAGTCCGCAAGCGATGAAACCTCCACGACAGCGCAGGAATAATGGCCGCACGCGACATTACTGATCTCACCTCCATGCAGCGCCTCCTCCCAGAATTCCGATCCGCCCTCCAATCCTTCACCGCCTCATCCTCCAAATTCCGCATCCTACAAACAATCTCCCCCCACTCCTCCACCTCCTCCTTTTCCTCCCCCTCAACCACCACCCCCGCCACCCCTCAAACCCTCTACGTCCTCGACTCCTCCTTCAACCCACCCACCCTCGCCCACCACCAAATCGCCACCTCCGCCCTCCACCATGACCACGGCCACCCCCCCAAACGCCTCCTCCTCCTCCTCGCAACCCACAACGCCGACAAGGCGCCCAAACCCGCCCCCTTCGAGCACCGCCTCGTCATGATGACCATCTTCGCCCACGACCTTCTCGCCCGCCTCGCTCCCCCCGTCGCCATCGACATCGCTGTCACAACAGAGCCTTACTTCCACAACAAAGCCCTCGCCATCGCCTCCTCAGGCACCTACCCCTCCCCGCAGCCGGAACAGGTCTACCTAACGGGCTACGACACGCTGCTGCGGCTGCTGGATCCGAAGTACTACGCGCCGACGCACACGCTGGCGCCGCTGGGGCCGTTCCTGGCGCGGCATCGGGTGCGGGTGACGTATCGGACGGGGAGCGGGTGGGGGGGGAGGAGCGAGCAGGAGCGGTGTTTGAGGGAGTTGGGGGAGGGAGGGAGGGAGGAGGAGGGGGGAAGGAGGGAGTGGGTGCAGAGGATCGAGATGGTGGAGGGGGGGGAGGAGGAGGTCAGTTCGACGGGGGTGAGGGAGGCGGTGGGGAGTGGGGACAGGGGGGTGTTGGGGAGGTTGGTGTGCGGGGGGGTGGGGGAGTGGATTTTGGGGGAGGGGTTGTATGGTGGGGTGGAGTGATGGGTGGGGGTTGCTGTTGGGTCTCATGATATACCGTTGCTGTCCGTCAGTCAGGACCTGGTTCCATGTCAATGGGATGTTCGATCAATCTTGATTGGTCAAAGCATCTAGCATGTGCTCTTCGCTGTGCTACCAGCCAGCCGTTGCTTCTGGTATATCTTGATTGATAACCACTGCCGTAGAAGCGAGTAAAGTTATTCTACTGTCCATCACGAACCCAGTACTCCAATACTAGCATTTCTGGCCACAGTTACCACTGACCAGGCTCTTTTCGCCCAATCCTAGCCCTAACCACGGCTGCCACACTTACACGATCGACCACCGTAGTAGCCTCGTCCGGCGCGCAAGAACGGCCACAACCGCCAAACACATCGCGCCCGCCCATGTGGTCATTGTCTCAGGCTGTCCAGCTGCGCGCTTCGCCACCTGGCAGTCCCTCGAAATAGGGAACTGTACATAGCCGCCCTCCAATCCTCCTTCCTCCAGGCGCCTACCTAATCCCTCTCAACCACTGTATATAAAACCTACGTCCACGCCCTACACCATGCTCGAACCGCTACAACCGCTCGGCGCCCATTGTCATTCTTGAGCATACCCCTCCACCTACCTCCAACCCCGCCATGCGCAGCGCCGACACTCCTGCCCTCCCTTCTTCTGCGTCGTCAACATGAGCCAATCCCGGCACCCGAGTCCTACCCCCGCCGCCACCAGCCGGGCAGGCAAGAGGATCATCGTAGCCTGCGACGGTACGCCTACTCCCCCCACCATCCCCACCCCCCCCCTTCTGAACCACCGCCAGACTAACGGGGCACAGGAACCTGGCTCGACTCCGACAACGGCATCCAAAAAACCGCCCTCCCCACCGGCGGCCCCAACAAACGCCTGCAAGTCCCCTCCAACGTAACGCGCATCTGCCGCGCCCTGCGCACCGACACGACCTCACACATCCCGCAAATCGTCTACTACCAAGCCGGCGTCGGCACGGGCGTCAGCTTGTACGACCGCATCGTCGGCGGCGGCACCGGGCTCGGCCTGTCCGAACACATCCGCGAGGCCTACGACTTCATCGTCAACAACTACGTCGCCGGCGACGAGATTTTTTTATTGGGCTTCTCGCGCGGCGCGTTTACGGCGCGGAGTATTTCCGGGTTGATAGGGACGATTGGGATTCTGACGAAGGCGGGACTGCCGGATTTTTATGAGATTTTCAAGGATTTTGAGAATAGTCGAAATCCAGGGTATAGGCCGGCGTTTCCCGATGTGCCGTTTCCGGGGAAGGGGAATATTAGGGATCCGAGGTATCGGAGGGAGTTGAGGAGGGTAGGGGGCTGCTTGCTGTCTTTGTGATTGGTTGGGGCCTGACGGGTCTATAGCGCGGGTTCACGACGCTCAATGTCTCGATTAAGGCGGTGGCTGTTTGGGATACTGTTGGTAGGAGATCTAGATATCTATTTACTGGGTTCCAGGCAAAGCAGCACGCTAATGATGTCCCTAGGTTCTCTTGGGATCCCACGGGTCCCGTGGCTTGGGAAGATTGGCTTTCCCAAGGACGAGAAAGAGTACGCCTTCGACAACACCAACGTCGGCGAGCACGTCGAGAATGCGTTCCAAGCTTTAGGGTTGGACGAGCACCGGGAGCCCTTCACTCCATCCGTCTGGGAAAAACCGCGGGGATCAAGGACGGTAAGGCTCCCAGTTGAGCGCTGAACTATCCACTCGGCTTTGGATTATCATGTCTGACGAACCGATGTGCAACTCCAGAATCTCAAACAAGTCTGGTTCCCAGGCGTGCACTCCAACATCGGTGGCGGTTATGACGATGCCGAGCTCTCGGACATCACCCTCGCGTGGATGATGTCCCAACTAGAGCCCTTCCTCGAATTCAACGGAAACTACATCCTTCGTCAATCCGAGCTAACACGGCGGTATTACACCAACCACAGACAATCTGTGAGACCCTGGTCGTTCGGTAATCCATCTCCCCCCCTGTCTTCCCACCCCACTCCAACGACCCTCTAAATCCGACTCAGAAACTAACACGTCCTCTTTGTTCGGCATTCAGGAAAGATCCTCAACTCCTTAACCGGCATCTATCTTCTCGCGGGCAAAACGACCCGCACGCCCGGTACCTACCACAAGACGGACCCCTCCACCGGCCGCCAGACATCCAAACCCCTCCGCAACACAAACGAATACATACACGCTTCCGTCCGCGCACGTGTCTGCCTCGGCGGCCCTGGCATCCAGGACAAAGGCGTTTACGATCCTTCCGCGTTGAGAGGGTGGAGAGTCGTGAGCAACGACGGGAGACCGAGGTGGGAGTTGTATGGTAGTGGCAAGGCGAGAGAAAAGGGTTTTGCGGATAGGGTGTTGTATGAAGACGTGCTGGGCGATGTAGAGAAGAAGTTGCTGGGGACGGACCCGGTGACTCAAGGTTATGTTTTGAAGGGAAGTCCGAGGCCGAGACGATGATGACATTGGGGCGTTTGTTGCGTTTATGGATTGTTCGGCGTGTTAGCGGACTGTGCTGCGGGAAGCCTATATGTGCTGCTCGCTGGGTCCACGGGAGTTGAGGTCGTAAATGGTTGGCCTGACTTGTTAGATCTGCATAGCTTCACATTAGAACGATTGCCGTAGCAAAGCACTTAATGTTCCAATCTTTGTTCATTGACGAATTGCTCGGCCTCGAAAATGCCGGTGGATGTGAAGCCGCTTGCTGAGACCTTTCATTAAGAGATCACTCAGACTCGACGCTGTACCGAGTTGAGGCCCCTGCCCTTGTAGAGTGCTTCTTTGGGAAGTCTCCCTCGGCGCTCAAGGTGGGAATATCAGGTGAGGAAGGTCGCCAGCCAGACGCGACATGAAGCGTTAACCTTTCGCCGACTAACGGTCTACGCCGCCTCCACGTTTATCCGAAACGTACCAGGAGAACCGCCATCGAAAGACGACGAGCGGGAAATTGTAGCTGCATCCTCCTGACCCGTATCATTCGCCACTCTCAACGAAAGCAGAGCGGTTACCCTCCGTCTCAAGATGGCCGATGTCCTCCTCACGGGGTTTCGGTCTCCCAGAGCCCCACTGACAATATCGAAAATGAATAACCGCTGTTACTTGCCACAGCGGCCGCTTTCCGTCGGTATAAATCAGTAAGGCGTCGTTATACTGCGTTGAAGTCATGCTGCCATTATAACGCTTGTACCACCGTCCTGTGTTGTTGGGAATTTGGCCATCGTAGGCGGCCCGTAAAGCCCTTCTTGACTGCTTTCAAGTTCCCATAGCGTGATTTGAGCGCCGGTATCCTTGGTCGGTCTACTCGGGAGAAAAGGACGCCACGGTCCAAATGCAAGCTTATACATCAATCATCTCATCGTCTATATCGTCGCTCTTGTAGTACTCGCCTCTTATCCCGCCGTTTGAGAGTGAGAAGTGTGACTCTTCCAGCTCCATGATACATTCGCTGTGAATCAGATTATCTTCATCATCATTTGAGCGTTGGCTTCCGAGTACGGACTCGTATGCGAAGATGGGGTTGTCGTTACGCGTAGTTGAACAGGTGCCAGACGGCAGACTATGTCGGAGTGAGAAGCGATATCCTTGTTGGTTTGTAAAGCCGACGCCATCGGCGCGAGGATTGATGTCTTCGTCATCGTTGATGGTAGGGTGATCGACGGCTTGGGAGTTGGGAAAAAATCCGGTTGATTCGTTGTTTGCTTCTACTCGCCATGGGACGCTGGCCTGTAGTGCATTGTGATCAAGCGTGTTTGTATCCTTTTGATATGGAAAAAACTCTTCATCTTCCTGTTCCATGTACTCAAATTCATGCCGTAAGAAATCTTCTTCGCCATTCTCAAGGTCCTCTGACCCTCCTGCACTTATCAATACGTCAAAGTCCAAGTCATCATTTTCGAGGATTTCCGCATCTCCGTGGCTCGAGTGCTGCTCAGTACGGAATGGGTCGTATAGCTCCTCATGACGGAGAGAAGAGTCGAAGTCTGCCTGGAGGCTTGGCATAGCATTGTCATCCAGCATCTCATCAGGGCTTCTTAAACGTATAGCGTCATTGTTAGCCTTGATGGGCTTCAACCGCCGGGCTGCTCGGGGGCTAAACAGAGTCTTCTGCATCATTCTCCAGGTTCGAGCTTTGATGACCTCTTTGATTTTGTCGTTACCAAGCATTCCCTGCTCAGAATTGTCGTGTGCTACAACCAAGGGTGACGGTGAAAGTGATGCTAACCTCACGAGCTTTGCTCGCAGCTCAGAGGACAGTACTCGACGTGAGAGAGAGCTCATGGTGTACGCAATGGTTGAAACGAAGGGTGTCCGTTCGGAAACCGCCTGTATCTAGATTTTCAGTTCAGGGCCAAGCAGACAAAGTACGCATCAGTGTGGTTCATGACGCACAAGAAGATAGCCAGGGCTGAATAAAGCAGGAGATATCTGCGCTAGCTTAGGACCAGGTGACGCAACAAGTGATCTGATGCCGGCGCTTGTCCGGACAGGATCAACAGAGATCAAAGTCCGCAGTGCTGAATCAGTCAGCTCTAGAAGGTGGTTAAAGTTAACGTCAGCAAGCTTATGGCGTGACTCCAAGCCAACACTGTTGCCAGCTGCTAAACCCGTCCCACAAAAACGACTGTGGAAAGTGTTGGTGGCGTCCTTTCCTACACGCGAGATCATCAATTGATCTGAGATGCCAGGTGGGAAGTTATCAAGCATGTCATCATCAGCTGTACACGGTGGCTGGGAGAGGCTCCGTTTGTCCATATCCACGTCGTTAGAGCTTAGTGCTTCATGACTATCCATTGGTTGGACATGATCTCCTCGTTGAAGGTCTGAGGAGTGCTCGTTAATTGCAGGGTAGCAACACAGAGAACTCTTCTCTGGGCTATGCAAAGCCTTCACGTCCTGAGTCCAACAGCGACGTGTAAGGTTTAGTGTCAAGTTGATCCTGTCCAAACTGACAGCTGGAACGCCGGCCGGAGGTTGTGCAGCCCGAATGTCGGCGGGCCTACATTTTCGTCCTTTCGAGGGGCCTGGGGCTGTCCCAAAAGGAGAGATATGGGCGAGTGAAAGAACAATATCTCCATGTTGATCCAAATGAGTAGGTTCACTGCTGACTGGTAAGGATAGAGTCGCCACGATACCAAGTTGTGACCAGAGCTGAAGATATGTCAACAGGCATAAAGTAACAATGTAGCACGAGATTACCTCGCCATCACGCAGTGAAACACCCAGACTTTCAACTACCTCTGCAGCACCAGGTGCTCCTGCGACTTTCTCGCCATTAAGCAATATCCGAATACAAAGTTTTAGACCATGGCCACGACTCGTCCATATGTCCCTGTTGGTTAGTAACTCGAGCTGCTGTAAGTTGCTTGTAGCCTGAGCAATGTCCGGTATTCCAGCTACCTGGATGGTGGCTTCAGAATCAAGTTGCCATTTGTGCTTGACGGAGCAATACACAATCTCGCCGAGACTTAGTAAGGACGATGACATACAGTCATTGCCCTTACGGTATGTCTGTAGAATAACATGAGAAAGAGCTTAGGAAGGAGATGGAAAATCCGATCAATATACCGCAAGCCAGAAAAGTCGAGAGATGCTGCTCTTTGACAGACTGTCGATGTCTTCGATTCCCTAAGATAGGGAGGTGCTTATCCTAGACGCTAAACATCGGCAAACATTCCTAAGCGGGAACGTTACCTTCACTTCACGATGTGATGGTTGCTGGCGAGCTACTTGTTAAAAATAGTGGCACCGCCGCCGTCGCCATGCTCTCAGCTCGTGCTTTGAGGCCAAAATTTATAAGAATGTCCTCCACACTAGTTGGCCGCTCCGGCCGTGTGTATGTGCGGGATAAGATGCTCCAGGCTCACCCCAAGAAATCAGAGCTCAATATCTACCTTGCGCAGTAAATCTCAAGATTCTTCCTCAATCCCTCAAGTCTAGCTGAACTTGTGACTCATCGGGTGACAAACGAATCTAGCTGTGAGGACAGACCCTTTGTTTTGAAACCCGTCTCACAGTCGATATTCGAGTTCTCTCAGGAGCTTAGACACGAGTTTGGAAACAGTTGTCGCCTTCGAACGCATATTGATTACAATGAAGAGGAATGTGTTCTTGTTTACGAGTACTTCAAGGACCATTTGCTTTCCTTTGTGAAGAATAACCCAGACCTTCCAATCGAGGGAAGGAAATTCATTCTGCGAGAACTTGGACTGGGATCGAAGGATCTTCACGCCAGGCACTGGATACACTTAGGTATGATGCGGTGAAGCCCAGGTGTTACTCTCATAAGCTTGCACTGATTAAAGCTCTCTTCAGACACGAAGCCCAACAATGTCATGCTTGATTGGAGTCTTGATGAGAACGGCCGGTTCAGAATAGAGCGAGTGGTCTTGAGCGACCTGGACTGCGCTTTAAAACTAAAAGGCGAAAAGCTCCTCAATCACAGAATAGGAAATGTCATGTGGCGCAGCCCCGAAGGACAAATAGGAAAGGGAATCGGTAAACCCTCCGAGGTATTTTCTTTTGCACTTGTGGTGAGTGAGCTTTGTCCTGGCAAGAAGGCCCGTGCTAAGCATTGCTTCTAGTGTCTCTACACAATTACGGGCGTGGAGACGCTGCACCCAGACTTCGAGCAGCTCAAGAAAGAAGGGGCCGAGCCTGAGCAGGTAATTTTGTACAAGCTGCTCTCGATCTTCGGGCCACTTCCACCTGGCCTCATCACGCATGTTAACGACGAGTATTGGGGCGAATTATTGACGGCATTAGCACTGGTGTTAGCGGATGAAGATCCAACTGGGCACTTTGAGCAGTGGGAGGAGAAGGTATTTCCAAATCTCGACCCCGAGGTGAAGACAGTGATATCGAGGATGACGAATCTCGATCCGAAGAGGAGAGCTACTATGCACCAAATTCTGGAGGATCCTTGGTGGAATTGAGTTATGCTGGAGATATTGTCGAAAGTGAGTCAACTTTCAAGGGCCTCATCGGACTCTATGATTCTCCACGAGTAGAATTTGCCGGTGCCGTCAAACAGTGCCACCAAGCAGGCATATTTATTCAGATGCCTACTGAGGATAACCCAGGACGGCGAAATCTATTGGTGCCCAAGCCAGCAAATTGAGATATCCTTGGGATCCTTTCGGATTAGATGCAGTTGGCGATAGTGGCGTAAGCAGAATTCTAATGACTTCGGCTCCTTTCCTAGAGGGCCTACTGCGGTTCCAGGTTGAATGGGGTGCCCTCATGGTGTGTGAAGATCATTTGAGCACCAGGTTTGCCCTTAAACACAGTAGCCATATGCTTTGTGCTGCATAGCACTGTGTTCTTATGTGTCTAGGCTCGTAGCAACATAGCATTGCTTGAGTCTGGAGAACTTGTGATATAGTCAGTCTGAGCATCTGCGTTCTTTTGGACCAGCCATTGTTTACTACTGTGTTGCCAATTTTGATCGATTATGATATTATGAAGAAACAAATTTGAATTTTAATTGCGTAAGTTAGAGAGATATGCCGTCGCTTTCTTTACGAGTACAGACTCGTTGGATCGCTCTGTTGTACGAAGTAACCCTTCCGGAACATGTTACTGTATTGCACAAATCCATCTAAGGATCTTTATATTACAAGGTACACAGACCGGCTCCCAACCATTGCCATACTTTATTGATAAATCTATGGTCATTTTTTTCAGTTCTTGTCATGTCTGTAGCAGGTCGCCGGCTTATAGCAAGGGTCCCTGCTGGTTGCAACCTCCCAGCATCCTTCACGCAGCACAATCTCGTACGTGTCTTCAGGAAAAGCCCACAGCGAGCTACAGATGGGGTCTACAAAGAACTCACGGAGATGAGGATCAGAACACCTTGGATTGAGGCGTTGAAGAAGAAACGAGAAGAGGAACAGAATACTTCACAGTCATCAGACACTCCAGTAAAGTTGCCGGACCGGGATCCTAGGCCAAAGAAGATGTCAGATAGCTTCACCCGCATTGTACGTATGATGCGGCATATTATTTTACATCCCTAAGCTACAATTTTGTAGAAGTCTTTTCTATTGCTCTCAAGGGTACTGCAGCATATGCTTACAGCGCCGTTCCGATTGCTGCAAAGCATGTCTGATGCAATGACGGCAAGTCTGTCATTGCCAACTGACTGATGTAGTGCTAGGTACTTCCTCTGGCCCAGGATCCGTGGTTGCTGGACAGCTATCTGAATGCCTCTGGTCACATCAGGTAGGCTGTTCATGGGCTTTACTTCTAGGTACCCAATTGACGCGTACAGGCTGGGCACGCTTTTCATGGACCTCGACGCCTTGTCGGGTATTGTTGCATACAAGCATACAGGAGAGTCCGTCACTACCGTGACGGCTGCTGTAGACAGGATTACCATTAACCGCCCCCTAGAAGAGATATGTGACCTCGAGTTAAGTGGTCAGGTAACTTATGCAACCGGGAGAAGTAGCATGGAAATCTCTCTGCAAGTTGCGAAAGCACCTGCAACGAATCAAGTCGTGAAGAAGGAAGATGTCCTCCTGACCTGCGCATTTACGATGGTTTCATTGGATCCGTCGACGAAGAAGTCAGTCCAGCTATCACCAAGCCCTGATATGTTCTGATCATTGTAAGACTGATGTATCTCTTCCATTCAGGCCTGTAGCTATCAATCCCCTCCAGATAGAAACGCCCGAAGAGCGCCGCCTGTTTGAACTAGGAGAGAAGAACTCTAACGCCAAGAAAGCGAGGGCGAAAACGGCTCTTCTGAAGCAGACCCCGAACGATGAAGAGAGCGACTTGATCCACGCAATGTGGCTCAAGCAAGAAGCATACCACGGTAAAAAAGCCCTCAGAAAGCCCATCACCACGCCTTTCAAGCCTGCAAACCATCTGATTCTAAACGAACCTCACAGACCCGCAGCAACTCGTCCGCAAACCAAAAAACGTTGTATATATGGACAAGACCATACTATATTCCTCGCAGATAATGCAGCCACAATACCGCAACCGCCATAACTTCATGATCTTCGGCGGCTTTCTCCTCAAGCAGACCTTCGAATTAGCCTTTTGCTGCGCCGCCTCCTTCTCTCACACCCGACCCACATTCCTAGCGTTGGATCCGAGCACGTTCGAGAACCCGGTGCCGGTCGGAAGCGTGCTGTACTTGACCGCAACGGTTGCTTATACGGATCCGCTGCCGGTTTCCACGGACAACGAGCTCGATGACTCCACTTCAAGGACTACCAAAGTGCAGGTGCGGATTGATTCGAAGGTAAGGAATGTAGAGCATGGCGAGACGAAACCGACAGGGCAGTTCAATTACACATTCTTGGTGGGGAAGGATATCAAGGTGATGCCGCGACAGTATCGCGAGTTCATGATCTGGGTTGATGCGAGAAGGAGAGCTGAGAGGGACTCGTCTACGCTGGGCAGTACCGGACGCGAGGCTCCTGCCTCGACTGAAGGTGATGGTGGGGACAAGAGGGTCACCGAGTAGCGCGATGGGTTTAGAGCTATCCGGATATTGCTTGATTGATTAACCTTGGCCGTGATTCTATAGCAGATTTAGGCATACCCTCATAAACACCACCGTCTATAACAAAAGCTGTCTGGTCTAGAAGTGTAGATATTAAAGCTTAGTGTGATTGTTCGCCCAACACAAACATCTTAACGGAGTTGTTCCATGCCCTAAGATGACTAAGCCTAAGTATTTGACCTAAGAAGGATCGCCTGAGGGAGAACTTACGCTTCGGAAACCGCCTCAACCGGCAATCCTTTGACTCTCGCAATGACGTGAGCGACATATGGTATTGTGGCAGACTCATTGCGTCCTTTTACCATCAATCCCCTCTCCCACTTCTCCTTCTTAACTGCTTTCGGCAGCGTTGCTGCGTCTTCCTTGTACTTTGCCGATGCATGGGAGGCTCGCATTTCACACTAACAGGTGGCACAAGGCTGTTGTTAGCATCACTGCCCGTGACCGCCAAATCGAATAAGCCATACCCAAGGCCCATCCGTTTCAATCTGTAACCTCTCCAGCGGCACTGCCCTCACGATCTCCAAATTCTCCTCCGTCTTCATACTACACCCATTGATCCCGACGTCCAAGCCCATCGCCACAAGCCTGTTCATCTCCTCCATAGTACCCGTGAAGCTATGCACCAGCCCCTTCTTCGGTAGGTGCGGCAATCTCTGCCCTAGCAGCTTTTCGAAGTCTTCGCTGGCTGCGCGCGAATGCAGGAACAAGGGCAGTTGTACTTTCACCGCGAGATCGAGCTGCGCTTCGAAGTATTTGAGTTGTTGCTCCTTTGAGGCGTGGAAGAGCCGGTCGTAGTCGAGCCCGATCTCGCCAAAGGCGACGGCAAGACCGGCCTCCTTGGCCTCGAGGGCGAGGGTCTCGAGTTCACGTAGGAGTCCGGAGGGTCCCTCAGCGTGGTCTTCGAAGGCGTTCACCGAACACGGATGTACGCCTACTGTGGCGTAACAGAGACCAGCTGCAAGGTAAGGTCGGGATTGTCAGCTTGCCGATGCTTTTGGAGAATATATGCGCACTTGGTGCCGGACGTACGATGGTCTCGTGCGAGCTGCACTGCTTTCCGTGACTCTGTCAGATCTGAGCCGGTGACCATTAACTTCGTACAACCGACATCGACCGCCCTTTGCAGCACGTCTTGGAGGTCATCGTCGTGAGCTTTCTTGCCGTGATAGATGCCTCGGAAGATGGGGTCGCCAAGGTTGATGCCGACCTGCAATGGTGTAAGCTACGGGAGTCCGGTCGCAAGGGTATGAGAAGAGGCCGCTGACCTACGTCGACGTAGCGCAGCTTCTTACTCATGCTGTTGGTGACACCGGTGGACAGTGGTCTAGGGATAGGCTTTGACGACGCTCTGGCTGAAGGGTGATATGACAGGGTTTTGAGAGCAATTGTGGGCTGTAAAGGCGCTATGGAAGCAGACCGCGTTAACGGAGGAAGATGGGATGCACAATGTCTCTGTACCTTTACCGCCGGATATTCCTCGGATCAGCAATCGTGGACTGCTGCGCCAGATTTCAGACATGTGCCGCTGTTAACAGCAGAGGCTAGGGTTTTCCCACGCGTAACTCTGAACATCGGCCAACAAGTAATGCTAAGCTAATATATAAAAGTGTATTCTGATGCCCTAAGTCACAGTCATATATCTGCAAAACCGGTCAAATAGCACTTAGTGGTTTGTAAAGGGCGACATTATTGCAACGCACGAGAAAGCCATATGGAGTTGTGAAACGGTGGTGAGCTTCGGGGCACTGTCAACAAATCGTGTTCTCTTTCGATGATTAAGACGTCATAGCTTGTGCCTGCAACTGCAGCTCTTTGCTTCGCTTCACCCCACCACAAAGTAAACAGCCACGAGCTTACAGTACTCTCAGATTCCCTAGAAGATGTCGGCGTAAGTATAACAAGCCCCTTCCTCTTATTGCTGCTGACGATGTTAGGAATATTCTTTCTCTACCGTTCCGGCGGACCCACTCCATTTCGCTTTCAGCGGCCATCAAGCAATACATCTCTACCAAATATGACCAGCATCCGGATATGTTCAAGCATGACCTTGAGAGGATAGATATACTACGCGCGGATGCTGTGAACTCGCTAGAGCCACATGTCAGCGGTATCAGGAAGCTCACGGCGTACGCAGCACAGCTGGTCTGGATTGGTGGAAAGTTCCCGATTGATGTGAGGGAGCCTCCAGAATCGGAGTAGACGCTAGTATGCTAACAGGATGTTCTTTGATGGACTAGATCGGAGTGGACTTCAGTTGGTATCCAGCGCTCGGATTTAACACGCAGACACCAAGTTCGTATCATCCTAGGCGCACAGTAGACTTAAACGCTGACTCTAGGAAATAGTATCACAGAACAATCTACGCTTCGAACTAGCCAACATTCTCTACAACCTTGCTTCACTCTACTCTCAGCTCGCCATGGCAGCGAACCGCAGCAGCAGCGACGGTCTAAAAGCGGCATGCAATTACTTTTGCCTATCGGCTGGCGTCATCTCCTACCTTAAGAACCACATAATACCTGACCTCCGCTCCACACCACCAGAAGACATGGATCTCATGACACTGGAAAGCCTGGAGCAGCTGCTTCTGGCACAAGCACAAGAATGTTTCTGGCAAAAGGCTGTTAAGGATGGGCTGAAGGACGCTTCGATAGCAAAGCTGGCAGCTAAGGTGTCGGACTTTTACTCACAAGCTGGGGATTTTGGGATCAAATCGGAAGCAATAAGCACCGAGTGGATACATCACATGACTGCGAAGCACCATCACTTTGCGGCTGCGGCGCAGTACAGAGCAGCTTGTGATTGTCTGGAGAAACGAAAATACGGAGAGGAGGTTGCGAGGCTACGGGACAGTCTAAATTGTGTCAACGAAGCATTTAAAGAGGCAAGATGGGTCAACAAGTCAGTCTTGGCTGACTTGCATGGCCTCAAGAATCGAGTGTCGGAGGACCTGAAAAGAGCTGAAAAGGATAACGATATGATCTATCTAATACCTGTTCCGCCAAAGTCGGAGCTGAAGGCGCTTGATCGGGCTCCCATGGCTGCAGCAAAGGTTCCAAAGGAGGTCTCGGACCCCACCTCGATGCTTGGCGAGCATGGCGTGCTTGGCCAGCCTCTTTTTGCTAAATTGGTGCCGTACGCGGTACATATCGCAGCCAGCATATATGTCGAGCGAAGAGATAGGCTCGTCAACAAAACGATCATTGATGAACTAGAAAGTCTTAGCAACAACTTGCGAAGGTGAGTGTTATCATCTTCTTTTGACGCTGGACTCCTTTGCTAACGATGATGTGTCAGCCTCCTTCGATCATTGAATCTTCCTGGCTCACTTCAAGCGCTGGAAAAGCCTCTAGGCTTCCCGCCAACATTGGTTTCGCACGCGGAAGAGATACGGCAACAGGATGGCTTGACGCGACTTTATCGGTCTGTGGAAGACATATCAAAGCTGAAAGATACTGATAGATCCACCTACACCGAAGGCGTTGAATTCCTGAACGCTGAAGCCGCCGAGGATGAACGTGCACGGATGAAGTATGGCACCGATCGATGGACCAGACCAAGTTCGCAAGACGTAGCTGTGAAACTGTATGCGCAGATCGGAGAGATCGATGGATATCTCAAGTCTGCGAATAGTAGCGATGAGCTGGTAAAGAGCAAGCTAAAGGAATGGAACAGCGTTCTGAGGGTGCTTTCTGGTTCAGATAGAGACCTCGAGGAGTTCGTGCCGAGCAGCCGACGAGCAACAATTACGCCCAGGATGGAAAAGGAAGCTGGAAGACTCAGAGCTTGCCTTAATGAAGTCAGCCACCTAGAGAACAGGCGAAGGCGCAAAATCGAAGCTCTTCGTGAGAAAGCAAAGCTAGATGATATCAGTAAGTGGATCTCGTTGTTGAAGATGTTCGTAATGGCTGATACATCATATAGGCCCAAGTATCTTGGCCGAGGCCGCGAGGCTCGAGCGAGAATATCCCATGCACAAGATCGAGCCAGCTCAATTCGAGGACCTCTTCGAGAGGCGGCTAGAACGTTACGACCCTGACCGAGCGATGATCGCTGAAGAGCAAGAGGAGCAAGAGGAGATATCGTCGCGTTTGAAAGAGGCGAATGCATCTTTCCTCCATGCACGGCGGGGTGATTCATCAACGCATGAGCGAGAGCAGGCACTCCAAAAGCTTGAGAATGCGTACAACAAGTACAAAGAGACCGTATCAAACCTGGATGTTGGGAGGAAATTTTACAACGACCTCGCAAAGATCGTATCAAGATTTAGAGACGACTGCAGAAACTTTGCATACCAAAGACGCACGGAGGCTGGACAGCTCGAAGCGTATGTGCTCTTCCCTTTCATTGACCACGTGTCAGCGCGAATGACTGATTGTAACAGCGATCTTACCAATGCCATGTCCTCCTTGAATCTATCCCAAGCGAATTCCCTGCAGCAGGAGAAATTACAGGAAGGATCAAGGGCACCATATAAGACTAAAGCCGCTCCGGACGAACCATTAATGGCACCCACGCCCCAAAGAGCACTTGCTTCTCCACCCTTGACTCCAGGATCTGCCGGCATCTCTGCCGGCATCTGGCAGCCGGAAAGGGGGATCCAGTTTGCTGGAGCACCTCCACCACAGACTAACGGGGACTCGCCTGCATTACGAAATCCTAACACGAGAACCGGGCAAGCCAAGAGTGGACAGTGGGACCCTAGTCGAGGCTTCCACTTCGGATGACGGAGGTTTAGGCATCGATCTCCCAATGTGTTCATGGATTGTTCAAAGCTTGACGTCTGTATGCTAGTATAGCTGTCTTCTGTCTTATTGCCCCATCCGCATCGTAGGACTGCAGTCCCAAGATGGGTCATACTCTTAAGACAATTTCATTCCATCTATACTACAACCCTGGAACGATGGACTCTTGGAATCAACCCTGTGTCAGATCTGAGGCCCTTCCGGCACGAACGTTTCCAACCCACGTTCCAACCCACTATCGAGCCTCGTCATCAATTTCCCTCTACACTACCATTCTGGATCCCGCCGCGCGAGCCGCTCGCTTCTGGCCCGATAACGCGACCATTACAGTCTTGCAGACCTTGTCCCACGCAGTCCAATCGATCCCGGTCCTTGCTCCTGCCCTCTACGCAGGAAGACGTGTCTTGCAAAGAGCCCTCCACGCGGAAGTTACCTGTGGATTCAGGTCCCGCGGATGCGATCCGATACGGACCGAACCACATCGCGTCCAACTTTTGGAGCCGGTCTCGTCATGCTGCTCTCCGTTTCCAGTTTCGGGGGCTGCTTGATCGTTATCGACGCTGGCTGTGCAAATAGAGCGTCGCTGCAACCAGAAGAATGTGGGGGACGCAGCGCGTTGTCATGATGCGGGGTCTGATCGAGAGGTACCTAAGACTGGGGAATTCGCCGATTGAGGTGGATGTAGGTGGGAATCTACTCTGTTCAATCTCATGCATACTGTCAGAGCGGCGAGGAAAACAAACATCTCTTTCATTACTCCCGAAAGACACCTTCCATATCAAACCCTCTCACCCGCTCACCCCATCTCCTCACCGCCTTCCCAACCCCTTCCCTCATTTACTCCACAACCCCTCGCAACCAACCCCTCAATCCCCATACTCCTGCCCCCTCTCCCCCACATCCGCCATCCCCAACACCGTCTCGACCACCACCCCGCCCTCACCCTCCCCAAACCCCTCCCTACAAAACGCCGCCATCATATCCAACCCGTTCGTGACCCCACCACTCGTCCACACCTTCCCATCCCGCCACCACCGCTTCTCCACAAACTCCACGTCCGGAAACTCTTTCTCCAACCCCGGAATCAACAACCGCGGCGCCGTCGCCGTCTTCTGGCCCAGCACGCCCGACCTCAAGACAGGAATGACGCCCGTGCAGACGGTCATCAGCGCCTGCAGGGAGGGCGAGGCGAAGGTCCTGGCGATGAAGGACTGGACGGCGGGCGAGGGCCGGTAGGCGAGTGGGGGCCCGGGGACCAGGAGGTGCGTGAGGGGCGGGCAGGTGTGGATCGAGTCCTGAGTCCAGCACAGACAAACGGATCAGTTCACGTCAATCGCAACGTCAACGAGAAGACCCCCACGAAATGGAACGACAAGGCACCCAACCGCAGGAAAGACCACGGCTGCCCCGCATCTAAACACAACCGAGCCGAGAGAAAGAGAAAGAGAGGGTGTGTGTGTGAGAGAGAGAGAGAGAGAGAGAGAGAGAGAGAGAGGATCAAAGCGGACCGTAACACCAATCTTCCCGCCCGCCGTCAGCGCCTGCGTCCCCTCGCCGCTCTCGGTGATGTAGCGGTAGTCGATGTGCAAGCCGGGAAACTTGCGCTTCAGTTCGTGGGGCATGGGGACGAGGTCCAGGTTGGATTTGTCGAGCAGGGCGAGGACGTCGATGGCGGCGAGGTCGAGGAGCTGGACGCCGGCGCCGAGGAGGAGGATGCCGATTGTTAGCTTGTCTGACGGGACGGAGGAGGTGGTGGTGGTGGTGGTGGGGGGGGGAGACATGGTGGGTTGATTTGGTTGGGGGCGGTGGTGAGGGCTGGGGTGTTGGGTTGGTGGGTTTGGGATTCGAAGGTATGATTGGTGGGACATGGATGGTGGGATGGTGGAGAGGAAGAAGGAAGAAGGGTGGGTAAGAGGGTGTTGGTATACCCTCCTCTCCCTCCCCCTTCGTTTCAGCGACCAGCGCGAGAGCGTTTCCATAGACGTAGGGTGATGATGGAAGAGCCCATCAGGCAGCAATCCCCGTTCCTGTCTTCTTCCTCTGCCCCACTTCCCCTCCTCTCGGACTTCATCAACGCCGACACCAACCCTACTCTTCACGATCTGTTCAGGATCACCAGACCCAGAACCTCCGTCATCTTGGATCAACATCCCATCGCAGGTAGACAGAGCGCCATAAGCCCTAGCTGTGCAAGATGCGTACTCGACGGTAATTAGAGCACATTATTCCCCTAACCCTTGTCGTCGAATGAGCATGTTTTTCTGCGTATTATTGGTGAGGTGGATTGGGCGCCTTAGGCAGACGTTCATGTACCTTGCTAGTGTTAGCGCTAGGGCTTGATTCTTTGCTTAGTCAGGGGCTAGTGCGCTTTTGCTGAGGGAATATGGCTTAGGTATGGCTTGCCGTTCGGTGAGGAACGGTAGGTGGTATAGTTTGGAAAGGTGGTGTTGTGGAGTACCTAAGTGAGGACGATTAGGCAGCCGTCAATGTACCCTGCTACTGCTAGGGCTTGTGAATACGTGGCGGGCTAGCGCCTTGTTGGGAACCAATTCTGCGAGGCTTTCGGACACCGTAGGGGGTCTGAGGGAGATGTTTTCACTTGCGAAGATGAGGTTCGTAGTGTAAGAGGGGATCAAGTGACAGCTTCTGTACCTTGCCTGAGAGATATTGTGGCGGCTACTGGAGCCAAAGTATCATAGCATGAGTTTCTAGCACAAGGTTCTCTGCGATTTCAAATGAGTTGGAGAGAGTTTGTCTTCCCACTCAGTGCTAAACATTAAACTCCCTCACTGCGGATGAACAATATCAGATCTAACGACATGATTGGTAAGCCAATCTATGTCATGAGGGGTTCTGTTCCATGCACAGTTGGGTCTTCCTCACTGTGCCGACGCTTCGAGGTTCGGCAGATCGGGAACGGCCCTCTCTCGCAACTAGGTGGGACGACGACCAACAGAGCGGCGGCGGAATAGTAGGCGACCATTTCGGCTTCGTTACCGTACTGCCGAGCCAAGTGAGCCGTGAGCCGGAGTGGGCTCTGTGACGAGGAAGAGACTTACAACCATATGCGTCAGTGCAGACTCGGTGTGCTTCGGCTCGTTCAGCCACTGTACCCGTGGTAGATTCACATTGGGCCATGCTTTGTTTCTCATCTGTGTGGGCACATATACCGTGAGTTTTCTTCGGCTTGCTTGCAGACGCTATGATCAGGGAGACATACGTCTATTGTGTATTCATCCCCCATGTCGGTGTCCTGAACTCGTTCATGCAGCTTGGTGCCCGTCATTACAGGCTCCGGAGCGGTCGAAATGTCTCTTATCTGCCGCGTCCTGAGGATGGTCTGCAATCTGGTGTGCACATCTTTGTAGTCTTCATGGTCGGTCACTTCGGGATTTCCCTCGTTATTGAGCCCGTCATCGGAGTCGTAACCTTTATAGTCAAGCCGAATATCGTCTACTGTTGGCTTTGGTGCCACATCGGCGCCCCTGCGGCCAGACCATTGACGATTCTTGAGCCGCTCAAGCCTTTTGACAAACGGCAATTGTTCACTACGGTAGTTCAGGGTCACTCCTCCGAACCTGAGCTGACGGCTTTTGTATCTGACTGGCAAACGCATGACTGGTAGGATCTCGATACCAAGGCCAAGGGCTCGGAACACCGCATATATTGCCATATCGACCCCTTTTAAGGACCTGGGTAATCTCTGAGAGGGAGCCCCGTAGGTGTGAGCATACTCATGGCTGCAAAAGAATCCTAGGACAGCCCCTAAGTCGGTCCGCAACGCATTAATCAAGATGACGGTAAGCTGTGACTGGATGACCCACCTTCCCTCAAGAAACCGGGTTGTTCCAACAGATCCATGACCACACTATAGAGCGGTAATTGCTCCGGAGACATGATCAACGTACGACCAAGGACCTGACAAGGGTTTGCGCGGAGGTAGTCATGCTCGCGGATGTATAGGTTGTAAGACAGGGTGAGCCTGTGACCGCTAGTAACTTCGAGCACCTCATGTTCGCAGTCGCTATAGAAGGCAGCCCATTGGATAGAGCTGCTGCTGCCACTGGCAGTGCTCCAGTAGAATGTGACGGTGTTTCCTTTATGACGGACAAGCAATTTGCCACCGGCGTGAACAGAAGGGAGACAGACGACCAATGAGCCAAATTGGCCTTCTCCACGCGGTGTGTCGACATGAGGGTGGAACATTCCCGAAGGGCCAGAGTAGATCTGATGTAGTAAAATGAGCTCTGCCATCGACTAGCGAACAAGGGATTGGAAAATACATTCAACTTGTATAACTCCGCCCGTACCCCACGCAGCTCTAGACCTAAGTCGCCACTGTTATTTTCCTCCACGCTTGGGAACAGTATTTGGGCGATAGTGTCTACGATGCCATAGTCGTATGGACTGAAATTTGTAGAGAACTCGGTACTATCTAGCTTGGAAGCTTTGCGATATGATTCGTCGAGCACGTCTACACCGTGGAGACCAAAGGTGGCTGGTTGACAGTCACTTATAAGCTTGTCCAGTTCCTGCCCTTGTCCACGAGGACGAGGTAGTTCGACACGGTGGGTGGCTGTCTTATCTGGATGATCCCAGCGAATAACAACTGGCGGAGACGAGAGCTGTCCCATTTTGTTGGTGGAGGTATTATCGTCGCAAATATTGATAGATCCACCACAGGCAAAGGTAGCGGTAGCCTGCTCACCCTGTACAGCGGAACTTAGAAGCTCTAGGCCTCGCTCCTCGCTTATCTGCTCCAAAGTTGGGGCTCCACCGTCCTTAGACAACTGCAACTCTTCGTATGTGGACCGGTTTAAACGACTACCAGCCACGATGGCAGATCCAAGAAAGCCGTCCTTGTGCGCTGGCAGTAAACCTGCTGCACGATAGTCATGAAAAAGTGTCAGGTAAAAGGGTCTTGTGGCAATTTACCCTTCAAGTATCCTTTGGAAGCAGCCCATATCTTCACGCGCCGAGTCACATCATCCTCGACCTCTTGATAGACACTTGAGTCTAGGGGGTCAAGCTCTGACTCAAGCACACCCGCGTCGTGAAGGTCCCTCACCAGCTCTGACATTAACTCTGAGATGAAGGCTGCGTCGTCATCGCTTAGTTCAGGCCCAGAGTGAAACCTTGATGAGCTGGTGATGACAGAGGTGAAATCACCGCTAACACCTTTATTGCATTTCTCAATGAAGACATCGATAACCGCATCGCGGCGGGCATCCTAATGCACTGGTCAGAGCGAGATTTGAAGTCCGGGCAGTGAATCGGGAAGCCTACCAGCATGAGCTTTCTTGTGATCATTGGACAAAACTCCTGCTTGAGCTTCTGTAGATCATCCGCATCAGCGTTCTCCGAGCCATGTTCAACATATGCGACGTTCGACATTCTTCACATGTAAAACTGAAATGTTGGGTTGGGGGAAGAGGGAGGAGGGATGTTGGGGGTGATGTTGAGTGGTTGTTGATGTGAATTTATAGAGTGGCCGTTAGATCGCGGAATCTAGAGTGAATAGGTTAACGATCAGGCAACCACCGCGTTAGTGACGCGGGTTCCCGTGAGGGGTGCGTCATCGATAGGCCAAGTACGTGTATGCATGATATATTTGATTAACGGTGTCTAGTCCAACCAGAGGACGAGACTAAGACGTAAGGGGGTCTATATATGAAAAATTCAAGACTTCTCGACTTCTGCCTTGGTCCCCACGCCGTCCTTACGTTCAGAGCTATTCCGAGCGTCGGCACTCTCCTTCGTGAACTTGCGCCACAATTCTGCGATATCGTCCTTGTTTTCATTCTTCTCTGTGATCAAGCTTTTCAACCACTTGTTCTCCATCTCCAGCTGACCGATCCGGGCTTCTAGTGCGGAAGCTTTGTCTGTCATTTCTTTGGCCGTTCGCTCGAGGTTCTGCTCACGCTGCTTCTTCTTCACACGAAACCGGGCGCTCGCGGCCGTGTTTCGACGGCGCTTGTCCTCTTCTGCTGCCAGTCGTGAAGCATCATCGAGTGAGTTCACGACATTGGGGTCAAGGACTGCATCGATGGGACGTTTCTCGCCCGGATTGGGACCACCTAAGGTAGAGGCAGGGGTCCCAATGCTTGATGGGACTAAACTCTGTGGCGAGAATGACGTGTGGATAGGTGCTGGGCGGATCAAGGGAGCGTCGCCAGGAGTAAAGCCAGAGAATCCAGCAAACGGGTAGCCGCCTATCAGTGTGATTCAATGTCAGCACAGAAACTGGTTGCTCCGCCCACTGTTCGTCGTCACGATGCCGGGATAACAAATCAATTTCCCCAGTTGAAGGCCTCATGATAATGAACGAATCAGATAATCAACGGAGTAACGCTCGAGTCAGAAATACTGAGATGTAAGAGCCACGTTGCGACCTACCATTCAAAAAGTCCAACCCCTTCGCCTCATCATGCGAAGGCGCCACAGGAGCAGCTACCGCGGTATCGCCCAAATCAAAGTCGAAGAATTCGGTGTTGGTGAACATCGCCAGATCATCCTCCAGACTGAAGCCTTCCTGCTGCTGTAATGCAGCATCATGGGCCGACGGGATGGCGTTCAGGTTCGCGACGTACTGCGACACATTCGAAACCCGGCGGCCATTGAAGGCGGACATGCCGACCGGAATATTCTTGACTAGTATCTCCAAGAAAATAAGCCCTTTATCTCTCTTCTATATCTCTTGGTTTTCCACGAGCACAGTCAAGGCGTAACGCCCTCAGGGTCAGGGTCGGTATCGGTGGTCGGTCTCGGTGTCAGGTTCAGTCGTGCTAACGAAGTCTTCTGCCGTCCCTATCGTTGGTTCTTTGTTGATGATAGAAGCCAACAATCTCGAAATAGGTGTATGTCGAAGCCTTGATAGTATGTGAGAAGCCTTATTTGCGTTGAAAGAAGGTAAGATGATGGGAACCAAAGATTGAAAGACGCACAAAGACTATTGGTAATCCTTTCGGTGGTCGTCTTGGTGGGGGTTTCTGTGTAAAACGAATCTGCCCCACCCGGAGCCGCTCCCGACAATGCCCGATCTCCTTACATACCTGGTACCTTAGATAAAGCACAAACCTTATTTCCTTAGTAATCAATCCAGGTCCTCTCGGCCGCAGTCAATACATATGGCTCTTATAATACAGACCGTAGGCTAAGTACAATTGCATCGCATTGAAAGTGTGCTGAAAGCGATGTGGTGATGTAGGTATTATAGATTCATCGTAACAGCATTGGCCATATCACTTTACTTTGAAAGGTCTTGGAGCGAGGGAGACTTAGTGATGACGTACATCTAGCTACAGTACATGTACTTTGTACATACCTCGGTCCGTTAGGTCCTGCATCGCTTACTCATCAAGTGGGCTGTTTACAGAACATCGTGTTCCAAAGCGTAGGGATTTAGGGCCCGCGTCAGTCTCGCCCTCTACCTCCGTTTCCCACAGGCATTGATGGCCTCCCGCCCCTCCGTCTCCGTACCCACTACCGCCGCTCTTCCCCACGCGCACCGCTTACCGCCAAACTCCCCGCTTGTCGAGAAAACCCTGGCGAAGCTCTCTCGACCGTCCCTCCTGACCCTCGTCCTCGAATGGCTGAAGAGCTCTAACCAGACAACCTGCGCGCCTTTCCGTCTACGCGATGATGACGATGAAGACGATTTGGATGAAGCTCCGTATCCTGCGGCGCGGACGCTGGAAGAGCTAATTGCGATATACGGGGAGCTACAAGCTCGGAAGGGCGCGAAGAGAGAAGTTCTCGACCGAGTTCTCGAGGGCGACTGGAGACATGGCATCTCACTCCGTCAATTGGCAATGGCCGACTTGCGTTACCTGCTGGACCATTCGACGGGGCAGCGGTGGACGGCGTTAGGCCTCAAACAAGTCACTTTGTCGGACGACAGCGAAGATGCGAGCGACGAAGAGTTTCACTATACCCTCAAGCAACCGCCGTCGTCGACACTTCCACGCTTCCACGCGCCGACATTCTTACAGAACCTTCAAGCCGAGCTGGCTCCGTTCATGAAGGCGCACTACTACCTGACCCGGGCGACGTCGATGCCGTTGACGCTTCTGCGGATGTACATCCACGACTCGCCATACAACAGCCAGCGATCCCTGCTCAGCTCGAAGAGAAAGACGGGTGAGGGGTCCAAGATCATCTACGTCGCCTTCCCCGATGGCTCGCCGTCAATATACGTGTCGTTGGGGACAACACCAGGTGCGACTGCCGCTGGTGACAGCCGGCATCTGCGCGATATCGTCTTGGACGCTTTACCAAAGGCATTTTCGCGCCCGCAGCAGCGTTACACATTGAAACCTACCTCGCTATCAACGCGATCCCTCTCCACACTCCTCTCCCTACAGGGTCCCGGCAGAGGCAACGCCGCAGCAGGCGGGTGGAGCATCTTCGCCGACGGGAGTATCGAAGAAAGCCCCCTGGACTCCGTATCCGGCGAACACAAGGCCTCACATACCAAGAAAACCCCTCCTACCGATCAAGAAACCCCGATAGCAACACACACCTACGAAGAGCGCAAAAGAAAGCCGCCGAATGAGTCCGACACCGCAACAACGAAGCGCCGCAAACTACTAGCGAAGCAACGATTCGGCACCTCCGCCATTGAAGGAGACAGCAAGGGGATCGAACGCCTCGAAATCCGTATCGAAGACCCTTATCCCCCTCCGACACCAGACTCCACTTCCAACCCTAACCCCGCAAGCGAAGCCGATACCCCAAGCCCCACTCCCCCGCCCGAACCAATTACCCAGCGGCGAGGTCGTGGACGCCCATCGAGAACCTCCATCCTCGACGCGACTCTCCAAGCAAACATTGATGACGAATCCCCAGCAAACGCTGCTCAAGCGACCTGGACGCCCGCCATCCGGCTTACCTTCCATGGCACACACGTCTTCGCCGGTATCCGGCATCTAGTTGAGAGCGGTGTGGTTGATGGAGAGAAAATGCCCGGGTGGATGACTGGCGAGGAAGGCGTCAGTGTTGGAGTGGTGCGAGCGGGGAGGGTTTTGGGGGAGAAGGGAGCGAGGGGGTTGTGAGTCGTGGTTGCTGGAGTTTTGTTGGAGAAAAAATGGGGGGGTTCTTCCTGAGTTGGCAGCACGGCGTATTGTTGGTTCTTTGCAACTCTTGAACCGAGAATTACATCCTAGTGAAGCGCAGGGTCCGTCTGCTTCTAGTTTGGGACTGGGGCGGTGGGCATGTATCCAAGGGAGCAGAGAGAATTCTGCTGGTGGGAATGTCTGTTATGGTCGAGTGATGGCCTTGCTTTTGGCTCTGGTATAGAGCGCGACGTCTTGATTGACTGAGTCCGCAGCACGGCGTATTGTTGGTTCTTTGCCGTGAACAACTGTTGGAGCTCGCAAAGGTATATAGACATGGGCATAGTGACCGTCTCCTATTAAGGTCACAGCTTTAGACGACGTGACAACATACCGACCACGGCTGAGCCCTATCGTCCTTCGGCATCCAGATCAGCAACCGCATTGGGATTGCTACCTTTTGCAACCAAACCGGATATCAAATCCGGTATATCTGTACTGGCATTGGTTACATTACAGCTAAAGAAAAAACTCCGGCTACGAAGATAGACCCTTCACCAAACGTATTCAAATAGTACTTTTCAAAATCGCGATTCAACCTTCGCCGCCGTGTCCGCCAAGGCCCAATCACTCCTCCGCTTCCGACTCCGAACCTTGTCTGCCTGCGCGTGAGTGAACCCCTTCGCTTCGACGGCAGGATTGTAACCCAGCCCAGTTTTCTCAGCTATCAAGTTGGACGGCACCGCTTCATTCGCCTTGCCGTCCGCTCGCTTGTACACGGTGCACACGACGGCACCTCCGAGGCCCAGATTATGTTGCAGGGCAGCAGTAGTGCCTTTGACCAGTCTGTTGTTCGCCCAGCCGCGTAGGTGCCAGATCAGCTCCGCGCACTGCGCAATGCCACTGGCTCCCAACGGGTGGCCTTTCGAGATCAGACCTCCAGATGGGTTGATGACGCAGCGGCCACCGTAAGTGATGTCGCCGGCTCGGACCATCTCGTGCGCCTTGCCAGGCTCCGACAGACCGAGGGCGTCGATGGTGATCATCTCGTTGGCGGAGAAACAGTCGTGCAGTTCGCAGACTTTGATGTCTTTGGGACTGACGCCGGCTTCTGCTAATGCGGTCTTCGCCGCGTATTTCGTCATCTCGAATCCCATCAGGTTGATCGAGCTGCGGTCGAAGAGCGAGGGGGCATCTGTGGCCAGACATTGGCCTGCTATAAGGACGGCCTGATCCTTGAGGTGAGGCCTCGCGTCGAGGAACTCTTGCGAGACAAGCACAGCCGCAGCGCCACCGTCGGAGGTAGGACAGCACTGGAGTTTGGTGAGGGGTGCGTGGACCATTGGGGCGTTGAGGATCTGTTCGAGTGTATACACGTCCTGGAACTGCGAGTACGGATTCCTTTGGGAGTGCTCATGGTTTACACGAGCGATCTCAGCGAAATCTTCGGGCTTCGCGCCATACCTGGGTCAGACATGGTCAGCGTAGGATCATAACAGTGAGCTTATCTTCCAAAAGTGCCTTACTTCTCCATATACTCCCGACCTGCGTTGCCGAACATCTGGGCAGCACCAGGCGCGTTTGATATTCCTCTCGTCTCCCTCATCATATCCACCGTCGTCCCAGTTGGGTTCGTCCGATCCTTAAAGAAACTCTGCAAGCTCCCTGGGAACATCTTCTCAAACCCGACGACCAGGATGCAATCGGCGCCACCATGACCGATCATATTCCTAGCCAGATGAAGGCCCGTCGAACCGGTGGAGCAGTTGTTGTTGACATTGTAGATTGGGATCTGTGTCATGCCAAACTGATAGAACACACGTTGGCCGCATGTGCTATCGCCGTAGCAGTAACACGCTACGCCTTGATCCACATCATCGTAGTTGATCTGTGCATCAAGCATGGCCTTGACGCCAGCTTCAAACCCCAGTTCGGTGTAATCGACTTTTCCTCGCGGTTTGATGAACTTGGTCAGCCCGACACCAAGGACGTAGGTGGGGGCGTTCGGCTTCTTCCCCATGATGGCGATACTTCGATGGACGAGAGGATCGAATTTTTATTCTTATGTACGGCGTTCCTATCTGCTTTGGACAGGTTGTCAGGTTGCGGGCTGCTCATGGCTCTGGCTTGCAACTGGGATCACAGGGAAGCATTGACACTCTGTAACACTTACTGACTGGACTGCCTTTGCAAAGACGGATGTGATTTCTGAAGATTTTGAAAGTTTAAGGTGGTTATCGACCTAATACTTGAAGATACATCGACCAGGTGGGGGCCAAAGATCCGGGGAAGGTTTTGCGGAGAATCCTGATAGTGCTTACCTTGTCGACGAGAAAAGCCCTGTTAATCATTTTCAAATGCAATTTCTTAAGGTACAGGGGATTTATGCAGGTTTTGAAGGCAAAAGAAGAGCAAGACTCGAGTTTCTCAGTTTGCAAAACACATATGTATGCTAATACTGGAGATATGACACTCCTTGAAAGCCCTGTGCGAGAATACACCCTGATGTAGGGACAAGCCAAATCGAATCCTCCATCGACCAAGTCTATCCCTGCTCCATCCACCCCATACCCACAGACATGAATCGTAGATCTAACCTTAACTCCACCAATCTCGCTCAACCTCGATTGTCCACCCCTCCCATGAGAACAGTCCTCCAAGAGTAAACTTGTGTCAACTCTCAAACATCCATCGACTGGCCATCCACCTCCGCCGAGTTGACCTTCTTCCCAGTCTTCTTGATCTTCTCGAGGAGGGTGGAATAGGGCACCGAGTCGTCCGTGACAATGTCGGCGGTCTGGCTTTCCAAGGAGACGTCGTAGGACTTCACCCCTGTTGTTGCAATGTAGGAGATTAGCATTCGTCTTGCATCTGTATAATCACCTACACTTGGGGAATCCGTATGCTTCGCCGTTTCCTACTGAAGGGTTGTCTTTGGTAAGGGGGCGATGGATCTATACCATATACCATAGACCATCGGGTGCGTAAAGAGCGCTTGGCCATGTGCCGAGTGAAATAAAGAAACGAAGCAATACTAACCCTCAACTTTCTTAACAACACGCTCGACGGCACCCGAACAACCCGAGCAGGTCATGGTGATGTTAAACTTGTAGTGATGTTCCGCCATTATTGCCGAATGGATGGTCTGAATTGACTATGTTTGACGTGGAAGTTTGTAAGAAGTTGCGAAAGTGGTGGAGAGACTCGGTGGTGAGAAGGCGAAATGATGCTCGAGACGTTCAAAGAAAATAGACAAAGGTGGCAGTGAAGCTGTTTTTGTAGTCTTTGTACTCGAACTTGCAATCGTAATCATACGTACATGCAAGCCGCTGCTCTGCGCCACGACATACATATATGTAAAGGTGTATAAGAGATCGCGCGATTACTGCGCGCGATTATTGCGCGATAGGAGGATTAGTCAACCATGAACGAATATCGAAGACTCTGGAACGCTGTAGCTGCAGTCGGTGCCTTTCGTCTTCTCGAGGAGCAGGAATTTTTGCTCTATTACGTTGACTTGCTACGAGGGCCTTCGTTAAGGGGCTCTTAAATTTTGACAGTCACAAATGTATCTCCAGGGTTTGACAGGTGCGTCATGCCCCTTTGTACTACTCGCTACATGTTGAGGTTTGCCACGAGCCCCTGCGTTCGACACATGCTCACTTGGTCACGTAAAGGTGATATAAAAGAGGATCCATGGGGCGACGAGACCTCCTGAAGTAAGGCACTTGAACCGTGCCATGCACGACTAGGTGGCAAAACCTGGACCGCCAGTAATGCCTTCTATATGAACCGCATCAGGAGAATCAAGTCTATCATCGAAAATGGATAAAGAACTAACCTTCAAACGGGGTCTCGAGGAGAATAAGCAACAATACACATAAGGAATAAGATGATTCAGCTGTTGTCCTGAGCCATATTTTGAACGCAGCTCCATATGTTGATGTTTCCATCATTCCTGTTTGTGGCCTCGGAACGAGGTTATCAAGGTTGAATAGCATTGTCTAGTATAATCCAGCGACCTATCCAGTTTTTCAATGCCGCATTGCTAGTGTAATACACATTCATTGCCGCTTGATAGTCTGCGAACTTCAGCCTGGGTAGGTGCTAGTACGGTCCATACCATCCGGACCAGCCGAAAGGGACGACGGATTTCCGAGCGCGGCTTCTGAAGAAGGATATGAAGAGTGTGACGGGCCACGTCTGACTTGCAACTGGTAAAATTTGACCGAGTTTATCAACCAATACGCCTCAACGAAGGCGCTAGGATTGTTGGCAACGTAGTCTTTGCATGTAGCCGCCTGACTGGCACTGTTGCGAAATGTGAGCTCAGACATTACTGTCTATAGGTTACCGTTCAATCTGCAGTAGCCTTGGACACTGACCATGATCCTGATGTCCAGATGTTGCCAGCGTAGTCACCACAGAACGTCGTGTCAAAGAGCTAGGCGCAGTCAATTTCTTTCACGGGGCAGTCATAGGTCTTCGCCTTAGGGTCCTGGCTTACAAGCTTTTGATTGGAGAGATAAGAATCAATGTTGCATGGACCTCGAAACTCGGCCGCTGGAGCCCCAAACTTTGCTGAATGGGGCCGACCGGCCCGGATGCTTTCTGGGATCGAGCCGCGCGGGAAGAACCATATCCTAATGCCTTTGGGTGTCCATTCCATCGCATAAACACCGCCTTGTCGACCGTTGAAAGCCTTGCCGTAAGAGGGCGGATTGGGTGAAGGTTGTACCACACATCCTGAGTTAGGGGGCTGATCCGCAGCATAGGCGAAGCATTTCTTTGTAACCAAATTGCCACTCTCCCCAGAGCCTGTGACTGTACAGTTTCCTGCTGTGTGCAACGACATTCGATTCTCCGCCGCCTGGTTGGCTCCCTCTATAACATCTATTTCCCCGCCGTTTGGCCAGTCTGGCCCAAGTGTCCAGCTGTGAGGGCGATCAGCAACAAGCACGGATAGGTACCCCAAGGCAGTCTGTGTCCAGGCAACCTACAAGGCAGGCCATGTCCCGCAAATTCCGCCAGGCATATGTGCTATGTCAGCGATAAAAAGTCCATATTTGTATGATTTCTTGGTCTGGATGCGGACGCTAGGTCGTCCTAGACTTGTGTTGTCTGGAAAGACGTTTGTATGGTCCACTCCGATATACGTCGACTTCGCGTAGCTCGATATCAAACCTGTGTTGCGTGCAGTGACTGTATCAACATATCTATCTCAAACATTACACCATCATAACCACAGCTACGGTTGAGATAACCTACTGTACAAATCCATGTGTAGGATCAGGATCCTGCAACAGACATTCAGCAACTCCTACCGCCCACTACTGGAGACTGGGAATGCTGGTCCTTATTACCTACCGTCCAAAAATCGAAACCATCAAAGAAAGATAGTCCCTGATAGCTGTCCTGAAGGCTGTACAGACGTCCTGCCTGCACTGAGGAGCAATTAAACAGGATGGTAGATGCAGCGAGACTTAGGGCTAAGAAAGAGATCCACATCGTTTGAATAAGAGCGATATCTGACCATCTCACACCAACTTGCAATGGAGAAATGAATGACCTTCCATCAATAGGAAAATACCAAATTTGATACTCGGGATATTTTTTTTTTAAACTGAAAGAAGCAGGAGGCTGAGACGCTGATCGAGTAAGTGCATGCCTGTCAAGTAAGGGTTGCAAAAACAACCCGCGCAATTGGTAACCGCTCCAGTGCGGTTGCTAGTCGTGGTCGTGTTCGGGATAGACTTGAACCTCCTGCAACGTGGGAGATTGAATATCCTCATATTCAGAATTGCAGCTGCAATTCCAAACATCCGATATCGAAACTGGGTTGAAACACTTGCAGCTCTTTCAGAGTGGATCCCACTTTTGTTGAGCCCCCTCCTGATCGCTTATCGCTTACATAAACTAGCTGACCAATTCAATTGCGGATATCACCAAACCGCAAGTCAAGGACAACCCTATGTCACATTAAACACCATAGAGGAGCTGATCGTATGCGTTTCGGGTTACCTGTTGATAGAAACTTTACACTTGAAGTAGAGACTTGAAAACACACCGACCCTTCACCCCTCACCCCTCACCCCTCACCCCGCACCGACTTTTATTCAAATATACCGTCCT
>JAABUY010000271.1_pt1 | contig 99444 bp, 105 predicted proteins | sample 5560271 | NCBI WGS metagenome assembly JAABUY01 (sample SAMN10711886, study PRJNA513374) | rock metagenome | isolation source: Antarctica rocks | place: Antarctica: Victoria Land, University Valley | reverse complement strand
TCCCTCCCCAACGCCCCCCTCATCCTCCGCACCAACACCCGCGCATCCTCCTCATCCAGCTCCTCGCGCTGCCCCTTGCCGAACACCGTCCAGCTCTTGTGCTCGATGTTCGGCACGTCGCCCGGCCGCGGGATGATGTGGAAATGCACGTGGGGCACCACCTGCGCCGCTCGCGCTCCTGTTCACCGCGTACACGCACACGGTCAGCCAACAACCCAAGTCCCCCTCCCTCTTTCTCTCCTCCCCTCCCCCGAGATCAAACCCGAACACGGGAACGGAATACCACAACTCACCGTTATTCTGCACAACATTCCAATCCCCCAAACCCCTCTCTTCTTCCTTCCCCACCCCGGCCCCATCCCCCTCCCCCCGCTCGTCATCATTGTCGTCATCGTCACCATCACGCATCCCCACAGCCCTCACCACCGCCCGACTGACGACCCCAACCCACACCCCCAACGCCCGAGCCTCCGCGACGGTGACGTCGGAGAGTTTCTGGCGGTGGGCGCGCGTCGCGACGAGGACGTGGCCGCGCGTGATGGGCATGATGTCGAGGAAGGCGAGGACGAGCGGGGTGCTGAGGAGGAGGTAAGTGGGGGGCGTGGTGGTGTGGGATGGGAGAAAGGTGGTGGTGGTGGTGGTGAGGGTGGAGGGGGGGGAGGGGGGGTAGGTGTGGGCGATGGCGCAGAAGGGGCATGAGTTGGAGGTGGGGTGGGGGATGGGGGAGGTCATTGTGGGAGGGAGGGGGAGAAAAGGAAGGTTGTTGGTTCGGATTGGATTGGGTTGGATTGTGGTCGTAGTGGTGATGATGTTATGGATACAACGGGTTATCGTGCTGCCGAGCCGAGGTGTGTGTTCTGGCAACAACGGGGAGCGGAACGGCACGGCCACGGTTCATGTGAATAAATGAAGCCTTTTTAATTCCTGTTCGAAAGCTATCCACATGTCCAACCTGATAAAGCGACTTGACCCAAGACCCGGCGCATAGCATGACCCCTCTAATGGAAAATACTGGGACTGGGACATAGCAAGCAGGGGCCGATGTTTTCGAATAAGCACTGCCTGATATGTAGCTTCGCTCCTCGATCGTTACACTGAGCATATCGTTATGAGAAACCGCCATCGATTGGAAAAAGAAACCCCAGCATAAAATGAAGCCGAATGTACAGAGGAAAGGAATGTCGTGTTGATGCGAGGGTAAGGTCTGGCCATTAACGCCCACGACTAGGGGAAAACAATGCATGCATAAGATGGATGGAGAAGGAGCTGTGAGGTCGAGAGGACCAAATGATGGACGACTTCTAGGAACCAGGCCGATATCAGTCCCATGGTCGACTTGTGACACGAAACACCCCTCCTTAGGAACGAGGCTCGTCAGGACGATAACCAAGTCCCTGCTTTCGTGATATCCCGTCAACGGAGCTGGAGCGAGGAAGATTGCGTAGCAGTTCGTGCTGTTTCTGCACTTGGCACCGCTTATCGTCCAGTCTCTATGTCCGCGCTGGCGAGGGAACGCTTGCCGTGACTTCCATCGGAAGGGGTATCGAGGTACATTGGATAGTACGTCTTTGCCCATTGACGTGTGATGATGGAAGCTGCAGAGACCGGTCAGTTTCATCCCTGCCAAGTGCTCAACACGGACGAAGGCGTACCTTTGAGGAACTTTTTGCTTGCGTATTTCTTGAAGAAGGCCTCGTGAGCCACAGGACGATGCAGATAATCGACCATGAGCTTGAAGACAGGTTGGATCTCCTCCTCGCTGTACCCGGCGTAATGTGCGAGCGTGGGCCCCTGGCAAAGTCAGATCGATCACTAAGTAAAGTTGAGTCTATCATTAACGTACCCACTCATCTCGGTCCAAGATAAGTCGGGCAAGGTACATTGCGGCGGCAGCAATCCGGCTTGGGTGGTACTTCATGAACCTATGGTCGACTAAGCTGATCTCGATCAGGTACTTCCCAAGCGTACGCGTCTGAATATCGTAGCTGTCCGCCTTCGAGATCCGCCGTAAGAAGTTCATGGGGTTAGGGTAACTCAGGTCGTAGTTCAAGGCGGCCAACACGTAACGTTCGGCGCTGAGTATCTCCGATTCGGTGAAACCGTCGTCGGCTACATGGCGGAAATTGGCGACGTGAGGGGACAGGACCTCCTCATACTTGGAAGCGATGAACATGGCCGTCACACCGACGAGCTGCAGACGATCCAACTGGACAACCTTAGCGGAGAGGAAGCGGTCGATGATGTTGACAGCAAGGAATAGAGTCTCAGGTAAGAGGTGGAAACGAGTGTGAACCTCAATCAACCAGTCGACCAGAATACCACGCATCTTCCATTCGAGGTCATCCTGGTGATCCATGTAATGGGCGTTTGGCATAGTGACTTCCTCAAGCACCTTGAGGTAATCGAAAATCTCGACGACATACTCGGCAACCATGAGTGGGTCGTCGGCGTCTTCGAGGTCTAGGTCTTGGACCGCCTGGGAAAACGCTTGCTTCGCGTCAGAAATATCCTGTTCCTCAACTTCCACAACCTTTACTTCTTCCTTGATCTCGACGTCAACTCGCTTCTCGATCTCAACTGCGAAGGTCTTCTTCGATGGTTCAGTGTCTAAGACAGGCGTCGCTTCTTTGATCGATTGCTGACTTGAGGTTGAGGTGGTGTTGCGTTTCTTTTGCACACCTCCCATAACACCCGATCCACTTGCCGGTCGCTTCAGCTCAGTCGCTGTCGCCTTCTTGTTGTTGTCTTTAGTGCCAAGAGTCGACCGCGAAGAGTTTGCTCTGGACAGCTTCTGAACACCTGCATTTTGTGAAGCCTTCGATACAAGACCTGGTTTGGCGTTCAACAGCTTCTTGCCATCCTTGCCATCCTTGGCTTCCATGGCCTCGCTCTTGTTGACATTGCTCACATCTCCAAGAGCAGCACGTTTTCGTTGAAAGTGCGAAGTGTTCGCGTTGAGAGTGTTGTTTGCGGACTTCTTGGACTGCAGAGGTTTCTTCATCGTGACGGTCGAGTTCTCGTCAGGTACGGCTAACGCCGCGGCTTTAGCCCTGGTCAACCGGATAGTACCACCATTCTCGTTATTCTCATCCGCGACCACAACGCGTTGTCGCACACTTCGCGCCTGTTACACTCGATCAGCATATGAAAGAGGGGAGAGGGTTTCGAATTCTTGTGGGTACTGCCACGTTCAAAGCCCGAGAAGCGACTTACTGGAGGCATGATGGATATACTGAACGCCCTGAACTAGAACGGCGAGGAAGATCGGTAGGGCCCTTGAGAGAGGGAAACACCTCGTGATTGACAATGATAGCTTGGGTATCCGAAGCCGTGATGCTACGCTACATTCCACGAATAAAATTAGCCATGCCAACGATCAACAACAGCAATATAAGAGCCGAGAATAGAATACCTTAAGATGATAGCAGTGTTTCTGGATGTTGTCGACTGGCTGTAAGATGGAGTAAGTCAATGGGAGGATGTCCTTCGTTGCCAGGTGTAGTGTAGCGTGAATGTTGTTGACAGAGAGCTTCGAGTGCCACAGAACACGGCCTGGTTTTGATGTGAGACGGCTCAGCTTCCGACAGAACGCGATTGCCGTCTATAGTAGATACAATATGTGATGCTGGGCTAGAAGGAGCAAGAGACGTGTCTCATGCGTGTTGAAGTAGATTGAGATACTTCATAGGAACACGGAGAGCGTGATGGTGTTTTGGTAAACTGTGGTGGACGAGTCGAGCCTCTCGTTTGGAGGTGGAGGAAAGAAGTGAGTGTGAATGCGTAAGGTACATACAAAATACATGTAACTTACGAGGGGGCACGTCGGATGCTTTAGCGCGGAAATGCCGTCACGGCTGGAGGATTTCCTCGCCAACAAGCCGTGGTATTCTGCTCAAGGTATGCGCGATGCACCGGTATGGTGGTAGTAGATGCTGTGCAGAACGGACAGGAGAATTTGTTGAAAATGTTGTCTTAAATCATAGAGAAAGAGGGATTATGTGTGGTTGTGTTTTCGTCAGTTCCTGCACTCAACAGTCAACTCAATAAGGTACAAACGGAGTACCGCGACTCTCAATGTCAACATGTGGCTTAGGCGAGCTTGTTGGGGCGGCAACCACGGTGGCAGCCACTGTGGCTTGACTCTGGATCATCGGATAATCCTTGTCGCGCGCGAATGAGCTAGTGGGTTGAGCATGATTGGTCGAGAAGAAAGTCACTTCATGAACGATCGGATCGGATCTGATCGGAGTCTCCAAGCATAGGGCAGTCTTTCGATCTGTGACTGCTTCACGGCTGGTTCACAGGACGAAGAGACCGGATTCGCATCCATGTTACAACCACGGCTACTGCTCAGGCAGTCCTTGACCTATCCCAATCGCTTCACCTCGTCCCTCCTGATTCGGAGCTATGCAGCAGTCGCAGAACCTCAAGCCCCTGAATCTGTTGCTGCCAGCATTCCCGCTGCAGTCTTCTTCCAACAAGCTCCTTCGACACGGGTTGAAGGAAACTTCGCAATGCGAACCTACAAACCCAGAACTCCCGGTGTACGCCATCTCAAACGTCCGATCAACGATCACCTCTGGAAAGGGAGACCATACCTACCACTCACCTTGGCGAAAAAGGGTCAGGGCAAAGGCGGTCGGAATAATACGGGCAGAGTGACGGTCAGGCACCGAGGTGGCGGGCACAAGAGGCGGATCCGAACCGTTGACTTTGCGCGCTGGGCACCAGGTCGGCAGGTCGTTGAAAGGATCGAGCATGATCCAGGACGGAGTGCGCACATTGCACTTCTCACCTCCGAGGATGGGTCGAAGAAGACTTATATCGTCGCTGCAGATGGCATGCGAGCTGGTGATACGGTACAGAGCTACCGGACCGGCATCCCGCAAGATCTGCTGGCCAGTATGGGAGGAGTAATCGACCCGGGCATGCTGGCCGCCAAGACCGCCTGGAGGGGCAATTGCCTGCCTCTGCACATGATACCTATCGGAACACTCATCTACAACGTCGGTATCAGCAGGGGGAAGGGTGGGCAGTTCTGCCGCAGTGCCGGGACATATGCCACGGTGATCTCGAAGGAAGACGACGAGCAAGGCACCAGCAGATACGTCACGGTAAGGTTACAGAGCGGAGAAGTCAGGCGACTCAGTCGGGACGCTTGTGCGACGGTCGGTGTTGCGAGTAACCCACACTTCCAACATCGACAGCTAGGCAAAGCGGGGAGAAAGAGATGGCTTGGCATCAGGCCAACCGTCAGAGGTGTTGCGATGAATGCAGTAGACCACCCACACGGTGGTGGGAGAGGGAAGTCCAAAGGCAACGTCCACCCCGTCAGTCCCTGGGGTCTACCAGTAAGCCAATCTCTGAGTTCTCCGTACGATTCAGGCTACTGATATTGTATGTTTAGGCCAAGTCTGGATACAAGACTCGACCAAAGCGGAAGGTCAACAAGGCTGTGGTCACTGAGCGAACTCGGAACCAGGGCAAACGACGGAGAGCCAACAAATCATGATGAGGGCAACTGTAACCATATGTTTGGGTGGCTGGGAGTCTGCTTTACTACGGACGGCACTCGATCGCTGTCCCGAATTCGTGTATTCTACGGTGCGGCTAGAATGCTCCATTGAAGATATACAAGGCCATTACTACGATTACATGCTACTGTATCTCAAAGACAATAGTGACTATTGGGGCATTGATATCTTTTCAAACGTACCTTGAGATCTGTTGCCTGGAAGGCTGCCTTGAAAATCCGGTACCTACCGTCGGTTTCGACAAGAGATGCCCTCGGACGAAAATCTGCCCGCATCAGCTTACTTAAGGTAAGGTGGTCCCTGTCTGATTACGTAATAGCTACCACAGCAGGCTTACTCAAGCAGCTTCGACCTCAAGGCTGATTCAGGTAATCATTATTAGGTAATATTATTGCGGGCGCGCATGCGGTCACTACCGTACCTTAACCTACCTTACCTTGAACCTGTATCGATGGCTCATCGAGACACCTTTGCCCTCTCTACCTAAGGTACCTTATGAAGTTGTCTTTCGTTCGCTTTTGAAATAGCTTTTACTTCGTACAGTCAATCCCATTCTACGGAGTAACATTAGTGTGAGCCGTTTCTTGAGCTGTTTTAGCGAGGTAGGGTTGATATCAAGCAACCCGTCAGAGTAAGATACACCAGTCTATTTCCTTTACCCGATTGGTACCCCCAGGCAGTAGTACTTGTGGCTTCGTCATTGCGTACTCCAACGGCTATTCAGATCGTGCTCAGTGTTGCCACAGACACAACCTCGCTACGCCATGTGTTGAGGTCATTGCTGTTTACTATCTCAGCGCGACCCTCCTGAGACGCTTATCTCCCAACACTGATCGGCTACCGACAGACTCGACGACTCTTGTGGCTTTCCTAACGGTACTCCAAGATGCTATCAGGAAGGTCGCAACCACCGGGTGATACTTACCCAGTCAACCCAACACAACAATCGACTGGGAATGCTTTTGAATCGACGAGTCCACCCGAGCAGAGTAGAAACAACGTCGACGGTGGACATATTGGGGTACCAAGACCAAAGCGCATAGCTTGTGTAATCTGTCGGAAGAGAAAGCTTCGCTGTGACGGAGGCAAGCCCAGCTGTGGCACATGCGCCCGCTTGGCGCACGACTGCTCTTACGACGAAGTGAGGAGGAAAAGTGGTCCGAAGAGAGGTTATGTCAAGCAGTTAGAGGCTAGATTAGGTGGGTAGGAACTTCACGCGAGAACCCCTATGGACGCGAATGCTGAGATTCCGATATCTGGTAGCGCAAGTTGAGACGCTCCTCACCAAAACGCAAGATCCAGCCGACCACACATCAGATAATCTGGCGGCTGACCGTGTCAGCTCTGGGCAAGCCACTACTGCGGGAGGGACAGTGTTCCAAAATAGCAGCAATGACCTGGACTTCGCTATGGGCGATCAGGATGCAATACCAGATATACTTAATCCCTCAGACCCCTTCAACGCAGCAGCATCGCAATCCAACTTGGGAGCAATGTATCCACAAGATCCGTTGGGGTTTGGAGTCGATGATCAGTTCACCTGGGAATTGATTGGACAAGGCTTCGAGGAGCCATTACCATCTCAGGAAGTAATAGACGAACTGTGCGTGAGATGCATGTAAAACCCCCTTGGATAAGATAGCTTACAACCATCACAGGCATCAGATCTACTTCGAAAAAATACACCCATCATTGCCGATGCTACACCGACCTCGATATCTTGCTGCCATGAACCTAGCACCACAGTTGCGCCCTCCTATCTGCTTACGGTACGCAATTTGGAGTCTTGCGGCGTCTGTCATGGAAAAATATTCTGGTATCCACGATCATTTCTATAAACGTGCCCGGAAGTACGCCGAGGCCGACGAGATGAAGGGACATGGCGAGGCGTTCATTACTGTTGCGCACTCACAGGCTTGGACGCTAATCTCTACCTACGAATTTAAGCTGATGTACTTCCCAAGAGCGTGGATGAGCGGGGGCCGGGCTATCAGGCTCGCACTGATGTTGGGTCTGCACCGATTAGATGGCGTTGGACAGGATGTCAAGCAATGTTTACCGCCGCCAAGGGATTGGACTGAAAAGGAAGAGCGACGGCGGGCTTTCTGGATGACTTTTTGCGTGGATCGGTATGCCAGCATTGGGACAGGTTGGCCGGTACTGATTGACGAGAAAGATGTGCGTTTCCTCCTCTCCTTCTCTCACCATTTCGACACTACCGGCAACTCGATCATTTCCTAAAAGCTCTGGAGAGATGTGCTGACTATCACTTTTCATAGATTCTCAGCAGTCTTCCAGCGACCGAAGAAGCTTATCTTAAGAGTCAACCGCAGCGGACTCTCTCACTCGTTGAGTCAATGAATCCGGAAGGAGCTACCAACCTGTCTCCGTTCGCAGGAGTGTGTTTGATGGCCTGCCTGTTCGGTCGCAACTTGACTCATATGCACCGGCCGGATCCCAATGATCGAGATGATGACCTCAATGGGGAGTTCTGGAAACGACAAAGACAACTGGACAATATCCTCCTCAATATCTCGCTCTCGTTGCCCAGTCACTTGAGATTACCTGCGGGAGTGGGGAATGCGAACATTGTGTTTCTGAACATGAATATTCATACTTCGACCATCTGTCTCCATCAAGCCGCCATCTTTAAAGCAGATAAGAACCAGTTACCGTCTTCCATTGCGTCGGAGAGCAAGACCCGGTGCATACTCGCTGCAGCAGAGATCGCCGGTATTATGCGGATGGTGAGCCATTTGGACGTAGCAACAGTAAGCATTCGGAACAGCTCAAACTATCTTCTGTCAGACTAATCCTTCGACAGATGAATCCATTCATTGCCTTCTGCTTATATGTAGCAGCGCGAGTCTTTGTCCAATATCTCAAGTCACGCCCCGAAGATCAATCTGTTCGTGCCTCACTCGACTTTCTACTTGGCGCACTGCGTGCCTTGAAGCGAATCAATCCACTTGCCGAATCCTTTCTTGTCCAGCTGCACGTTGATTTAGGCACGGCAGAGGAAACCAACCTTAGTTCGAGGTTTTCGTCCTCAGCCGGACAAAGCGCTGTACGTACTGCAGTCCGAGCGCTCCGTTCCTTCCGATACCGAGAAGCCGATTGAAGAAACTAACAGCGTCTCATCAGAAGGCTACGGTCTCAGGACACCCCGACGAGTCCGCATGCTCAGCTATTTTGGAAATTTGGCAACCCAAACCCCCGAACGTGACAAGCCTGTCACCAACCGAGTCAACCCTCCGCTGTCCTCCCCTTCAAACAACCAACGGCTCACCCATGAATTTCAATAATGTGCCGAACCTTCAATATCGAGGCTCACACGCCGAACTTCCAAACCGCCAGAAATCTTCTCTTGAAAGCTCAAGGATGCATACGATGGATATGGAGGTCACATCCAACAACGGCAGTAGTGAACAACACTCCTCGTCCAATCACCGTACACCTTCTACAACCTCGAATAAGAGTTCATCACGTACCTCTTACAGTCCCCCGCAATTAGATGAAACGCCTGCTACTCAGTATCTCGGCAACATTGCAAGCATCTCATCTCCCAATACATCAGCTTTTCTCGACTCCAGCAACACCTTCAGAGCCTACGCTCCAGGGTCGCAGTATGCTATGGCATCCATGTCAGGTCAGGAGACTGATGGCTCTTTCGGTGTACCACCAGGTTGGGACTTTCCAAGTGGCCAGACGGGTCTGACACCAGACAACCGGATGGAGTCGCCTCCGAGTCTGCAGGCTGGAATGAACTCGCTTGAGGAAAATGGATGGGCTAATATGCTCAACGATCTCGGTTAGGACCCTTTGGCGGGAATTCCGGAACCTCTTACTCGAGACGGCGAGAGTCACTCAGCGCGACCAGTATAACTCCGCCACGACCTTTGTCGTTCTGCCATGTGACGCCGATGCTTGTTGTGGCTACCATCTTTGTTCATTTACTGGCGTGTTTAGCGTGGAGTGAGGATGTCCAGGAGGGCACATGCTGGGCTCGACGCTTCTCTTATTGGCGAGGGTCAAAGCCAATCTCGCAATGGGCGTTGTGTTCTCTTCGGGTGAGGCAAGGTACGGTGGCTCAAGGATACCGCCAACTTAGCGTGCTCTCCTCTCCATTTCCGGTTCATAAGACCTTGTAAAAGATCATCAGGTATTATTGTTTTGCCAGCAATGCAACAAGCTACCGTCCAAAACGCCCATGTACTCCTCAGCCGTGATCTAAAGTCCCTATCCACTCCCGCCCCCGGCACCGACGATCTTCAACCCCATAGTATCCCCAGAGTAAGCCAGCCAGTACCTCGACGGATGCCACGCCACATAAGGCGCCGGACTCGCCGTCGGAACAGTATGAACGTACTCCCCCGTCTCAACATGGGCCTATCTCAACACACAACAATCAGCCCACCGCCTCCTTAGACCCTTATCCCCATCTCCACACCCAGCCCCACCCCCAACCCCAACCACCCCAGCCAGCCCAAAAAGAAACAAACACAAAACTCACAATCTCCAACCCACACCCCTCATCAATCCCCCCGACCACAAACGACCCATCAAAACTAAAGCTCAAACTCCGCACCGCGCCCACCATCGCGCTCAGACTCCGCCGACACACCCACTCCGTCGTATCCCACAGCGTAATCAACGCATCCGACCCGCCCACCGCCAAATACCGGCCCCGCGGACACAGCTCCAGACTGAAACACGCGCTCGTATGCGCATGCAGCGTATGCAGCACCTCCCCCATCCCCTCCCCCGACCACCCCATAACCTTGACGCTCCCCTCCCCCGTCGCAACCAGCACCTCCCTTGCTGGCGTCGCGTGCCCAAACGCCGTCTGGTTCGTCTGCACCCCCTGCGGCATCGGCGCCCGCACACTCCTCAACCCACCCATACCCCCGGCTCCAGCTCCAGCTCCAGCTCCAGCTCCAGCCACCACATCAAGCGCCACGAGCGCATCATCCTTACGCCCGACCAGCAACACGCTCCCGTCGCCCGCCCACGCCAGCGTGAACGCATCCCCCCCCACGGCCACAGTGGCGGTGCAGCGTTTGCTCCGCACGTCCCAGAGCCGCACGGTGCCGTCGGCCGAGCACGAGGCCAGTTCGGCTTCGGCGGTGGGGTTCCACGCCACGCGCTCGATGGCGCCCGTGTGGCCCCGGAGCTCGGTGCTGTTTTTCACGAAGGGTCGGTCCGGGTTCCAGATGCGGAGGGTCCGGTCGGCGGAGCCGGTTGCTATTAGGGTGCCGGTTGGGGACCAGGATAGGGTGCGGAGGCTGTGGGTGTGCGGGGGGGGGTTAGTGGGTTCGTTTCTTGTTTTGGGTGGGGGTGGGGGGTGGAGGGGAGAAGGGAAGGGGAGGGGGGGGGAAAGAAGTTACGTGTGGGAGCCGGGGGTGCGGGAGGTGGGGTCGTGGTAGGTTTGGGTTTTGAGAGTGGAGAAGTGGGCGGAAAAGCGGTCTTTGGGGATGGAGCGGCGGGGCGGGAGGGGTGCCATTTGGTTTTGAGGGTGGGTGGAAATCTTGAGTGATAATTTAGAGGATGTTTTAAGAAGTTATCCTGTGGGGACGGGGAGCTGAGGTTTGGGTTGGGTTTGTGCATTTGCGGTACAGATACCGAAACAACGGTAATCTTTCTTCTGCACATAATGATAAGGGTAATTTTAATTTCTCTTCAGTGAATGGCAGTGATCTCTCTTTAAGGAATGATGAGGATTTCTCGCAGACTGTCATGTCTGTCTACACGTGTGTACTTGTCGGAATACATCTCTGATCTAATTTCTTTATTTACGCACAACATTTTCTCTTCACTTCCTTCTTTCTGAAAACCTTGCCTTCTTATTATCCTTCCTGCCTCGGTAGAAAATAGCCCCCGTGAGTGAAGCCAAACCATAGTGCAGCCTAACTATCTTGTTCATCAAAGGAAAATATTCAGCCTCACCATAAGAAAAGAGTAGGAACAACTCCTAATCCTGAAAACACCTCGAGGAGTAAAACCGAAAGAAATAAAATTAAGGGAACAGAGATATATACAGCATGAGTACAGAAATATACTCCGACTTTCTTGAACATCCAATAGCCACTGTTCTTCAAGATAAGCATCATTACCCCACCATGTCCCCCATAAGCCGCAATTTGCACCGCTGTCCACATCTCACCGAACCTTAGCCCGTCGTCACTCTTCCAGTCCAGCAACAGCTGAACCACTGCTTTAGTTCCAGTAGCTGCTCCTGCTTGCAGCGCCGAAACTCCTCCATCAGTCTCGGCGTCCACGTCGAGCCCCTTCTCCAGTAAGAGCCTGACTTTTGCCACATTTCCACTTAATGTTGCTAGATGTAGCGCCGTTGACCCCTCAGCCGTCTTGGCCCAGATATTCGCCCCTCTCTCTAACAACACTTGCATCAGCACCGCATTTCCCTGCGCGGCAGCCTCATGCAGTGCTGTCCAGTTCCTTGAGCGTTTCGCTTCAATTTCGATCTTCCTTCCCAATAGCAGCAGAAGTGTTGCCTTGTTTTCCTCGGTAGACGCCGCCGCCATGTGCAGTGCTGTTGTCCCATCGCGGGTCTTGGCATTGATATTGGCTCCTCGTTCCAATAGTAACTGCACCAGTGACTTGTGCCCACGCCAGGCGGCTTCATGTAATGCCGTGCTTTCATCATTGGTTCTTGCGTCGATGTCGATTCCATTTTCAAGCAACAGCTTTAGCATCCCTTCATTGCCACGTGTTACTGCTGCTAAATGCAGTGCGGTCGACCCTGTGTCTGTCCTTTCCTTTTTGTTGGCGCCTCTCTCGAATAGAAGTCGCACCACGGGCTCCCGACCTAAAAGAGCTGCATGATGTAGTGCTGTCCATCCGCTACTATCTTTTGCCTCAATATCAACTCCACTATTCAATAGCACCCGTACTAGGGCCTCTTTTCCATGGCGTGCCGATGCAAGCAGCATAACAGCTCCCTCAGTGGCATCGATCTGCACTCCGGCACCTTTGTAGAAATCACAAAGTAAGCAATAGTGATCCATGGCGAGTTCATCATTATTGCCATACTGCTGGACCACCGGGCCGTTGATCGCTTTAACGACACGGATGGCTTCGAAGTACCATTCTCGCAATTTATACTTTGCTAGCAAACGTTCGATGCCGTAATATCCTGGTAACAATCTTTGTCTGGAAAAATTCACGGCTTCCTTGATATATTCTTCGACGAGTTCATCCTCAATACCCATCGCCGAAACCATCTCATCAGAAAGACGGTAGCATACGGCTAGATTTACCGTGGCACGCATAGTGATAAAGTTCTACTCTCCAAACTGGCTAGATGCATGGGTTCGGAGACAAGCCATGATATTTGGACTCATTGGAGAAATCAAAAGCGTAATCTCGACCGAGAGCATCCATTCAACGTACTTGATAATCAAGAAAAGCATCGCCGGCTGAGCCTTAAGCGGAGCATTTTGGACGAAGTTCAAGATTTCTTCGCCGCCAGAGTATCCCTTATCATGATTTCCCACGGTTCCTGTCGTCCTCTCGAGTTGAACAAGCATATCCCATAGCTCTCTCAAGCGTAGTAGCTCGTCGATCCTAGGCTCGAAGCGGCGATGCGCAACACCTCGATGCTCCAGTGCCGCTACTACCTTGTTAAGCAGTGAAGCGTGGCGCCGATAGCCCTGCCGTTTGCCGGCTCCTCTTGCAGCCTTGAAGGCTAGAACGAAACCTGGAAGAATGTCTTCGGTCACGATTTCAAGTTTGGCTTGCGTGATCACTCCCTCCCAAAGGACCGGAACGTCCCCTTGTTTCTCGAAGATCTTGTACATAATGGCAAGCTTGAGAGTCGTGTTGATGATTTCATCATTCATCCCATCACCTTCGTCATGTATGCTTGCGTAGTTTAGTTTCAACCGGTTTGGTTCTTCCTCTGCTTCACCTTCCCAACGAAGAAGTTGTAGTTTCATTTGTAGCACATCTTCATGAAAGTCCCCAAGTTCCTCTTTTTTGAGCTCCAGAGTGACTGAAATTGTCTGAATAATCTCAAATAAGGAAGACTTCTGAATAATCTCAGATAAGGAAGACTCTGTAGGACGAGTGCGAGCCTAAGCCCGGTGAGAGCTTGCGTAACAAGATTTCTCTGTTCTGGCTGTCTTCTGCATAACTCGATTATGGATCTGCGAACCTCCGCAGCCTCGGAGAGTTTGCCTAGTCCACACAAATTGAAGGCCTTTCCGAGTGTAGCATTTGTAGCATAGTAATGTGAGCTCCCCAAATGTTCCTCGCATTCAAGTAGGTAATCCCCAATGAGGGATAGAGTCTTGGAGTTGTCGCTGCCCGTGGGTGTGGGCATTCCAAGGACAATGGACTTGAAACAAAAATATGAAGCTTTGTCAATGTTCTTTCGGTGGCAATTAGAATATGTAATTACTTCTCGTACACCCGCATCAAACCACTGGGGTTCCTGGGTCATAGCAAACACGAGAACCTGCGTGACTAACCATCTCAGATGTGCACATGGCAGCTCAGAATCCTGATGCTTAGAAGTCGCGATTGGAAGCAGCTTGAATGCCATATGAAAAAGGCCTCGGAAAAGATTGGTGCACTCAGGCAAGATTGTTGGTAGTTCTGCCGCGACCGCACGAAGAGCGTCGAGAGTTGAAATATCATCAAGTCCAGCTAGGCGGCTTCCGTTGGTCAATGCCAGGAGATTGATCTTTGGTAAGAGTTGCTGCTCCTTGTGCTCTCGACTGAGGGTATAGCACTGCAGCATGCCATGTATTGCGAGGATTGTACTAGCCCGTAGGGTGGGAGCTTCATTTGGGTCTAAGAGTTTGGTATATAGCTGCGTCGAGCGAACACAGCTTTCCATGTGATTGTTGAATTTTGCCTGTAGCAGTTTTCTCTGTTCCGAAAAACGATCGAGCTTCGTATCGTGAGTTTTGACAAGCATAACGATTGCCAAGCGTGCTCTTGCTTCGAGGCTGGTTGTTTGTTGACCGATCTTGCAGACTCGAGTCCAGCTATGAACCAAGGGATGAATGTTGTAGTTGGATTCATTAACTTTACGAACCAGGGAGAATCTGTCTAAAAGGCCCATCGCATCGTCAAATTTTTTACAGTCCCATTCACCCCCAGTTGTGGTTGAGAGAATCTGGCAAACCAAAGTGTAATTCTCCTCGGATATATCGAGTCCATCATGCATGCTGAGCTTGTCTAAAGCATGATATACGGTCTCGAAGAGCTCCCGAGGGATATTGGTATGGTGCAAGAAGCCAAGTAAAAGCAAGAGCTCTGCCGCAAGACGATTTCGTTGCAGCACAATTTTAAAAAGACCATCGAAAGTTGTAACGACCGATTTTCCGTACTCCTGAACCATTGATTCCTCATCAAACATTGCAGCCTCGTGCTCTTTATATTGCATTTCAAATTTTCGTAGTCGCTCAACCGGCCCGAGAGTGTCACCGCGAGGTTCATTTCGTATCAAGGCACCAGCTTGCGCGATTGCTAACGGCAGACAACCAAGAAGATTGGAGACAATATCCGTTTCCACTTGTTCGACGGTTGTATCCTTAGGGTCCCTTTCCAAATTGGCACTCATCTCCAGTAGGTGGACAGCTTCATCCACACTCATCGAGTCTACGAGGACGGCTTTTCCACCAGTCGAACTGCTGAACTTCCGGGTTCGGCTTGTAACGATGACATATCCATGATGGCTTTGTGGAAAGTATGGCCTTATCCCAAACTCCTCATCCCCATAATTATCATACACCAAGAGCCATTTTTGAGGAAAGCTCCCTATGTATTCTTTGACCTTCTCAACCACGACGCTGTCTGGATATCGGTATTGTGCATTGAACGCCACATCAGGAACGCTTGCTTGAGATGCATCCGGGTGCTCAAGAATACCAGCTTTGTGGGCAAAATCTCTGAAGCTTGTATGTAAGTGTCCCGAGGATGATGCATCAAACCAATAAGCAGTCTTGTGTCTCTCTCGCCACGATCTAACAAAATCTCGAGCAAATTGTGTTTTCCCTGAACCTGGAAGACCATGAACAAGAACAACTCGAGAAGCGCCCTCGTTGACGTCGGGTTCTATGAATGCATCGGTGAGCAATTTCAAGGACTTTTCCCGCTGGACATAATGCAACGCCATAGGATCTTGAAAGGAGTTCGAAGGAAAGCTTGGCTCTGCGACTAGAATCGGCGTATGTCAGCTCGAATTTATAAGATACTTAAGACAATACCGCTCAGTTGGGGCATTCACTTGCCAATGACGCATTGAGAATAAAGAACAGGCATTGAATGCCCTGCAGCGTACTTAAAAGATTGTGCGTGATAACTCACTGGACGCTTGTTCCGTCAGAGCTTGATCGACCAGTAGAATAATATGCTCAGACGTCCTCTTGTATCCTGTATCAGTCTCGCTGGCGTACTTGCACATGTCCATGTGATTTGCAGGAATGCTATTCGTCTTCACGCGAAAGCCGTCAATACAGGCGGAGCGCTCAGGTACGATCTAAGCACTTGTGAGCAACGACCCTGAAAGGACCGTCAGGAGCTTACCACGCCAATGCCTGTCGGTAGCTCTTCGTACAAACATGCGAGAGACATTTTTTCGCTAATTGAAGCAAAAGACTTCCGTTGTCGCTCTAATACGTCAGAGTCTACTTCGAGATTGCGCACGAGATGATGGCTGGGCTGCCTCCAAGCAACTTTGGCAATGCGTGATACGATGTCAGCGAACCCAGTTTGATCGCTGCCTCTGTGAGGTGTTCCCAGAAAAACTACTCCATTGGTGCAGTTATAGATCGCGCCGCGTCCCAAGTCTTGTCGATTATTCAGATATTCGGATGATCTGATCAGTGCCTTGAAGAAAGTCCACTGCATTAGCATATCTCAGAGCCCGGAACAGACACCATAGGCGTCTCTGATTCACCTCTTTGATCACAAGTCCTCCAAGACTGTGGCCAACGAATATGATGGGTCGAGTTCGCTGCCTAGGTCAATAATAATGCCCTGGACCTTATACATATTGACATACGCACTTCATCATTACTTCGTCTTTCCATGGCAACATCGCCCAGAAGGTTCTCCGAATGACCGAAGATGCTATTATGGCTTGAAAATTCACGAAGATGTGCGATGGTTGAGTCGTAGCCCCCTATCTCGATATAAGCACGATAATGGATCAGGAAGCGCGCGCGTGATTGCTATGCTGGGAGGTAGATTAATATTGACTTACGGTGATGATCCGCGCGTTCTTGAGTTGCAGTTTGAGTAGATCTCTAGGCCAACATACACTGCCATGGCTCCACGTTCCGATCGCATCTCCTCTGAGTCCATGAACGAATATAATGCTGTAGCAAGATCGTGATCAATTATCGCTTCAATGTTGATTTCGCGTAGACCATAGTCAACTAAAGGAACTTACTCCGCTGAGATGGGACGCTCGCCTTCGGACAAGATCTGCGGACCTTGCACGACCATGACTGCCTAGGTAAGGTAAACATCTACACGAACCTTGCGTTTGAAACGTGCAATCAATAGCAATATATAAGGTATCAATAAGGTAATGAACAGTTTATAGCACTGGGTGAAGCGGAATAAAAGTCCTTTGGGGCTGAGAGCAGGGAAATGCCCGATTGTTGCGGCTAGCCCTTACAGTATAGGGTTCGGCAAGGCACAATGGAATCAAGTGTTAGTAATAACTTCAATAGGTAGCTACCGTATATAATAAATAAATATTGCAGCTGTTGTAGTAAACTAATTATATGCAACAGCCACAGGTAATACACAGATGAATAGCTGACGAGATTATGACTTTCACATGCCGTACAACACATAGTTGAGCCGCACCGTTTCTCTCTGGCCGTACGAAATACAAAGGAGAGCTAGTATCAAACTACAGCTTCCCTGCGCATATGCAACATTGCCAAAATCGCCACTATCCCGTATACCAGATACATACTTGTATAGTTCAATACCCTGTCTGAAGCAAGCGTCATCTCCTATAGCATAATCACCCCAAGCATACCAGCCACAGCAGCGGCAGCACCAAAGACCAGCTGCGGGTTTCCCGTAGCAGCCGGTACGCCAACTGCCTTTGACGTCGACGTAGCCTGACCCCCCATCATGCCGTTCGCTCCCGTCGTAGCCGTAGCCGCATCCGGGCTTACGCTGATACTCATACCCGGAGTGACCTGTGCCTGACTGGCCGTGGCGTTCAGCAGGTCCCGGCTCACGAGCGACTCGTAGCCGAGGAGCACACCGCTCGCTTGTGACATGATGGCCGACGAGAAGGGCCAGGGCGACGCGGCCGAGGCCAAGCGGCCCAGATAGGCGGTGGGATTCTGCAGCAAGGATGACTGGGCCTGGAGGTAGAGAGGGTCTAGGACGGCCTGGTTTGCGGCAAGAGTCGCGTAGACGCCAGGTGTCTTGGCAGCGGATCCGACGGCTAAGATCAGAGCTGATCCATAATTGAAAGGGTCGACTTCGGTATAGCTTCTGTGAAACGTCATGGCGTCAAGGGAGAGCGAGGCAAGCTGAGGCAAGGATGGATTAGCAGAGACAACGTGTGTATTAGGGGGGCAGATTCGTACCGCTAACTCAGGGAATTGGCTGGCATGCATGGTAGGCGTCATGAGTTGCAGGATTCCGAGATCGGAAATGGTGCTGGTGGCCTGCCCTAAGGCGTACATAGGCAGCATGAGCGCTGGCAATAGCCATGTGCCAGGCAATAGTGAGTGCATGATAGATGAAGGCTTTTTAAAAGAGACCGAAGTTCAAGGAATATCCTTTGATAATCTATCAGGAGCGTTGCTCTTCTTTCTGCTTCGGGTGATAGAAGCTCGAAGAGTTTGCATCATATCAGGAGTAGGGAGACCTCTCGTCCCTTTAGTACCCCCTTCCAACATCCCCTTTCCCCTTTAACATACGACGCCTGGAATCTCCCAAGCCTTGTCGTTGTCTCTATGTATATCTGGCGAATGGACAGACTCGACAAGCGAGACGTTGCAGCAAGGCTGTCAGCGTTTCCCGTGCTGGCGCCCAAAGATATGAAGATATGCAAGCCACCCGGCCATGTCAGGTACGCAACCTCTCAGAAGGATGATAATTAGCGAAGCCCCAGATCGAATTCATGTTCTCCTGCTTTGACACTCACCTAGACGCCTCAATACCATCCCTGATCAGGTTTGATATTCTTATACTGTAAGTTCATATAAATAGAACATTAATCACTCCGTTACCCCGTTCATAGATAGGAGTCGGGTACAGATTGTACTGCTGCTCATGGCCGAGTCTAGATCCGCATGGATTTCTGATCAAACCAGCTTCTCCCTTCCAGGTTATACTGTACCTTAACGTTACTTACGACGTTCCTTAGTTAAAGATAGAAACTAAACCTCAAACAGTCCAAAGCTGCAGAGCTAGCATACCTAGTCGGTTTCATCTCCAACCTCACCTTATCTCATCTTTCACACTCTCCATTCTTTTCGGAGAATACCTTTTAGATTAGAAAAGAAAGAATGTTCGAATTCGGCGTCGATGATCAGCCATCAGCGAAATGCTATGTCACTCACGGTTCTCTTCCGTCTTACATCGATCCTCGCCAGCCTCCGACCAAGAAGAAGCCCTTTTCCACCATCCTAGACCATACTTTTGCGCATACGGTATTCCTTCTGTAGTGAGATGCGCAACATCATCATCTTTGCTGATTCTTATGACAAGCTTGACCTTGTTCTTCCAGAAGAAGTTTTTCAAATTGTGTGGGAAGCACTTGTCAGCAAAACGGAGAGCATCCAATATGCGAAAGTCTTCTTACCTTTATCTGCGCTCCTTGAAGGAGATTTCTTCAACATTTACATCAAGTCGGGTACATTTATCGCATATATCTGCCATATATTTCAAATCTGTTCTCTGATATCATTAGGCAATGTCCTCATGCTTTCCGAAGGACGTCCCGGTGTCGACAACGTCTTTTCCCTAGCAGACGGTATGCAACGTTCCCGTCTTAAAGAACCTGGTTGGATTTGTGACAGATTGGGATTATCCTGCTCATACCCGGGTCATCTGTTCCGTAGGCATTTTGAGACTGGAGTTGGATAAAGAGAGCTACGAGCGTTCCGGTCTTGTTGGAAAGGCGATCCGTGATGGAACAAGGAAACATGTAAAGACGAGATATGGTTCGATTTGCTATCATCACAACCAGAGCGCCGAGGACGAGCTGAGAAGTCTCCTAGCAATCGAAATAAATCTTAGATTACCGTCTATGCTGCATGGCAAGAAGGGCTTCGAGAGAATAGTATGGGCCTTCAAGAATGTGTTGAACAGTACGGTAACCTGGTTGTTCCACGATTGTGAGGCCGGGGCAAAAACAAAATCATCGGACGACGGTACGGGTTGTCACTGCTCCAGCGATGCTGTGGGGTCGCTGTTGCAAGCATCGAAAATCTAACTGCTCGTCCAGGGCAACTACAACCGCCTATCTTGAAGCATCATCCGATCCTGAGAACCTGCGTGCCACAAGTTGCCAAACTAGCGTCGATCCTAGTCCCATCACTTGCCCCGCCAGAAAAAGATGCAGATACCGCATCACACCGTGAGGACTTTGAAGAATATGCTGTCGACACCAGCGAATGGCTGGGTCTTCTTGCCCTGGATTCTGCTCGAGTACAAGCAGTCGACTCGATCGACGCATATCTAAGCCGTTACGAAGTTCCTTGCCGTTCAGAGTCTCAGGAAATGGATTTAGTTCGCATCAGATGGAGAGGATTGTTATCGGCGAAGTGGATAACTCGGTTATATTTAGAATGCATGTAAGTCTCGACCGTTAGGTGTGACTCTATCACAGCATCGCTCCTTCCCTAAAGTTCAGACGAAAACTCAACGTTGTTGGCTAGAGTCGGCCCGGTCCCACTTGAAACTAACGTTATTCCGGTGCAGTAAATGCACGACTCGACAATCGTGGTTCTTCCTAAGTGTCTCAGGGTTTATATCGGACCCTTTGGGCTGCCATATTGGCTATACCATTCTTCAACTCCCCGAACGGCAACCCACAAAGATGAATGATACCGAATGCACCGAAGCCAGAGCAGGGAAAGGGGGTGATGTAGGCGATTGCGAGCGCCCACGTCATTACGTAGTGTGGGACCACGCTGGCGCCTTCGAGAGCGGTGTGTAGGAGAGTTGGAATTCGGACCACGATAATGCATCCAGACTACGCTTCCTCTCACTGTCTCCAACCACGGAGCTAACTCAACAGAGCAAGGCACCGCTCACACATTGTCGTTTGGACTGTCATATCGTCTGTACTGCTAACAATTCAACCACAATATTGCAATCTCGCCGTGACCATCAGATGACGACGCCGACAGACTGAACTATCGTGATGAGTTTTCATCTGAACTCCAGCACCAGCTCCGATCGAAACATGATGGAGTTCCCCTCTCCAGACCCCGTCCGCGGGCATCCCCCAGAGAGCCATAAAATCCCATCCTCCACTCCCTTCCTTTCTCTTTACTCCATCATCCAAGCACGCTCTTCCAGCACCGCACAGCGATCATCCAGCACTTCACAGCGAACAAAAAATCCACTCTCACTTCAAATCATCTCATCTCATCTCTCCCCATCACTACTCATTCTCATCATCAAGAGCACATACCCTTCATCGCAGCACGATGGATTCCCTCCCTCTCACCGTTTGCCCCAGCCAGCTCCAGTTGCAGAGCACCGACGACCAGGGCCTCGCGGACGTCGAGGTGAGACTCTACCAGGCTCTCTTTGAAGAGGGATATATCACCGAGATGAGCTGTAAGTCCTCGTAGCTGATGCAATGTCCTTCTCCTCGCTCTCTTCCAATTTACTTGCTATCGTCTCAACTATTCTACTGTCTCTTCCATCATCTACGACTTTTCTATTTGTCTGACTGCCGCTCCTTCTGTACGGTCTTTCAACGACTGTCCAGTGTTACCGTAATATCCTCTTACCCTAATGTCCTCTTACCCCAATGTCCTTTTCCCCTAATTTCCTGGTACCCTAATGTCGTCTTACCCTAATTTCCTAATACCCTAATATCCCGCTTCCGCTTTCTCCGTCCATTACCATCCCTTACTCTACCACCACTCGCTTTCTCGACCGCCAATCTGTCTCCCTATCTCAGCCCTAACCCCCTGTAAATCTTCATGGTCTACCCATCGCTCCATTGGTCATTTCCTTTTCCAACAGTCCGATAATTTCACAGCAACCCCTGACTAACCCACACCCCACACAGACTCCGACCCCTTACCCTTCCCCACCACCATCCCCGACCCAGCACCCGCCTCGCCCTTCCCCGTCCCCGAGGTAAGCCCCCCCGACCCTCCTCCCCTCCCGGGCACTCCCCCAACCAACCCTAACACCCCCCAGCAGACCGCCGCCACCCTCGAAGAAGCCCCCCTCGACGAGGACATCTTCGCCGACCTCGCCCCCATCCCCCAGGGCTCCTTCAACTACGAGGAGGACCTCCCCGCCGACTACACCGCCACCCTCCTCGAGAACTGGGAGGCCGCCAACGCCGCCGCCGCCACCTACCAGCACCAGCCCGCACTGCCCGCCACCTTCGCCGCCGCCGCCGACGTCAACTACGAGGCGATGTTCTACACCGGCGAGGTGCCCGTCGCCGTCCCTGTCGCCATGGGGCAGGCGCCCGTCACGCCGGACTCGTCGTCCGCGCTGTGGTCGTCGGACGACGGGCGCGCCGAGGCGGGATGGAGCTGGGACTCCGCGTCGCCGCCGACGCCGGGCGCCGGCCCGGGCTACATGACGCCGCCGGGGTCCGGGAAGGCGGCGGCGGCGGTCATGGCTACGGCCACCGCTATGGCGGTGGAGGAGATGGACTGGGAGGCGCTTCTGGGTTGTATGTTTCCCCCCCCGCTCTTCATCGTCGCCCTCCCGTGCTCTGCTCTGCGCTGATCCGCTCCGCTCCGCTGCCCCCCATGCTGACCATCACACCCCTCGACACCAGTCTTCCCCGCCGCCGCGCCCCCACCCGCACAACCGACTTTCTTCCTCGCTCCCGCTCCGGCTCCCGCTCCCGCCTTTGGCCCCGCTCCGACCTTCTTCCCTCCCCTCCTCACCTCCCGCCCCGCCCCCCAGACCACCACGGGCCCGGGTCGCTCCCCCGCCAAACCCAAGACCAAAGCCCCCGCCGCCCGCCGGGAGCGGAAGACGACGACGCGGCGCCGCGCCGAGGCGAGCAGGCCGGCGCCGGGCACCTTCGTCTTCGCGCCCAACATCGTGCCGCCGCCGGACGTCTACGTCAGCGCGTACACGCACACGCGCGAGTACGCGCTCGACGAGCGCGGGCGGAAGGTGAGGCGGAGACGGTATGAGGATCCGGTGGGGGTTTAGGGCTAGGGTTGTCTCGCTGGGGTATGATGATGGTTTTTTTGATGTTTGTTGTCTGTGTTTCTTGACGGAGGTAATTAACGAGTGATTGAGTTATGCGATACGAGGGTATTGGGGTTACGTTTACTAGACTGTGTTTTATAGACTGTGTTTTTTAGACTGCTGTTTTTAGACTGCTGTTTGCGTGTTGTACTTATGTACCTAATAATGCACCGAATGAACCGTTATATACTCACGATTATGCTGAGGGTCCCCAAGAATGAGGAATACCGAATGCTTTGTACACGTCTACCCATCCATTCTACCTCGATCAAATTCTTTTACCGCCCCACCAAATACCACGCCTCTCCACCCAATCCCTCTAGGAAGCGTCGTTCACGATATCCCTCAAAACAGGCCTCGTCTTCAAAATCGCCCGTCCATCAATCCTCCCCATCTTCTCCGGCACCTTCCCTATCTTCCCCGCTTTTGCCGGACTCTTACCCAACCTTTTCCTTGGACTTGCCCCAGGACTCACACCCACACCCAGCCCAACCTTCTTCTTCCCGCTCCGCCCCGGACTCGTCCCAGGACTTCCCCCACCCACCTGCGTCGCCTCACTCCCTCCACCCTCCTCCCAAACATGCCCCTCCAACGCCCCCCTCGGCAAATCATACCGCCACCCCCTCCCCTCCACCAAGCCCAGAAACTCCCTCAACAGCCCATCCCCACCCATCGTCTCCCGACTCCCCAGCACCAACAACTTCGTCCGGGCCCGCGTGAACGCCACATTCACCCTCCTCCAATCGCGCAGCAGGTCGCCGACGTTGCGCGCCTCGTTGCTGCGCACCAGGCTCAGCACGATGACTTCCTTGTCGCGGCCCTGGAAGCGGTCCGCCGTGTGCATCTCGACGGCGGGCCGGTGCCGCAGGTGGTGGCGCAGGAGCGCGAGTTGGGAGCGGTATAGCGTGATGACGCCGATGTCGGTGGCGGGCACGCCGGTGCTGAGGAGGGCTTCGACGAGTTGCGTGCAGAGCGTGGCTTCGGTGACGTTGACGATGCGTGAGCCGTGCGCGGATTCGCGCGAGGACGGGAGGAGTGCGTCGGTGTTGATGAAGCGGGCTTTGGCGGTGGGGTGGAGGAGGTCGTGGAGCCAGCAGGTAGGGCCGCTGGGGGGGGTGGTGGGGGGGCGGTTGGTGGTGGGTGTTTCGGTCGAGAGGAGAGCGAGTGACGAGGGGTGGTAGTGGTGGTGTTTGAGGGCGGAGATGTTGGGTATGTTGATGGAGCGGTTGGCGACGGCCTGGGTGCCGCATTTGAGGCGGCCGTTGTAGATGAGAGTGTTGCTCAGCGTCATGATGTCCTCGCACATGCGGTATTGATGCTCGAGGTTCACGACTGACGAAGGGTGCTTTTCCGATAGTAGTTTGAACAGGCTGATGTCCAGGCCACCTTCCTGCGCTTCTTTGTTCTGCACGAGGGGAGGCAGTTGGTAGTGGTCACCCACCAGGATGAAAGTCTTCGCCATGCGGATGGGACCGAGGCACACCGGCAACGTGATCTGCGACGCCTCGTCCACTATGCAGTAGTCGAAGACACGCTGGTTGAAGATCGGATGGTTGACGCCGAGGCAGGTCGTGGCCACGACTTTTGAATCTTCATACGAAGCCCGCAAGTCTTCCATCGTCTTCTTCGGTGTACCGGCCAGCGTGGCGAACTCTTGGACCGCCGGGTGGACCTTGGTAACGGCACCTAGACGCAGGATGTTGATGCCGTCGTTGCGGATCTTCAGGAGTATGTTGTCGACGGCCGTATGGGTGTAGGAGGTTAAAAGGACGCTTTTGCCCTGCGATACTAGCGCTCGTATGATATGGGCGATCGTGGTCGTCTTCCCGGTACCTGGCATTCCAAGAACAAGAGCATAATCTTTCGCACTCATTACCTTGTCGATCGCTCGCTTCTGATCGCTGTTGAGGTTCGCCTGGCTTGCAGGTCCAGAGAGACAATAAGCTGTAGACGAAGGCTTGAAGGTCGGCGCGTTGCCTTCGATCACGAGGTTGCGAATGTCTCGTGCCTTGAAGAGATCCTTCTCCATGATTCGGATGAGGTTGTTGCGGACCGTTGCCATTCCGTTACTAAATTCGTCTTTGTCAAGGCGGTACAACACCTCTTCGTCCGGATCTGGAGACGGCAATCTCGACCGCTGTTTGCCATCTTCAAGGACTTCCATGACGCCTACGAAGGCCTGGTTATCTCTTTCATCAAACTCACTCAACCTGGTTCGAGCATTGTGCAATCGTCGGTCAACGGCGACCGTGATGCGTCCTTTCCTCACGTTCGTCACATAACCGTTGGCTAATGCAAAGTGACCTTTTTCGTCAGAGACGACGATAGGCTCGCCCGTGATTATCTGCGAGTCCGTGAACGCGGATTTAGTAGCTTCTTTTCCTCTGACAAATGTATAACGAAAGCGGTTTATCTTTGGCCCGTCTTCGTCCTCATGAGCTGAGCCGGGCTCAATGACCACGTTGGCAAAGCTTCTGCCGACTTTCTCTCGCTCTGAACTCAGCATAGTCCACAACTCCCTCCTAAACTTCAATACGTCTTTCTCTTCCTTAGTTAGCAAATCATCCCACTTCTTGAAAAACTCTTGATGTTCAGGCTTGAGATGCTGGACAACCCCGTCAAACTTCTCTTTCAGCCCGCTCGTCTCACCGTTTCCACCGTCTACAAGTTTGTGGTATACGAAACACGGTGTTTTGGCATAGCATTTGCCGCAGAGATGTGGGCTTTTCAACATCGGTGGCAATTCTAGTCGTTGGCGGACATAGCACGCAAGCTTGTTGCGTTGCATTATCATATGCTGCAGCTCCTGGCGGATGGCCGGGATTCGTGAGGTTTCAGAGGTTTCGAGGTAGTAGAGGATGCCGTAGGTGATATTGATATCTGCGAATCTCTTGTTAGCGTCTGGCTATATGCCATTACATCAAGAGTCTCTGACCGTATCTATCAGACAGCAGGAGGGTGTACAGCGCGGTCTGCGCGTTATGTGACACATTCGAATTGTTTCTGCCTGTCTTGACTTCCAGCGGAACGGTGAGGGTCCTATCTCCTCGCCCATCCCTCATTACCACTTGGACAGTTACATCAATGTTTCCCTTGAGACCGTACATGGGCGACCACACGTGCTCCTCAACGTCGAGCAGCTTGTTTATACTCATCAATGCCAGATTGCCATTTCGGTCTTTGACGTGTGCGTCGGGCTGTGACAGATCAGTCCTTTGCCTGATGAGACGACAGGATGCGGGGTTTCATACCCTCGGATATGCCTGGACATAGAGGTCTGCCCAAGCTTGCAGCTCTGGCATCTTGCTCCTCAGATACTCCACGGCTTCCGTTACAGATATGCGGATTTCGTAGAGATTCTCGAGATATCGAGCCGTTATTCGCTCAATGGTTTGATTCAGGCAGCCAGTATCCCATGTGTTTGCCTTCATTGCTTCCTGAAAGATCTCATGCAAGATATGACCATAAACCTGAGGCTTGTTGGCGTCATTAGTGGCCTTGACACGGTCCTGGAGAACGGCGCGCCGAGTACATGAAAAGGAGTCTGCAACCACAGTGGCCGATATGAGGTGGTCAGGATGGAGGATGATCATGTTTTGCGCATCATCGACTATGCACTGGCCATATCGGTCAAAGTCTCCAATCAAATGAATGTACGATCCAGGGGTACAAGGACTGTCGAACCATGATTGACGGAGGGTTATGGCCTTGCTCAGGTTCGTGTTCTCATCTTGAACCAGAAGTACCTTCAACGACAGTCAGCTATGGGTGGAATATGTATGTGGGTCGAATTGTGAACCTTTTCGGGGCGCGATCGGCCTGTGTCCGTCTCATATTGGCTTTCAGCGACACTTGTGATCAGGTACCGCTTAATCGCTTGTTGCTTCTTGTCACTCTTGATTCTTCAGTAAGCTATATAGATGGAGCAAAGGAGCGAGTACATACAGGATAATGCGATAGTGTACCTCTTTGTAAAGCTTGCGTAGCAGTAAAGTCGACAGCCACTTGCTCAAAATCAATATCATCGCCAAATTCATCTTCTGACACGCCTTCCACCTCATTCCTAGATCCAACACCACTCGTTATATCCATACTATCCTCCATAATCACATCCATAGCTGCAGCCTGTGCGGGATCGCGACTCCCAGAGTATGCTTCATTTCGTTCGTTTTCAGGTGCAGCTTGCGTATCATACATCGCCACGACGTCTTCCAGATCAGCTGCGAGTAGGTCGTTGTCGTCGTCAAATCCATCAAACTCATCATGCTGGACATTGGGAATGAGACCAGTTGTAGTCGCCAGTTTGAGTCCGTCATCTTCCACCTGATGAAGCCCTAAAACATCGTGGTCTTGCGCGCCATAATCGATAAGGCCTGTTGGCCTGCAAGGGTCCACGACAATGGGTTCTGACCGTGGACGTAAATTCTCCGTGATAAGAAGAGTGTTTGTAGGCTCTTCGACGCTCAGCAGTAAATTCAGATCTATGTCATCGTCATCGTAATCAGAAGAATTGTCACCACCCTCACATGGGTGAGCCGCGATTCCGTGACCTGTGTTGCAGTTCGCCATGTCTACCATAGCGGTCTCGCCCGCATGACCATCAGTCTCCTTAATACTTGCTAATAAACCTTTCCGAGGAGGTGATAGCGGCGGTATCATATTGTCTGCGCCTTCGGGGAAAGGCGAGGAACTTGACGGAGCTGGGCGACCCGCCACACTTCGAGTTTTGAGAAAACTCTCTTGTATCTTCTCAACCAGGGAGCTAACTCTTGACATTCTTAAATCTACTTTCCTATTGTTCGCATCTTCTGTCGGAATGCGAAATATGTCGTCGTCCTTTTCGCCTCCCAAGACACTGTGGATCCTCCGCCTCTTCGCTTTAGAACTACCGAATTCGAAACCTCCGCTCAAAGATCTCCGTAGTCCGCTAACGTCCTTCGCTAGTAGGGCGTTCGCCAAGTGTGACGATGGCGACTCAATGAGATGCGCAAAGGACGGAAGTGGTTGTCCATTATGCACTGGAAGATTGTCTGCTCCGACTGCGTACCTATTCCATAGGTCCGTGGCAGGGTCCGCCTGTGGTGTTTTCAGGATTCTCTGCGTGGGGTCATGGTCGTCGTCCTTTTTGCTCACGAAGTGCAAGGAGACTTCCTTCTGTGATGACGATGCCGGAGATGAGCTCCGTGCCCTCTTATTCCCCCGACGAAGTGCAGGTGTACCACTGGAGCTCAACTGATCTGAGCTGTGGGGTGAGTGGTTCCAGTAGACCCTTTCGTCGGGTGTCACGTCGAGTCCAGCTCGGTTCGTAGGATCCTCTGTGCTACCAATGAGGTCTGCTAAAGGTAGTCGACTGAGCGGTGTTTGTGGGCAATCTTTCCCAATCTTAGAAGGGCCGTTCTCTGTAGATGGTTGTTTGGCACCATCGACCGTGCATCCCGCAATACTAGCGCGGACGACAGAGTGATTCTCTTTATCTGAGTTGTCTTGTCTGACTCCCTCTTCGACGCAAGCTGTAGACTTCTCAGGACCCTCCACGAAATGGAAGGCTTTGAGTTTAGACTTCGTTTCGGCCGACGCGGCGATGGGAGGAGCAGCCATTGCTGGCTTGTATGTTACACCGCTGTCGTTACCATTATAGTCAGGCGGTTTCTTCTTCTGCCAGTAGGGTCGAGACTGTATCTCAAGACTTAGGTCGAGGCCATACAGGAAACGAGCCGCATACCTTGTTGTTCTGATCGAAGAACGATTTTTGCCGGGTTGACATGAGATCGACTCGGAACGATCAAATGATGTGTTTATGCAAGCGAAGGGGTACGCGCACACGCGACGACGCGCTCAATCAACGGACTCACGTGACCTTTCAGCATACTTCCTTTAGAAGCTTTGAGTCCTCAATACCAATGGATATAGAATCATCGTACTGCAAGATCTGAGAGAAGTGTTATTAAATCAGAGAGACCCTGTTGATGCTACAAGCAAAGGAACAGAATTCCCTTGGGCGAAGTTCCAATACCTTACCGTACTGTGCAATCGCATGCTTACCTAAGGGATTCGACAGAAGTGTTGTCACGCTAACACCGCAGTGTCTTTATCCGTTTGCCGATTACAGTATTGATTATTATCTTGAAAAAGCAACTCCGGCTTCAACCATACCCCCCGTGCCTTATAGCTTCTATCGTTAGCATTCTGCGATTCCGACCTAGTTCGAATTCTATAGAGAGCGACTTGTGACTCTCGATCCTCTTTATTCTTAGGGAGCCGAAAGTGACAAGGTCCCATCCCCTATCGGATATCCAGAAGCCATGGCACAAGACAGGCCTCTGCCTTTCATTTACCAGTTTGGGGCGGGAGCAGTAGCTGGAGTGTCTGAGGTAGCGGCCCTCCTATCAACTCGTTAGACAACGCTGACAAGGCGCGCTGAATCAGATCTTATTGATGTACCAAGCCCAACTGAGAAATGCGAGTAGATTTCGAGTCTAATGGTTACGATTAGGTACCCTTTGGATGTAGTGAAAACCCGCGTGTAGGTCGCAATGCCTCATTGAAAGCTTAGAGATGAGCTGATCAATATGGGTGTAGTCAATTACAACAAGGCAAAGGGCTTGGTGAGGAGGGCTACAATGGCATGGTAGATTGCTTCAGGAAGATTATCAAGAATGAAGGGTTCTCGCGGTTATATCGAGGCATCAGCGCACCGATCCTTATGGAGGCGCCGAAGAGGTAAGGCATCTGCGCTCTTCCTACTCTGATATGCCGTTCACGACCATCATTACAGGGCGACGAAGTTTGCTGCAAACGACGCCTGGGGTAAATTCTACCGCGACCTCTTCTCAATGTCCAAGATGAATCAGCAACTATCCGTCCTAACTGGCGCCACGGCCGGTGCTACCGAAGCCTTCGTCGTGGTTCCTTTCGAGCTTGTAAAGATCCGTCTTCAGGACCGTGCGTCAGCCGGGAAGTACAATGGCATGATCGATTGCGTGGTCAAGGTCATGAAAGCGGAAGGGCCCTTGGCGTTATATAACGGTCTCGAGAGTACGCTATGGCGACACATCCTGTGGAACGCAGGGTATTTCGGCTGCATCTTCCAGGTTCGAGAGCTCATACCAAAGGCGGATACCAAGCGTGGCCAGATGGTGAATGACCTGATTGCTGGAGCCACCGGCGGAACAGTCGGTACGATCTTGAACACGCCGATGGATGTGGTGAAGTCGAGGATACAGAACTCGCCCAAGGTTGCTGGAAGCGTCCCGAAATATAACTGGGCTTGGCCAGCTCTGGGGACCGTTATGAAAGAGGAAGGGTTCGCGGCGCTTTACAAAGGATTCTTGCCCAAAGTATTAAGGTTAGGTCCTGGTGGTGGTATCTTGTTGGTTGTTTTCACCGGGGTGATGGATTTCTTCAGGAAGATGAGAGGGGACATATAAGTGCGGCACCACAAGAAACATGTTTTAGATTTCTTCTAACCTGTACATATGGCGGTGTGCTCTCATAGATTCGGCAAGATACCAATTGGATATAGAAATCCTAATTAGTTGGGTAAATATGAAGTCGGCTGCCTATGTGGAGTCCTGTTGCGCAAGACTTCATTGGGGAGAGTGGTTGCGCTTCCTGATATGGCACCGGAAGAACATTTAAGTACTACCAAGCTCTTCTGCAGTTATGCAGAATTCCAACTGTCTTGCTCAGGGGCAGACCAGGCTGGCCAGGAACAGCTTTTCGGTACCAGGTGGGCAAAAAGATATCAGCCGTTTACAGCCTCAGTCAAGTCGCCGTCTGACGTCCCTGTCGTGCCCTCCGGCACCCACTCCTCTCACGGCGTCCGTAATCAGTTCTCTCAGTTCCCGCTGTCCTTCCGCGCCCTGAAAGTCTTCCCTCGACGCCAACTCCTCGATCCGTCTCCTGAACTCCGGATCTGCCTCTTCATCCGGTGTGTGCTCAGACATCGTACCCACATTGACCGTTACATTCGGCGGTAATGGCGGGGGCGGATGCACGCCATTGGCAGCACCCTCAGTTAAGACGGACGCAGTCGTAGCTACATCGCTTGCAGAGGATGGATTCCGAATGCGTGTTTCCCGCAGATATGCTGCCACAGTCGGGTACTCTCCCTCTCCTTCAATTTTCTCCTCGGCCGTCATGCCCTCCGTGTTGCGCACAGATGCGTCCGCGTGTAGCTCCTCCAAGAGACATTGCGCTGCTGCGACGGTCTCGACGACGAACAGAGGTGTCTCTCCGTCCTCGTCTTTGATGTTGACATCGGCGTGGAATTCTTGTACTAAATTGCGGAGTAGGTCGAGGTGTTGGTATGAGGCTGCGGCGTGGAGGAGGGAGTAGCCGTGAGCGTCTTGCGAGGAGGCGAGGGAGGGGTCGGTGCGGAGGAGGGGCAGAAGGGCGGCCGAGTTGTCGGCGGCAAGGAGGAAGATGTTGGGTTGTGCCATCGTCTGCAGATCTGCAATTTTCGCCGGGAGTGATTTATTTGATTGATGATATTTGTTTCTTAGCTGTAAAGCGTGGAAGAACGCTCGTGGCTGAACATTCGTTCCATGGCACCCATTCGTAGGTTCGAAACCTTCTTTCCGCACGGTGGTGATTTTGGCAAGATCTACTCAGGAGACATCACAAAACAAATTTTGCCCAAACTGAAATGACAACAAGAAGATGGTGATATTCTGCTGTTCACCGTCATGTATTCAGATTCGATTGGCATTCTGAACCTGAGATAGTTTGCTTCCTACCACCTCCAGCGTCCTTATTACGAATCACAGCGTTGAAGCTTAAAGGCATGAGATTTTTATCATGGCTTCATAGGGCTGGCACAGGGCTGAAAACGACGTCAGAAAGTCTTAACATTAGTGGAGCGCGACGACTATTGATCCGAAGAGCTGAACTGAGTCACCAACCCAACTCAGAGTCACAGTCATTGACACTGCCAACGGCACAAATAAAACACTCTGCAACAGCTACTAGTAAAAGGCCGTCCCTTCTCCTGGCAAGCTCGTCAAATTGCTCTCCAAGAGTAACCGTCTCTCCAAAGCCTGACATAGTTGAACCCATATCCGTTCGGCGCTTTACAACTACGAAACAATTGAGCACTGACGGGAACATCAAAGGCATGGCTGAAGAGATCAATCCTCCCTATGCACCGCAGGTTGTTCAGGAAGTCGCTGCGCTCATCCGCGCGTTAGAAGCAAATACAGGCAGAAGCAAGCAGGGCAAGAAAACCTTTTCGTGCAAGAAGTCCACCTTCTCCGTAGCTGGCACCGACGGTATTACCGTTGATTCCTGGAGATTCCAAGATTGGGACTATAAGCGACGAGATCTTCCTACCTACGCCCGCGGTTTGTTTACCACCCGTTCGAAGCAAGGCACGCCCGAGATCGCCGTGAGAGGATACGACAAGTTCTTCAACGTAGAAGAGGTGCACGAAACGAAGTGGGAGAATGTTGTGCATCGGACCCAAGGTCCGTACGAGTTAAGTGTCAAGGAGAATGGCTGCATCATCTTCATTTCCGGCCTGGAGGACGGCACGTTGTTGGTGTGTAGCAAACACTCGACCGGCGTGAGGCAGGATACAGAAGTCAGTCATGCTGTTGCCGGAGAGCGCTGGGTCGCGAAGCATTTGGCTGCCGTGGGGAAAACAACGAAAGACCTGGCTCGAGAACTAAGGAGAAGAAACGTAACGGCCGTGGCAGAGCTATGCGATGACAGTTTCGAGGAGCATGTTCTTGCCTACGATGAAAGCACCGCGGGCCTGTACCTTCATGGCATCAATCTCAATCTACCGGAGTTTGCCACCTATTCTGGACCTTTAGTGCATAAGTTCGCTGACGAGTGGGGGTTTAAGAAGGCAGAGTTCCTTGTGAAAGATGATATCAACGCTGTAAAGATCTTCCTGGATGGGTGCGCCGAGACTGGGTCATGGAATGGTAGGGACACCGAAGGATTTGTCATACGATGTCGAGCAAGAGTAGGGAATAGTGATTCGGGGTTTCATGATTGGTTCTTCAAATACAAATTCGAGGAGCCTTACCTGATGTACCGGCAGTGGCGAGAGGCTACCAAAGCTGTATTAGCAGGGAAAGCCCCTCGATACAAGAAGCACAAGAAGATCACTGAGGAGTACTTGCTCTACGCAAGAAGGCAGCTGGCACAGAATCCGGGTCTGGGAAAGGCATACAACGCAAACCACGGCATCATCTCGATGAGAGATGGCTTCTTGAAAGATAGGGGTCTGACAGGGGCGGACGTGATACGACAAGAACACGCTGACGGTGGCTTACAATCCAACGAAGTAACGCGCAATGTCGTCCTCCTTCCCGTGGCCTCTATAGGCTGCGGCAAGACCACGGTGGCCGTTGCTCTGGTGAAGCTTTTCAATTGGGGCCACGTGCAGAACGACAACATTACTGGAAAGAGCAACCGGCCTCTCCAATTCGCCACTCAAGTGTGCAACTCTCTCGCCACGTATCCCGTCATGGTCGCAGACCGGAACAACCACCAGAAGCGAGAGCGGAAGCAGGTCATGGAGGACGTCCAGAAGATCATACCGAATGCCCACTTCGTGGCCTTACACTACGTCCACGACCCAAAAGACAAGATGCTACCTGACATCCGCAAAGTGACCCGAAACAGGGTATTGTCGCGCGGAGACAACCACCAGACCATCCAAGCAGGCACCAAATCGCAGCAAGAAATCATCGGTATCATGGAAGGTTTCCTGAACCGCTTCGAGCCGGTAGACACCCACAGCAACCCGGACGACCTCTTCGACGAAGTCATCAACCTCGACGTCGCCGCCTCTTCACGCGACAATCTCGAAACAGTCGTTTCAGCCCTCCACACCGCATACCCGAAACTCATCACCAACATGCCCACCTCCTCCGACCTCGACGACGCCATCGCCACCGCGCTGACAGACTACGCCCCCGCCATCAAACACGACCTCAGCTTCGCCTCCAAGAACAAGAACAAGAACAAGAGCCAGAACCACACCCACAACCACAGCCAGAACCCCAACGCCCCCCTCAACGCCCTAACATCATCATCGCAACCCCCACCCAAACCACTCCAAATCGAATACTTCGCCATCCACCTCCCCACCCCGCAAATCCTCACCACCCTCGCCCAAATCTTCGACCCCCTCGACCCGCTCACCGCCCGCTTCTACCACCTGCTCCAGCACGCCCGCCGCCTCCAGCCCGCCTTCCACGTCACCCTCATTCACCGCGCCAACGCCGCCCAACATCCGGACTTGTGGAAACGGTATAGCGACCTTCACGACTCTGCGCTCGAAACGCATAACCCAAACATCGACATCGCCAACACCCACTCGACGCCCAACGACACCATATCGCGCCAAGGTCACAACGGTAGCCATACACAGACGCAACCCCCCGTCCTCGGCCACGCCACCGTGCAGCTCGAGCGCGTCGTCTGGGACGACAGGCTCATGTGCCTCGTCGCGCGTATCCTGCCGTCGCTACCTTCGTCTACGGCGGCTAAACAGGCGGGGGTGGGGGAGTGGCGGACGACGAATGAGATTGCGCATGTTACGGTTGGGACGAGGGATGAGGGCGTTAAGCCGAAGGAGAGTAATGGCTTGTTGGAGAGGTGGTTGCGGGTTGGAAGTGGAGGGGGAGTTGGGAAGGAGGGAGATGGGGGGGTTCGGGAAGATGGGGAGAGTGCGATCGGCGAGGTGAGCGTTCAGGGATACGTTACTGTTACGGGAGAGGTTAGGGGCGTTGCGGCGAGGCGGTAGGTGGATGGTCGTTCGGGTTGAGGGCTGGTGTGTTTGTTTTGATAACTCCACTCCTTGCGACGAGAAAGATGACCGGCGGCGGCGGGGGGAAGACGGATAGATAGGCGTTTGTAGAGTGATCAACTTCGGAAGAACGCTAGGTCCTGTAGCTATTGCTAGGGTCTTTACCTTTCCTGCTTCGCTTGATGCGCTTTGCTTTGCTTTGCTTTGCTTTGCTCGACAGTGTATATATGTACGAGTACAGGTATATCAAAGGTAGCCAATCGTCGCCCAGCCTCGCTCACTAAACACCCCCAAAAAGAACTCGAGACATCCGTCCCTTCCCCCAACCCGCAGTGGAGCCAGCTAGCTCGTCACCCCTCCTGGTGGTGGTGGTCCTCAGAGCCGTGGCATGCTCCTCCCCTCCCCTCCCCTCCCTTCTACCATCCCAGCCAATCGATCTCGCCCCTCCTCGCTCGACAAAGGGGGAAGGGTAGGGAGAAATACCCGAAAACACCAGAAAACAGCGCTACTTGGGAGCGAGACCGCTCGCTCGCTCCCTTTCAGCTTCCTCCGTGCGTGCGTGCGTGCTCAGAGAGAGCGGGGGGGAGGTGGGTGAGGAGGCGAAGGCGATGGAGGAGGTGGAGGAAGTAAAGTGGGCTGGACTGGGCGGGGAAAGGGCAGTCCAGTCCGGTTCGGTTCGGTGCGTAGCTGTAGGGGGCGGTGCGTGGGCAGGATGTGATCGCGGCGGAGGCGAGGGGTGATGCGGAGAGGAGGCAGAGATCAAAGGAATGAGAGAGGGGTCGAGGCTCGTGTCTACGGTGAGCCGACCGAGCGATGCATGGCATGGCATGGCATGGCACGGCGAGACGAGGTGATGGCGCACTACCCGTTCTCACGACGCGTCATCGGGTAGGATGAAGATCGAGTCGAAAAAGAGGTTTGCGATGATAAACTATGATTCTTGCGATGCGCGAAATCTAATCCGTCATCCAAGCCGCGACACGATTCGTGCCGAAGCGGGCCGCAAACCGGAGGCCCGTGCCGCCCATCGGGAAGTAGCTGACCAGATACCAGAGCAGAGCGGCGAGTTGGGCGATGGAGGAGATGAGGGTGAGGAGGGTGCTGTGGAGCTGTTGGCGTGTCGGATCGATTAGCTTAGGTGTTATGTCTTGGTAGCCTGAAATACGTAGAATAGTATGGAAACGCAATGTAAAGCGCGACGAGGGAGACGGTGGACTTACACCGACGGCAAAGTAGAGGGTCAGAGTGATGGCGCCAAAGTAGGCGGCGGTGAAGGGCAGGCGTGGCGTGGAGAGGAGGTGTTTGGCGTAGGTGAGAGGGCCCATGAGGACGGCCCATGATGCGAGGAAGAGGACGGAGCCCATGGACCATCTGTTCGTACATGATCATCAATGTCAGCGATGCTGCAGTTCGATGAGTGATGACGACATCGCTGTTTTCCATCTTGAGACAATGTGTCGATGACTCCTTCGAGCATCGACAACCTCGACCCATGTCGAGGCAACAGTCGCGAGGTGAGACACCGGTCAAAGGCAAGCCAAAACGAGGCATCCAGTACGGCGTGGTCAGGAAAGCCATGTAGGCAGTCGAGACATGGCTCCGGCCTCTGCTGCGGCGACCCGACCGGTATCAAGCCTCATGATGCGGAAACCAAAAAGGTGGGGTTCGATGTTAAGGGGGGGGGAGCGAGACAGAAAAGTGGCGCGTGCAAGTCGCACGGTCACCTACAGCTGGGTAGGGTTTGGCGCGTCGCAAGCAAACGGGAGGGGTCGGGAAATACGTACAAGATGGCGAATTTGCGCGGCTTGAGCGACAAAACCGGAAACAAGGCGAAGCAGATGACGAAGCAGGCCAACGCGGCTACGTTGAAGGCACCGAAGACGAGAAGGCGATCCCACCGGCTCACTGTGTCGTCGACAAGGGAACAAATCATTAGCGTGCATTCCGGACCGTGTCTCTCTCTTGTCTCTCCGTCCTTTCGCCGGTATGCTAGACGGTGGGGTGCATGATCATATGCGTGTGATAACGGCGGATACGCAGGAACTGGGTTCTTATCACGATAGATTGAAAGGGAAAGAAAAGCTGGAGTGCATCAGATCGCACTCACATGCAAACCATCCCTCCTCCTCTTCCCTCCGACTCGGAGCAGGCAACGGGGCCCCAGGGTTCTCGTGTGTCGGTAGCCTGACGTATCCCCCGTCCCCGAAGGGGCCGAAGGGGTTTAGTGACCTCAACCTCGACAGGATCGGTGTCGACGAGGAGGAGGTGGAGGTGGTATTGACCGGTATATCCGCATCCCGCCGTGACCAACCCAGCGAGCTCATCGAGTCGCGAAAGGCATTGGAAGCCATGTCTGGGCCCGGCCGTCGAAATCTCGGACGTCAACGGGAGGCAGCAACCGAGCTGCACACCACCACGGGCTTAAGCTTGATGGACTGTTTTCCCTTTCGTTGACGGTATAAGGTAAGAGTATAAGGGTCGTCTGGATTGAGTAATGGAGTAATGGGATGGTCGGTGGAGGATTGAAGAAAGTTTGCCGGCAGATCAACGTGCAAGGTGCAGCGCAGCAATGCGGGCGTTTCGTGCAGATGATATGTTGCTAGGGTATTTAGTGTCAATACCTACTGTAAGTTAGTTAACGTTAGGTTGTGAGCAGGTCAAGTACGAGCGATGAAGCGAACCTTGACCTTCAACTTGCTGAATTAGTCTGCCCGCAGGAGAGGTTGAAGGGGATGGTGGTGGTTGACGGTGGTGGTGGTGGTGGTCAGGAGCGAGTATCCAATGAGAGGGATGATATCCGATGTGGATGCATACAAGGAGAGGCTCGTGATTTCCAGGATTTCCAAGATTCCAGGACTTTTAGAACTTTCAGGCTGCTGATCTATAGACAAAGAGTAAGGTATATGTATCTCGATCAGTCTTGGTTTATGGTATGCAGATAATAATCATATTGGAAATAATAATGTTAATCATACCGTGAGGATTGTAGGTAGGTGAGGATGATGGATGATGAATGATTGGTCGGATGATCGAGGACGATGATGACAAAGGACAACCACAAGCACAAGGTACCTTAGGTAAGGTAAAGTCAAGCATAAGCATAAGGGAGTAAGGGATTGTACAGACCGAGGTCTAAACCCCACACCCTTTTGCAAAGGCAAGAGGTAAGGTAAGGTAAGGTATTAAATATTGTGTTATTGTGCAGGGGCGACGGGGACGACGACAGTCATGATCACGACAAGTTCCTTGATACTGCCCGTTTACCTACCTACAGTACGCGCGTACACACCTTTACTCGTACTTGCACTGACCTCATTAACGTTACCTTGCTCTCCGTATTACTCTAACAAGACAAACTATTACGAAGGGTGGCATCTTCTGTCGTTGCTCAGCCAGATCAGGCAATCGCTCGGAAAGACCGGGGATTTTGGGGTAAGGTAGGGTAGGTAACGTTAGGGGATGTTTTTATGTTTCAAGCGTTCATGCGCCACATCTTCGCTTTCCTTGTTTTGGCTCGAAGCGGTAAGTTAAGTTTCATGGTTGCGACTGATAAAGGATGGAGTGTTATTATCATTATCATTTATACCGTACTTCATACGGGACTGCCTGGTAATCATCAGAGTCAGAGTCAGGATCAAGATCAGGATCAAAATCAGGATCAGGGTCCAGAATGAGTCACATTGGTCGAGAGGTCCAAGTCTCGAGCCTCGAGTCTCACTGCCCACCATACCATGCCATACCATGCCATACCATGCCATACCATCATGGGATATCTCGAATGATTATTATTCAACGATATCTTGCTTAATGGATTAGTGATACCATCCATCCTGAGGTAATACATATGTGAGACCCCCCGTCAAAGATGCACTTGCTCGTAGGTTTAACTTACCCTAAGGCATTCGAGTACGACGACACCATACCCTACACGTCCTCGTACATATCTTAACCTCCATTCCCACGGTCGAATGACAGCTGCAGTATCAGCGCCCCAGCCGCCCACCCCTCCATCCCTCCATCCCTCCAACCAGTCCTGTTCAACAGTCGATCGCTAGTCCATCCGTCCCACAGGAAGGCAATCGATGCCATTCGAGAGATAAAGATAAAGCTGAAGCCCGATGCCGTTCTCCATGCTTGATGCTTGATGCATGACGCTTGATGCTTTCAGGGTCTCGATGCTACTACTTATGCATGCTTGATGCTCCCGCCTGAAGCGAGTCGACTCAACTCCAGCAGCTATTTCTCCTCCTTCTTCTCCTTCTCCTTCCCTGCTTGCGATCGACAACCCGGTCTGTTCTTTCGTCGCTTTAGTTGCAGTAGGTCAGTATCAAGATGGCTATCGTTCTACCAATAAAACGAGACCATATTCCCACCGCCCCGTCCTTTCTCCTCTCTTCATTCGTCCACTCTGACTTTGAAGGACTTTAGCAACAAATCATCTCTCCTCTCATCGCCATCAACAGCAACATCAACATCGACTTCAACATCGCCTTCAACAACCAGATCAAACATCCAACGTCCAACGTACAACAACCAACATCAACGATCAACACCAGTCTTCTCCTGTCAGTATATTTCATTTATCAGATCATCATCTCCGATCGTATCTTTTCATATCTTTTCATATCATATCATATCATCCACTCGAACTCACCGCCGGAACGCCCCGAGCTCGCCTGGCTGTGCCGATCAAAACGTCGCTACCATTAGCTAAGTACTTTATACTTCGGACAAGGCCGAGCCACGCGAAAGAACAGGTACCTCATACTTGTACGGCATGTCAGAGGCGACCAAGGTGCGGTACAAAGTTACTCTACGGATCACCGTAACTTACGTACAATAACTTACTCCCACCAACCAGACAGACGCTCTGCACCGCCCGTCATATCGGACTTACCTTACTCATTATCACCTTATTCACTTCCATACTGACCTTGCCACCGATTCACTGATTTCATTTGTTCGATTCTCTACTCCGTACCTTACTGTATCCAACAAAGAAGAAGAGGCTGTTCTGACCGCTATTCATCACCTCTTACAGCAGCGTCGTCTCCCACATCCAAACCACTCGACCTGTAACACACAGGGTTCAATTCTCCGAGAGATCCTCTTAACGCTCAAAGTACTCTAGACCGGCTGGTGGCAGCAACCTGCCATTCTCTCCCGTTACCGTTACCCATTATCCTATCCTCCAGCGATCCCACCGGCCCGCCCTGCTCGCCAACCTACTCTCTCACATCCGGCAAAAACTCTTGTCCTTGACGGCGAAAACATACCAGGGATAATCGAACTGAACCGGTGCGTGGCGTTTGCTCTTCGCATGCGGGGATAAGGCAAGATTCCGCAATTCGCACAATAGCATTGATATCAATCGCCAGATATCACCCCCTGGCTATCTGCAGTACTCTGCTGTTGCCCGTCGTCTCTTCTGGAAGTTGGCAGCGGCGAATCTGTCCGTCTTAGTAAGCATCTCTTCCAATCGTCAAAGGTTGGTGTTCTTTCGAGCATGAGAGCACAATTCATCGTTGGTGTTTGACTACGAGACAACCCTACTGAGGTCGTTCCTGCCTTTCTCTCTTTGTGCGAGGCACTTTACATGCTGTGCACACACATTATTCTTCGTGGCCCCAGCGGCGTCATGTCATAGTGCAGCACGCACACACTGTCTGGGTGGTTTATGCAGCTTCGCGACCAATGTTATTGTGTTATTGTTTTTCTCTGCATGTATCCTTGACTCCCCATGGTTCGCCCTGTCGCTCGGATTCTCGAGTGTTACCCGACGAAGAATGTCAAGGCTAACGTCGATTCTGGTATAGTCATAGACCGGCAAATAAGCAGAGACCGCTCCGGGACTTAGATATCTTTTTACAGAGCTGGGGATTTAATCGCGCTCTTTATCGGACTCATCTGCTCCGTCTTGGGCAGCGGCGAACGCAGAATTCGTCATCTGTACGACAGTGCCCGGCCTTGCAGCATCAGTCGCATCTCATTCGCCAAGCCTGCCCGTCTACGACAGTACCGCGCTTGTCCCAAAGCTCGCATCCTATCCGGACCAATCGGCCGCGCCAGTTTATGCGGACCCTTACTGTCGAGGTAATCCAACTCGACCGCAAACACCAAGAGTAAACCGGCTTCAGACGCAAAGCTTTGCCAGCTCAGCAAGCAATCTGCATCCCGCTGTGGAGCACCCGGCGACCCTTTCCGGTAGAATTTCGCCTGCGCTTGCCAACTTACGGCCCGCTCATGCAATCGCAGGTGTCGTGATCACACTTTCGCTCTATCCACACCGCCTTCAACTTCCGGCGCCTTGCAAGGAACGATCGACCAGAATACCGGCTGCGTTCCAGAAACATTCCAAGATCCCTGGAGCGATCTCGCTTGAGTAGTAAACTTGCTTCTGGTGTTCATCTTCGCTGTACCTAGACGGTTGTGCGGCTAGGTGAAACCAATATGCCAGTATCCTGTGAGTCGGCCCTTCCCTGGCTCTCATGCCATCAAAGCACTCTTAAAGAGCCTCCAAAGCCCACTCAATTGCATTCTGCTGTATCTCGATCACGTTTTCCGTTCCTTGTCGTCTCAAACGCGAAGCCCACAATGGTTCCCATGTTCGCTCACATATGTCGCTCTCTAGCCAACAGAAACTTTGACACCCACTTCTCCCCTTTCGTTACCGCCGGAAGCAAAGCGCAACCGAACGCCGACCTTCACGCCGATATCACCTCGGACGAAGGGCTAGATATCTTTAACAACAGCGGAAACATGGCAGGCACAGGGGCATCGAGCCCGTTCATCAAAGACGAGCCGGAAGATCAGTCGTTCGATCCGACTCCGTTTATGACAAACCAACAGGGGTACTCGATGAGCCCTCACCAATTTAGCCAACAGTTCGGATCTCCTCACAGTGGAAATGGCGGGGCAATCGATCCATCGGAGCTGACCATGCAGAACGGCAACTTTGGCCACTTCTCGTTCGGATCACAGCAGAATCTAGCTTCGAGCTTCACCATGGGTAACTCCCGGTTTGGCGACGACGAATTACTGGACCTCAATCTCGACGACTCACACAGACGGCAAGGTGGAATCAATGGAATTCATCACGATCTTGGCGGGTCCCCCAACCTACAAATCAGTAACGGTGGTGTGCAGAGCTTCTTTTCAGATCACGGTCACCCTGAAGTGCACTCGATGAATCATCAGAGTCAGGCGAGTCAGGTGTTCTCTCACACACCGGATGGTGCGCCTATCCAGAGTCCGTTTGTTCACGGGAGCTTCAACTATGCCCAGTTCGGTCAGATGCCTCAACAGCTTTCCTCACCTCGGATCAATCCGGGCTCTGCGAACTTTCACAGTGGATCGTTTGAGAACAGCTACATGAATGCACGATCAAGGTCAAACGTCCCTCACGGCTTAGGCCGGAACCCGTCGGACAGCCGACACCCCATGACACCCAAGACACCAGCATTAGGCGGTTTGCACCTCGGCACACCTGAGTCAGGCAGCTTCCCTTCGCAACCCATCCACGCCAACAGCTTCAGCCATCATCATCGACCGCAGAAAAGCCTCTCAAATCAGTGCGATAGCACGCCGAACAGTGTGCAATCTTTCGTCGACTCGCCCATCTCTTCGCCAGGCCACACGTCTCATCACGCACAGATATCTGAGATTCTCAAGTCCGGCAAACACGCCTCTCTTCCAGCCAAAGTCGACAACGGACATCCTGGCGGCGCAGTCCCGGCATATCAGACCCAAGAGGCGAAGCGTCGACGCCGGCGAGAATCTCACAACATGGTGGAGCGACGCCGTCGTGATAACATCAACGAACGCATCCAAGAGCTCTCCCACCTTGTCCCACAACATCGTCTGGAAGATGAGAAAGTCCGCAAACATCTTGTCAACAATTCTCCGCTCTCGCCGACCATTGGCGCTACCGGTATCAGCCCACCGCAAGCCACCTCACTTCTCGCGAATGGCGGTAGACGAGCCACCGGCCCCGGGAACGTCACCGTCGGCATTCCGATCGAAGAGAAGGACAAGGGTCCGAACAAAGGTGATATCCTGAACGGCGCCGTCAGCTGGACGCGCGACCTGATGTGGTCTCTCCACGTCAAACTACAGCAGGAGTCCGAACTCGCCGACTTGATCACCTCTCTCGGTGGGACGTTCCCGTTCGAGCAGACGGAAGAAGAAAAGCGGATGCGGACGGAATTGGTCGATGCCATTGAGAGCAACGGAGCTAGCAGCTTCTTCTACTCTCGGGGACCGGGAAGTGGGTTAAGGGTTCCGAAACACACCAACGTCGCCGGCGAGGCTCTGAACCAGATTGGAATGAACGGGACGCTGAGTCCACAGAGTTTGAGTCCGGGCGTGCAAAGTGGTGGCAGCGGTGCAAACAGTGGTGGACACGGCCAACCGCAGTTCTGGAACCACGGTGGCCAGGGCGGTCTGAGCTTCAAGGAGGAAGACGAGTATGGGATGGACATGGGACAATAGCAGTACCGATCTTGGCCGAGTCTCCATCGCAGTCCCTTCCGTGGGCTGGCGGGTCATTCAGATTGTCATTATCCAAGCGCATCGGATGTTCGCGCTATTTACCCTCTGCTGCTGAGCTTTCATTTTCAGCATCACCTTCCCATCACACACACATCCCGCACATCCATCACCTCCCTAACATCTCGATTCCTACACGCACAAGTACGCACATGCATCTACAACCATCATCTTTGAATCTATTCCCGCGAATCACATTTTCGTCGTCATCGTCGTCGTCGTCGTCATCAGCAACTGCATAGCACGAGTGTTCCCGGTGTTGAGTCCCTTCTATCCCATTTTTCTCCTTGATTTTCACCACTCCCAGTCAGCACGATGATACCTCTTTTGCAATCTCATCCATCTACCTCGCTTCTCTTGCTTCTTTCTTTCTTTCCAGCTTTTTCCGGTCCAAGGCCAGGGGATCACAAGGGGTACCCTTTTTCGATTGCGGCGTTTTGCTGTCCTAGGTAGCTCAGGAGGGAGTTTGACATCATCTTTGTTTCCCCTTGCTCGTCGTGGCTCGAGGTTTTCTGATCGGCATTTCTCGTTTCCTTTTTCAACTGCCTTGCGCATGTCACCGTATCTTCGGTAGCTTAGCTAGCTGGCTGACGCGCGAATAATATTCGGATGAAATCCCCGCCATTTACATTCGGTCCTCTCTCTTTCGCGCTTTGTTCATCTTTTCAGTCATGACGTCTAAATCCTAGATCAATCAATCGATTCGCAACGATGTAGTTTGGTATTTCATGGCCTAGCTACCCTTCCCTGACCTTTGCCCTGTTTCGTACCAACTACCTTGTCCTCGGCGCAGAACAAACGTATCGACCACCATTACTTTATCCACCACTATCACTGGAGCACATACAAGTCGCAGTTCACTAACGCGCACTCGACCTATCCTCGCCATGTCTGCACTACACACACAGGGTACTCTCCCTCCCAGCTATTCCGGTATGATACCAGCCCAGCAAGCCAGCCAGCCACGCACGCTCCATAGTCCATCCCCTACTCTGCTCTGCTCTGCTCCGACCCATCCCCCATCCCCCAATTTATCATGGTAAGATAAGGGTATCCAGAAGAGAGATCACATGATGTAATCCTATCCCCCTTTCCCCTTTCCTCCCCCCCACGTCCCCCTTCTCCCACCACAACCACAACTACATACCAACCACCCTCACCACCCCCTCCAAACCCGCAACACCCCACCCCCCTCCATCACCCCCAACAGCGCCACCACCCGCTTCCGCTTGACCCCCTCGCGCACCGCAATCTTCTCGAGCGCGTGCTGCCCGTTGAAGTATTTGCTCCAGCCGCGCCAGGTGTCCGTTAGGTCGGTGGGGGTGATTTGTATGGGTATGGGCACCGGCATGGGTGGTTGCGAGGTGGGGGGATTTGGGGAGGTCGAGTGAGGAGGATGGGGAGGGGAGGAGGTTGAGGGGGGATGGGAAGAGGAGGAAGGGGAGAGGAGGGAGGGGAGGTAGTGGGTGCCGATGTGGGCGATGTAGCGCGATTCGAGGTCGAGGGATTTGTGGGGGTCGAGGATTAGAGAGGGGTGGAAGGTTTTGCTTCGAGGACGCGAGTCTGGCTTTGGGGCTGGGGCTGGGGCTGGGGCTGGGGCTGGCGGGTCGGGGCTGGTGGAGGTGGAGGAGTCGATGCTGGCTGGGGTGCGGTGAGATGGAGATGGCGACAGCGACGGCGGTGAGGTCGTCCGTTCAGGTGTTCGCGGCGCTTGTGTCGGCGGCTGTGTCTGTGCCGCAGACGTCTGATCCGGCGCAATAGAAGCATCTTCCCTCTCCCTCTCCATCTCCTCCGCAACAGCAGCCTTGACTTCAGCCGGCACCCGTATCCACGCAAACGTGCGCAGCTGCGTCACCCACCCGCCGCGGAGCAACCACGCCAAGATATCGAAATACGCTTCCTTATGGTCCTTGCTAGGGATGACGTTGCCGTACGACTTCGGCGGCCCGGACAGCATAGACAGCATCTTCGGCAGACTCGGCAGGGTCGGAAACCTAGCGGCGTACAGCGGCGCCGCGGCGGCGAGAGCGCGCATGTCGGCGTTGGGCGAGACGATGTAGGTGTCACGCTGGTGCAGAGGCGGGACGGCGCGGGCGCGGCGCCAGTAGATGAGGTGCGAGGCGAGGAACTGGATGTCGGGGAGGGGGATGTTGCGGGCGGCGGCGATCTGGGCGAAGGATTTGGTCGGGGTGGAGGAGCGGATGTAGTGGGTCAAGGGCCCGGCGAGCTCGCCGGCGGATTGGTCGATGTCTTTGAGGATGCTGGCTTCGTCGTCGAGGAGGAGGAGGGCGAAGTGGCGGGCCAGGTTGGTGTTTTCGGTCGTGGGGTCGTCGGGCAGGGAGGTGGCGGTTGTGAGCCAGAGGCCGGGGAGGGCGGGTTCGGTGGCGGTGGGGAGGATGGGGGTCGAGGTTGGGATGGGGATCTGCAGGGAGAGGCTGAGGGTCGGGGAGAGGCGGATTTGAGCGATGTGGGATTTGGAGATGCTGGTGTGGAGGGTGGAGATTGCTTTGGCGAGGCTGGATTGGGAGAGGATCTGAGGCCAGAGAGTCGACATGGGGGTTTCTATGGGTGGGCGTTAGCTAGGAGTAGATGGGAGAGGAGGATAGGGAAGGCAGTACTAGAGTCTTTTGCTTTCTCCTTTAGTTTGAGGATCTGCTTGGATTCCTTCCACACGTAATCGGACCGTGCCTGCTCCCACTTCAAGGCCCTCGAGAACTTCTTCACCACATTGTCATACATCTCCCGGACCCGTAAGTGGTACTCCAACGCCGGCGGACTCATCACGAAAATTACGTTGAACATCGTCATCGAATCCTTCCTCTTCCCCGTGGCCGGCGTCTTCTCGTCTGGTGTTTGCACTTCCTCTTTCACACCATTGTTTACTGTCTCCTCCACGGCCGTGTCTTGGCCCGACGTCTCCTCCAGATCGTCACTCAACTCCGGGTCCGTTTTCTTCGCATGCTCCAGTTTCTCCTTTGCATGATCCTCGCCCTTCTCCTCGCTGCTATTGTCCACACTGCCCTTCTTCCGCCTCTTCTCTCTCTTCTTCCGCCACGCCCCATCTTCTCGTACGAATACCGGCCAGCCCAGAAAGACCAGCCGATCAAGAGTCATCTCGAACCTGCGTTTGTGGAACGTCCGCAACGGACAGAGCAATGTCCCTAGCCCATCGGTGCCGAAGCCTAGAACATTCATCCATGCTGGACACTTTGGCTCTCCTTGGTCCCGGTATCTATCATTGTCGTCGACGTGAGGGTCTTCGAGGTCGTCGCCATCCTCGTCTTGATATCTCGACCGTTTGTAGCTTTCCCGTGCGGGACCATTTGTATGATCCCAACGTCTACCGTTCAGTAGGGCCCCGTCATCGTCGGAGCTCCAAAGCTGATCGTCGTCACTGGAGGAGATATCTGCTATATCCTGACGCGTGCGAGACGCCTTGAGGGCTGACGAGACATCTTCGCCTGCGTCGGGTGGGTAATGGAAGACGAAGCGCGGCCCTGCGCGAGATTTGACCACGAGAAGGATGGCAACAAGGCAAGGATTTGGGGAGATTGGAGCAGTCATGATGGAGTGATAAGTTGATCATCTTCTTTAAGCCACTCCCCATGAGGCATCCGCAGCTGTAATGAGGTTTGAGAGGGTAGATGTGGCTATCTTACATATCTGTGACCAGGTCTTGGAGGTCTTCAACCCTTACGGCTCGCTACCTCCATATTGCCTCAATTACAGTAACGCACCAGCCAATATATACAGATCAACTAACGACCTCTCCGAGTTCTTGATATCCTTACTCGGCTACACATCAATTCCTGCGAAAGTTCCGATCCCCTCGACTCTAGCCCATAGGTACGCCATCAATACAGCCCTACATGACTCATGGGCGGCGACCCTCAATATATTTTCTTGCCATCATCTCTAGTCCTGGAGGAAGTTGCTCCCCCAGCATGCTTCGGGATAGCGACCGGCTTTCCGTCGTCCGGAAACCCAAGATTCCTAAACTCATCTGGCGCCATAAGATTACTAGAACACGAACCGGTCAGCACAGCGCCACCCCTTTCACAGTCCTTTGCCAAGCTTGCTTTGAAGAGAATGGGGAGACGTACTGATCCATGCGACACTGAAGGTAAGCCTTCGCCATCAAGCGGCATTCCTGGTCGTTCGTACCCTTGACCCGTCGCAAACACCGGAGATAATCCGCTATGATCGGCTTACATTCTCCTGTGGAGGAAAGATCGCAGCGTCAGTTCGAGGTGTATTGTATATGCAGCTTGATAGAGCTGTGAGGAGAGGTTTCGTACCGTCATGATCGAGCGGAAAGCTTCCTCTTTCCGGTCTATCATCTTGAATTCAGTAGAAGTCCTAACTCCATCACGGTTTAACTGACGATTAGACTCACGGCGTCGGTTTGGTAGCGATTTGGCGCCCACCAGGCCCGCCAAAACTCATTGCTACTCTGTATGTGTATGGAGCCAATTGAAGTTCTTCGCTCGATCTACAATCTGAAGCAACGGGAGATCGACATCACATACCGACGCTAGTAACTCACGGAGACACCATTTCTCCGCGACGGGCGGGATGACATCACAGATGTCAGTTCCACGTGGGGCTCTCACGTAAGTCTATCGAGTGTAAACACCAATCAATGCATCGACTGCTCTTCCATCCCAACATCAGTACCATATCCTCACCGCCCATAAAAATCCCTCCCCAAAGAACCTTCCATACACCCACCACCCTCAAAATGCCCATGTAAGCCTCCACCCCCTACCACCCCTCACCCCTCACCCAATAAACACTGACTGACGCCCACCTCCTCCTCCTCCGCCCAGGAAACTCGACGCAAGCTGCCAATGCGGCGGTGTAGAATTCACGCTGCAATCGCAGACGCCGGTTCCGTACCAGTTCTGCGCCTGCAGCATCTGCCGCAAGATGGGCGGCTACAGCGGCAGCGTCAACATCGGCGGCCTCCACGACAGCCTGCAGATCCTCAAGGGCCTCGATCTGATCAAGTACGCTTACCCTCTTCCAACTCCCCATCCGCTCCGTTGACCCCTCCCCTTTCCCCCTCCCCCCGGTCCACCCTACCGCCCACCAACCCACCATCCACCTTCCCCACTCCACTGTCAACACCACTAACCCCACCCCCACCCCACCCCCACCTCCTCCCTCTCCTAACCAACCAACCCAAACAGGCGCTACAACGCCATCGCCGACCGGGGCACTCCGCACGAAAAGAAACTGCAATCGGAGCGGGCCTTCTGCTCGGTTTGCAGCAGTCCGCTGTGGGTGTTTGACCGGCAGTGGCCGGAGCTGGTGCACCCCTTTGCGTCGGTCATCGACACGCCGCTGCAGGCGCCGGAGGAGATGGTGTGCGTCAAGGGCGACAGCAAGCCCGAGTGGTTGCGCTGGCCCGAGGGGGAGAAGAGCGTGCATCAGGGGTTTGGGGCGGATAGTTTGGAGGAGTGGCATCGGAAGAGGGGGTTGTTTGTCGAGTGAAGAGTGAAGGGTGAGGGCGAGGGCGAGGAGGGCGAGGGCGGGAGTGGGGAGGGGAGGTGGGGTGGGTTGAGGGGTGTGTGGTTGATCTTGGGGGGACCGCGGATTGGTGTGTGTCGCTTGGTAGAGGTGGAGAGGTTCGTCGGTTTGCTCAATGTGGTCTTGAAGTCGTCGAGGACGAAGAAGCCCGTGGGAAAATGATTTGATTTTGCGAGTATTAGACCGTATCTGTAACCTATCTATGACCCATGATCTGCCAGATGAAGCAACAAGCAGCAGCAGCACAGGAGCTGAGCGGAGTCGGCAGCAACTCTTGAAATGACCCTAGTCAACCTCTAGAACAGATGTAGATGCTCCTTCTATCCTCGACTCGATATACACACTCACCTCTTGCGCCAACTCAGATCCATACATCCATTCTCCAATTTGTGAGCACCGATCTATCCTTCTAATCCGTTAAGCTCATAGCCATGATACCCGTCACCTCCAAACGCCCTTTCTCCCTCTTGGCTCCAGCCTTCTTTCTTCTTCAACCAGTCGCCCCCCAGAAATTGTCGGATGCACGTATCTCGAGGTTTCTGCTGTGGGGACTCTAAAGGTACAAGCTTGTAGAAGTTCTCATCTATAAGGGTCGGCTCGCACGTGCAACGATCTGAAGAGCGAGGTGGACAATGGCTAATGATGCGAACAGTGTCAGCACCGAGCCCATCGATCTGCCAAAGCATAGGAAGATCTACCGATTGATGTCATGCTGATATCCAATATCCCGGAAAAACCAAATCTCTCTCTTCGGCACAAACATAGCCACGCTCAATGTATGTATTGGTGCATCTCCAAATCTCTCGTAGAAGAACCCTCCACCCCGATCAAGCCAATGGAAATATTTCTCATTGGCTTCACCACGAAAGTAATTCAAGTCGCCAATCTCAAAGTTGGAAAAAAACTGGCAGTTGTTGTAGTCCCCGCCATTGTGAGGATCCAGTAACCAGTCGAGATCGGCTTCCGGATGGATGAGTTCCGGATGCGCATTGATGAACGATCGGGTCCGGGACCAGAGCGAAGGGAATGAGCGAGCGTCGTCGAGGATGTTCATGTTGAAGCCATATTTCATCTTGTTATCCCGCATGAAGCGAAAGACATCGTAATCAATGTCACAGAAAAAGTGCACCTGCAAGTTGTCAGTGGCATTTCGAGGGTGTATTTGCGAACTATCAGCACTAACATCGGGCTCCACACGCCAGTACCAGTCAAAGTCCTTCAGTCTCGGATGCTTGTAGAAGAATCCACTGTTCCACCGACACATATGACGATAGCTGATCATCCATCCTTTGCCGACTCCAATAGCTCCCAGGTATTCCAGACTATTCATGAACCTTCCCTCGTCAATCCAGTCTGGTAGTGACCAGTGCTCCTCCGGTACGACTTCGTAATAGCATTTCGCCGATGTAAGGTTTTGTGTGGCCATCTGACCGATCGTAAGCAACGAAAAGTCAGAATTGAGCCTGGACAAACCTTGAACTCCTCAGTGAAAGGTTCGTCATTGAAGAAGACCCATGGATATTGATACTTGCGGTTCCAATAGTACTCCAATTGGCTCATACTCTGCACTAGGCCGTCGAGCTCCGAGTTGCGCACCAAGCTGATCAGTGCAGCCCGCGGTCTCGGCGACGAAACTTGTCCAAGCTGCCTCAGAGGAGCAAACACCTTCGACTTCGTAGTCAACGCGTATCTGTTGTCAGAATTCTGCTCCAGCCATTTAGCAGGATCTGGTGCACGTTTGCTCGATGGCGTCGCCTCGGGACGAAGGGCTAGATACGGACTGGAGAGCTCTTGCGGAATGGTGAGGTGAATCGTACGCCGTCTCCACGACGACGGAGACGGATTGCACCACACGAGCAGAATGAGAATGATACAGAGCAGCACGGCCATCTGTCGTTTGGAGATGGAACTTCGCATCTTTGGCGGGACGTAGCGAGCAATTGACCAGCGAGGGCGCGTTCGAGGACTGGACAGCCAGAAGGTGGAGGACGAGGAAATGGAGCAGGCAGACGATGAGGAGGAAGCGCTGGTGGAGGGAAGACTGAAGCGTGATATCGTGGAGTTAGAGGGAGTCGCGAGGAGTTTAGAAGGCCTCTTATGGGAGACATCGCGCTGTGGCGACCGGAATAGCTTGCCCACGGGAGTGTCAAGAAATCGCATGGCCAATTGGAGACAAATCCTAGCTCATCGAGAAGATCCTCTGAATGACCTAGTGTATTTCAGCGAGCAACAAGGCTTCGTAGGACCACAAAGAAACGAGCGTAAGTCAAAGCACCTTGATGATAATGTGGGTGAGTCGTGCTATCTTCCCAGATTATTAATGTGCGAGATAGGCTAGGGCACGGCTGTTGCAGTTTCAGATCATAAGAGGTAAGACTCGCTAACACAGAAAGCTCTCGGTCAAAATAGACACAGATATGAAGCATTTGCCATCACTTTAGGTATTCAATATGGCACGGATAAATGCACACTAGGAAGTCTGTATGTACCTACCTGGTAGTTCTCAGGATCCACAAATCACGCTTAGTTATACATGACTGGCCGAGTGGTCCTAAAATGTGCGCCATGAAAGCACTTGTCACGAAAGTGCTTCAATATCGAAGGACGTTCACCGCTTACATGTATGATCGCAATGCAATGTCGAAAACCTACAGATCCATCGAGTCATTCCCGGAAGACTCCTTGTCCATAACACCGAGGAGATTCGCATAAGGGATGGTGATACGCTGGAGATCCCTGTGTTTACCTTTGACGTGTTAGCAACGAAAACTCACACCCCGAACTCACTTGCAAAATACATACCTAGGATGAGAATGACACTTTTTAGCAGGTCTCGTCGGGGCCAGCTACACAGTTCTTCACCTTCGCCATACCAGCTTCTGCTATCTTCGAATATAGGTTGTGAATCCTCCCTTCCATCTGCTGCACTTGGCCCCTGAGATGTTCCACCCAGGAGCGCTCTCAGAAGCTCTCCAACCTTCAACTTCAACCCCTCTGCTCCCAATCTTTTCGCGTACATCTCTAAGTATATTCGAAATTCTTCTTTGGCGCCAAGCAGCATGGCACCGGCGACCCGATTTTCCAGATGTGCTACTGATACGCTAGATTCGAAGCCCTCAAAGCCCTCACGGGACAACAATGTCTTGATCATCCGTTGTAGAGCATATGCTTTGCCGCGCACTAGCATCTCGTTTGTAGTATTGCGCTCCAGGTGAGGGATAATACCCGCGGAAACATTGTTCGGCACATCATCTTTGTTGGCCTGGTCTCCGGAAAACTGAATGTTGCCAACAGATGAGTCGGTCGTGTTCCAATACTGACTTCCCACCGCCCACCATACCTCTGACAGTCGTTGCCAGGTGAACATTGCCGGAGAGTAGCTGTATCCGTCACCATTAGATAATGTCACAACAATCCTGCCTTCTGAATTTAGGCGTGCGGACGTGATGGCAGGCGCATGTGTGGGATGTGACTGTAGACCGTGAACGGCGATGTCGAGGATAGGTGCTAGTGATACTGGTGGGTGAGGAGACTCCAGTTTCCTCAGATCCCAGACGTAGCACATCCCTACGGCTGTGATACATAAGAGCCACCAATCTCGACAGTCCAGGATGACTGGCTGAGCCTCCATGACCATAGCGTTGACTAGCCTTCGGCCAGCAGGTGTCCAAACGTACACACTGCCCTCCTCGCAAGCCGCGCTCCAGAAGTGGCGGTTGCCCGTCACAAGTAGCACACATCTGGGAAGGTAATCTTGCCAGAGGGTCTGCCCTTTCCTGGTGACAGTAATCCGCGATGGTTCGCGATCATGTGGTTTCGTGAGGAGAGATGCAGCACTCGGATTCCGAGCTTCGAGAACCACATCCGACGCCGCAGTGCGAGACGTGTCGGTCGAAGTCCCGTTACTTGACTGAGCGCCTGAATTCGATGTATCACCGTCTTTCAGGCTGCGTACGATATGTACTCGTACCTTTGGTACTGCTAACCGAACTTGACTCACTAGCAAGCTTGGATTAACCACTGCTGGACGAATGAAATCTGGAGTGGGTAGCTGTCCGATTGGTCCCGCGGAGCTCTGTGGGGGCATGAGGCCAACAACGGTGTTCGCTAGGATAGGAACAGCGCCATCGCGAGATGCCGTAGCTATCCTCTTCTCAAGACGGCCATCGTCGTCTCCGTCTATAGCAGCTAATTTCCGCTTGCTGCCCAGTAATAGTGCCGCCAGCCCTCCTTTAGGTAGACCATCAAAAGGCTTTGACAAGTCTAATATTGACTGTGGAGCATCGTCCTTCGTACCTTGGTTACTAGCAGAAGCAGCCATCAGGCGAGATCGTGGCAACGAAGACTCAGCCGCTCCGGAGGTCGACACGAGCATCGGGGCGATTCGTCTCCTGCCATCCTTTGTGTACGTTACTCGTGATTTGAGACTCTCAATCTTTTCCTTTTCCAGATCCTGACGTGACGGCGTTTGTATAGAACCGGTTCGGCTAGCATCGCCGTTCGGTTGACCATTCTCGCCATCCACAGTATTGGCAACTACCCTCGTACCGTTGGCAACACTACCATTCATAGCTGTGGCTATCCCGCTCTCGTTTACAACCGGTTCGGGCTTTGCTTCCGAGTCTCCCATTAGTGCTCCCATGCGTCCCTCCACACCTCTCAGCTCGCCTTGTTTGCTCTTCTCCTCCAATAGCAGGCCATCAGTCCCTTCTATTATTCCAACACCTCTTCTACCGGCACCAAACTTCGCAAGGGATTTCTCAATCTCGTCCAGGCCGACCCCATAGCCCAGATCTCCCTCTTCAAAAACCACGGCAATGACACTCCCGTCTAAACTCGTTGCAAAGAGATGTAAACCGTCCGGTGTCCAGGCTAGGTCGGAGATAGACTTGGCTGCTAGGTCTTGCGTGATAACGAGCGGTCTCGGATTGCTTGTGATCCAGACACTCAAGGCTTTGTCTTGGCCAGCGCACGCAATTACAGTCACAAGACCTGGGGTAGTGTGGCCCTTGCCATCTTGCGTGGCCTTGGGTGGAGGCTCTTTCGTGAAAAGTCGTGGAGAGAAAGCGCAGACCTCAACCGGCCCTTCGTGCCCGATCAAATTAATGTCACTGTCCCACGTGCCCCGGTTGATAATGGCAACAGAGCTTACCGGTCCATTAACAGCGTTTGCGGCAGCGATATGATTGCCGTCAGGAGACCAAGAGCAACGTCGGAAATACGTCGTCAAGGGTGACGAGGAGAACGGGGCAATGATAGACTGCTCGAGCATGAAGTTGTTCATCTGGTCGTGGGCCGAGGCGTTCGGTCCCGGAGGGGTGAAGCGGAAGATCTTAATAGAACGATCATCGCTCGCAGTTGCAAAGTACTTGTTCGCTGGATCAAAGGTGAGGCCTTTGACATGACTGTGGTGATTCGATAGGGTCTTCAGTTTCTCAAACGTGTGACCAGACCACACAACCACTTTCGAATCTAACCCAACCGACACCAATATCGAAGAATCGTATGACCACCCAAGATCTTGGACGTCGTTATCATGCCCTATCAGCCTGCGGAAAATGCGCCAATTTTCGACGGCGGGAGGTTCGTTTGTGCCTACGTGATAACCCTCAGCGCGGAGCCCCCATCTAATCACCGACGCGTGTCATGCCAGGACATACCAAACGTGGTCGCATGCGAAGGAGGGTTCGGATCGAGAGTGTAGACACAAACTATCTTGTCATCCGCACCGGATGCTAGAAATCGACCATTGGGGGAGAAGCGAACGGTGTGGATAGTGCCTGAGTGATAACTCATGGAAGCCAGCTGCTTCGGCTTGGGATAGGACGGATCGGCCGCATTGTAGATCGCCTCAGTAGACCAGATGCGCACATGTCCATCTGCCACCTCTAGAATTAGTAGAGGGTTGACTTATACAGGTTCGATGTTAATCTAATAACCGTACCTCCAGCGGCAGTTACTAGCCGACATCCATCAGGAGAAACATGACATGAATAGACCTCGAAGTCCTTCTTATCACCACTATGTGTAAGCCATACAGGTTTGATAAAGTGCATGTCTATTATGGACAAGGCCGAGTCCACAATATCATTGTGTCTTCCTCTGGTGGAGTCGCGATTCAGGTACAGAAACAGACTTGGATGTCACGCTCTCGAGGTTTCGCGCTTGTTCATCTGGCAGTGGCTCGTGCACGCTAGGCTCGGCAATACCTGATGCCCTAGCCTAAAGTCTGCTGTAAATAGCTACACCATGACTTCCAGCGGTTCAAGATGTGAATCGGTCCGTAGAAAGTTGTTCCTATTCGTTTACGCTATGTAGAGTATATATAGGAAATGATGACTAAGACATAAATAGGGGCGCTTAGTAAGAGATGAGTAAGCAACGATATCACAAAGATAGTGCTTCATGGATACCTTACGATTTTCACATTCTGATCACTTAACAAATTGTTCGTTCAGAGCATACACCCTACTCACGATGATTCAATTAATAAGTGAACGAACATATAAGGGCACGGAGGCCCTCTTGATACTAATCCTGTACGAGAACTAACAAACCAGGGTCTATCAGTTGTTGATAATGCTTTCAGCTTGATTATTGAAAGAATTCCACGACGCATCGGAACATCAACTTCTAGAGTGGAAATGTAGCGTCCCAAACACCATCCTTGACCCCGGGGGCACGGTTCTTTTTACAAGAGGTACACTCAACTCGAGAGATGTTGTACAGGACAAGCCAACCCTGGCCGCCATGCACGCTAAATTTAGACAAGATCTTCCAGACGAAAAGAAACAGTGGGCCAGCCGTGATGAAGCGCCAGGATCAAATATAGTCTCTGCCGCTCTTCTGTAGTTCGATAAGCCGCCAACCCCTTGTCTCCGGGTTGTTGACATCTTCCGGCACTCTGGTGACACCGATGGCATAGGTGACCAGTTGGACTTTGTCCTCCATTCCGGCCGCCAGCTCGTTCGTCTTCGCCTTCCTGTACACATGGACCTCTTGCGTACGACAGGTGATGATGAACACGGGGATTTCGCCAGGTTCCAACATCCGAGCAGAGAGGATATCCACATGCCGGATGTCTAGGATGCGACCGTCGGATTTGAGGCCAGCTGTGGTGTACTGCTGGGTCAAAGCGGCATATACTTGATACTGCGCGGCCGATAGCCAGAGCTTGAGCGTTTCCGTATCTCCCTTGACATATGCATCCAGAACCTCGGGAAGGATGTACTCGCGCATCTCCCTTAAGAAAGGCTCGATCTGGAAGCTTGGATCCATCTCTCTAAACTTCTTGATGACCATGGCTGTTTCGTTTTCAGCGAAGAAGCCAGCCACGCGGTCAGAGATGCTTCGTGCGGTTGATATGAGAGGGTTTTCGGATTCGTTATAGGTTGATTTCAATGAGAAGAGAGATTGCATCAGCCGGTTCGAATCTTTAAAATCTCTCCATGACTCTTTCCAAGCCGCATCTTTATGGAGTGTGACGTTGGTCCCGGCGCTGCAAGCTTGTTAGATTGACATTCTCAGAATCGCTCAAAGGACACATACTTCGGATCCTCCTCAATCTTCTCCGCACGCTTACCAACCCTGCCAGACGCTCGGGCTTCATTTAATTCTCTCAGCTCCCTTTGCTTTCTGCGCTCCTCTTTCTCCACCCATCCGCCATATCTTGAGCTACTTCCGTCGTCAATCACGTCCTTCACTCCACCGACAGCCGTCTTGTAGACCTCGGTTTCCCTTACTGGCCGCGTGGCTTTTTCGATACCTCTGCCTGTTGCGTTGACACCAGCTCGAACGCCCTTAACCACTGGAGTGTCCCAGGTCCAAGCGGCTCCTTGCCCAAGGGCTTTTCCTGTACCACGGAGGGCTTCCGAAGTCTTCGAAGTCGCAGCGCCAGAAGCAGCGGTATAGGCAGCACGTGCGCGCTTGACAGACTCGTTTTCTGTAAACTGGTGTGCGGATGAGGCGAGAGCCTTCGTAGACTCATTCCATTCCTTGGATGCCTTGAATTCGGTCCGCAAGGTCTCGGCGAAGACCTGCCAGGGTGTTTTGTCACCGTGAGGCGGTGGGGGTGGGGGAGTTTCCTTCTTGGGCTGCTCTGTCTCTCCCTGAGTGTCTTGCTCATTCTTGGTTTTACTCGAAGCATCGTCTGATGTCTGCTGGTCGGAGGATGCCTTCGTTGAGCCCTCCTCGGCATTAGATTCATTTGCGGCACCCTCCCGTTGGGGGTCGTTGACGTCTGCTGGCCTCCTTTGCTCTTGGAATCTCCCCGTGGATGTATGTATATCATTCCTACTGGCCTCCGGCCATGCTCGCGGGAATGAGTTGAGCAGTAACCGCGACTGGGCTATGCGCCTTGATGAGATGTGATCGCCACATCTTGTGAACGGTACTGGTTCAGGCCTTGTGAATCGCAGTTGAGTAGATATTCGTCGATATGCTGCGGACCGTCCATAAGCGTATTTTGAAGAAACAAGAGACACACCATCTAGTGCATGTCTGGCTCGAGATATATTGACGAGCCTCCCGGAACTGATCATGCTAGAATGTGGCGAATCAGGATCTGAATAGATTTCTTGTGCGGTCCTAGCTACGAGGTTCCAAGAGACTTCGAGAATATCGGCGCCCCAATATTATTCACTGTCGAGCGCAAAGAAATCTTCGGCTCCAAGGTCTCGGTATGTTCCGGGCACGAAAAGTCTACCAAACTTCCTTCCTGTCACCAACTGTGCAGAGCAAAGGGCAAGGCACGGATGGCTAAATATTCCGTTGGAAGATCGTTGGCGACAACGATCAAAGGTCTCCGGTGTCAAACGATTGGGTGTAGGCACTCAATATTCCGCCGCTCCGTCTCGAACTCATGCCCTCGGAGGGCGGAGGACAACCCGACAAACACCTCAAATCCATCACCGACAAGAACGCTCTCGGCAATTCTTGCATCTCAGAGTTCGTCGAGGGAAGTAGATGGGAGAAGCAATCAGCGTAGTCTTCAAGGCCCGCAAAACTTAGAAGGTACAGCCAACCTTCTCAAGAGATTCAAAAGAGACGACGCTGCTCCGTCCAAACGATATGAGCCATTCCTCGATTCGTCGAGTAACCTCCCGGTTGCTTCTTTGGAGCCGCCGCATGGCTTCTACGTCTACGCTACAAAACATAACACCCACATCACCCTGACACGACCCAGCCGGGATCCGATATTGTCGGTAGCAGCGGGCAACATCGGGTTCAAAAAGGCAGCACGAGGGTCATACGATGCGGCTTATCAGTTGGCAGCCTATGTGATGGGACGAATACAGGAGCAGGGGTTGATGGCCAAAATCCACCAGCTGGAGGTAGTGCTGAGAGGGTTCGGTGCGGGAAGGGAGGCAGTCACGAAGGCGCTGCTAGGTAGCGAGGGGCGGAATCTGAGGGGGAGAGTTGTAAGGGTTACCGATGCTACGAGGCTGAAGTTTGGTGGTACAAGGAGTCCGAAGCCACGGAGGTTGGGTTAGCTGGCGGACAGAGCGAGGAAGACTATTCGCGGGTCTGCTGTGGAACCAAGATTACCTAGGGATGGGCACAATGAATATAATGTTGTTGCTGGCGTTGAGCGAACTTCTCCTATGCGGCTCACGAGTTCTGGCGCAAGCTCTGAATTAGAACACCTTTTGTTGCTTCACCAAGGAGAGCAGAGTAGCGATCACAGCATTCTCTCACGTCAATTGATATAAGCGCACGGAGATTTTCCAATGAGTGTTTGCCAGTATGTTGTAAAATCTATATTGGTAGTACCAGGCCTTCTGTGCAGCCACGGATCGATTGCAGCCTGAAGAACTAGTCTCCATCGGTTTTGAGCGGAGATACAGTTCAAGCTTCAATACACTCGTCACTGACTATAAGAGAGCCGTCAGCTATAGGATCATCGCGTGTCCGGAGTGTCCCATCCTACTTCCAGATCTAAACGTCCACAGGTGAATTAGGACTGACAGTAGCCGTGGTTTGTGCCTGTTCAGGTTGGAAAGAGCCCTATATCTGACTGGTCATGACGCCAAGAAGGCCTACGGATTAGGCAAGAACCCCCTCTTGCATAACGCCGATAAACCGCTATATTGCATCACGGCTTGGTAGGTCTGTGAAGCAGGTCGACTGAGCGGCGCAGGCTTAGCAACCCCAGGTGCGAGATCCGACCTCAATTACACCCCCTGGAATCGCCACTAGTTCCCAGGAGAGTGCGAAGACCAGAGGTGTCGGTACTTCTTGAGGAATCAGATCTATTCTGATCGAGTGACGGCATGGCGAGACCCATGAAGGGCAGACCGTACCACCTATGATGGAGTGTTTCATAGTATGGGAGTCTCAAAACCCAACTCCACCATAGCATGTGCATCATGGAGTGGTCACAGACGGCGCGCGCTCACTAGTGGGTAAAATCCTTCCGTTCGTATCCTTCAGCACTTTGCCGCCGTCACCAGTGCGTTCTTCATCCCAGTGTGCACCGGCACCATGTCTCGAGCCACCATGGAAGCCGTGGATTCTGCGAGTACTTTGGTGCAACATTGCCGCCGTCTCGTCTTCTTCGTCCTCCAATAGCTCCCCATCGGCGGTATCGTGATCTGGCGGTGCAATCCACTCTCTGGGCACCACGCAGGGAAGTGCTACCCCAATACTCGCGGCACGGTTCACCCACGCCGGTGCAGGGCGCGAGGTGAGCGCCTCACACAGATAAGATGTGAAATGGTTGCAGTTGTTGCCAAGAAGATTATACGAAGTGCCCTGGAATTTCAACGAAGTGTCCTTGACGATGTTCTCGATCTCTTGCTCCGGCCGAAACGTAAAGCCGTGAAGGATCTCGCATCTGAAAGTCCCTCCTGGAGGTTCCATCCGCGGCTTCGTCCAGTACACTCCGCTCATTCCCGGGCGGTCATGGCCACCATATGCGTACTCTTTACCATTGATAACGACCCCAGAATGCAGAAGAGAGGAACCGAATACCCAGAGCAAAGACGACAATTTACCTGGCTAAGAGGATGTTAGTCAGCGGAAGCGATCAACCAGCAGGACCAGTAGCAAGGCATTCTTATACCTACTGGAAGAAGGTCGTAAACATTGATGAGAATCTCGGTCTTCTGCAGCGAGAGAGTAGATCTGTGTGTCGCAATCTTTTGCGTTCCTGAGGACTGCCGGGACCGCTGTGCCTTTGAGCCATCAGCCATCATCAAGGACGCATGTGTAAGCTGGTGTAGACTGAGGATAGCGTCGATTATAAAAGTGGTAGATTTCAGCAGTTTAGCATCATAGACTTCTCGGAAATGCGACTGATGCTAGGAGTTGAAGACGTTCTCCATAAAGCTGGACAGGAAGAAGCCTCTTGATCCTCATGATATAGGGTAGATGTTTGTAATGCTGAATGGCAGAACGTAAGCGTCCAAGGTAAGGGTCTGGAGTTGACGCAAGGCTGCTGACTCATCGGACGAGGGTCTTGCCGCAACCACAAACCTCACCATCGATACTTTTTTCATCAGCGAATAATTCCAACAGTGACTGGTATTACCACAATTGAGGAACTTCAGGTTCCGCCCTAGGGCCAACACGACTTCCCTTCTGTCAAGCAGCTGCTTGTTCGTTTCTATAACCCACAACTTTGACCGGGCTGCAGCAAGGACTGCAATTGGGATCGAACGCCTGCGACATACCCATTGTACCTTACCAGTACCGTTTCTTGTCACTTCACGCGCTTTCGCTAGCTCAAGAAAGAAAATGCCTCCTAAGAAGGCAGTCAAGGAGGAAAAGATACTGCTAGGGCGCCCAGGAAATAACCTCAAGAGCGGTATTGTATGTAGAAACCATGAGTGAGCCGTCAAGCGGGATCTGTGTGCCAAAGTACATGCTGACGGTCAGTGATTAATAGGTCGGACTTGCCAATGTTGGAAAGTCCACCTTGTTCCAGGCTATCACCAAGTGCTCCCTTGGGAATCCCGCCGTGAGTTGGTAACCCTCCTGTCTGCCATGACGAGCGTTAGGATGTTGACATTGTTCGTTGTAGAACTTTCCTTACGCTACCATTGACCCGGAAGAAGCTCGAGTGATTGTTCCGGACCCCCGATATGATTGGCTCTGCGAACACTACAAGCCAAAATCAAGGGTACCTGCCAATCTTACCGTTTACGACATTGCCGGCCTGACGCGAGGGGCATCGACAGGTGCTGGCCTAGGTAACGCTTTCCTCTCGCATATCCGTGCTGTGGACGCCATCTTCCAGGTCGTGCGATGCTTCGACGACGCCGAGATCATCCACGTCGAGGGTGATGTCGACCCGATTCGAGACCTCGATATCATAAGCGAAGAACTTCGAATCAAAGACACTGAATTCGTAGAGAAGGCCCTGGACGGTTTGCAGAAGCAAACCAGGAGGGGTGGACAGAGTTTGGAGATGAAGAAACTGAAAGAGGAGGAAGCTACAGTGGAGAAAATTCTCGCGTGGCTGAAGGATGGGAAAGATGTGCGAAAAGAGAACTGGAGTCCCAAAGAGGTATGTAAACGAAGTTCCCTTCGAAACATCTACCCACAAATACTCTACATGATGAACAAGAGCTAGAAGCTCGAATAATCCCAGCTCGTCGAATAGCCTCATATACAATCTCACGTAGAGGCTATACTGAGATGAACTCCAACTCTGATCCCACTCCACCTCCACTCTTCGTCTCAGTTCTCCAGGGGCAGCCCAGAAAGCTAAGCCAATTCAACAGGTGGAAATCATCAACCCTCTCATGCTCCTAACCGCCAAACCCGTCGTCTACCTCGTCAACCTCAGCGAGAAAGACTACATCCGGCAAAAGAACAAGCACCTCCCCAAGATCGCCGACTGGGTCAAGGAGCACGCCACCGGCGACCCCATCATCCCGCTCTCCATCTCCTTCGAAGAGCGCCTGACCCGCCTCCCCGACGACGCCGCCGCCGACGCCGAGTGCAAAACCCTCGGCACCAAGTCCGCCCTCCCCAAGATCATCGTCACCATGCGCCAGATGATGAACCTCGGCAGCTTCTTCACCACCGGCACCGACGAGGTCCGCCAGTGGACCGTCCGCAAGGGCACCAAGGCCCCGCAGGCCGCCGGCGTCATTCATACGGACTTCGAGAAGACTTTCATCCAGTGCATCGTGTTTAACTTTGCTGTGCTGAAGGAAACGGGCGATGAGGCGGCGGTTAAGGCGGCGGGGAAGGTGATGACCAAGGGGAAGGATTATGTCGTCGAGGATGGCGATATTATACTGATCAAGGCTGGGGCTGCGAAGTCGTAGCGTTTGTGTGCCCTGGATGGTTTTTCTCGATCGGATGCTGGTGGGATGTTGGATTCGCTGCGCCTTAGGCTTCTGTGTGATTTCATGCTGTGAATCGGTCCGTAGAAAGTTGTCCCTATTCGTTTACACTATGTAGAGTATATATAGGAAATGATGACTAAGACATAAATAGGAACACTTAGTAAGAGATGAGTAAGCAATGATATCACATTCTTTCCTACTGCACAGTCACAACAGTTCACTGATGTAAATGCAGAGATTTGCTTGACATTCTGTAAAATTTCTGTCTGCAGTTCACATTCACATTGTGTTACCTCACTTCATGTCACTATTGTCATTCAAAAGCAGCTAGAAATGCAGATCATTGTTGTCATAATAATGAGATGAATTATTCACTGCTTACACTGTCTATCTATATCATTGATTACAACTTTTTAAAAAAAATTCTCTTCTTCTTTTTTTAATTTTCAATCATGCTCTGACTTTTAATCATTACTTCATTAACTTATTAATTTTTTATTTACTCTATCATCATGTAAGCTTTCATGATATATTTACAGTGTATCATTAATATTTTATAAATTATCTTTTAAAATCTATATTTCACATCATGCTGCTGTCACTTCATCATCAGATACAGATAACAACAACTTAAACTGAAAAAAGTTTACTTTTAATTACATTCATAAGACTACTGACTGTTTCTATCTTAAAAAAAGCTTGCAAAACTCTTTTTTCAGTATGTCATTATTTTAATTTCAGTTTAAAAATTAACAATACATAAAATTAATTAAATATTCTACTTTTAATATTATTTTCTCTTCTCTCTTTAATGAATTAACTACTGATCAGCTCAGCTTCTTATTGCTTAATGTTTTAATTAATTTGCTGTTAAAAAGTCAGCTTAAAATTAAGCTTAAGATGTTGTCAATAATTCAGTAGTTAATTTTGTGTATTAATATAAATTTAAATCATTTTTGTATTTATTAAATATATTATAAAGTTGTTGTCACTCACATTTATAAGAAATATGAGTTGATCATCTGTGACAACTATATGCATAAAGACAAGTCATTTACAATGTGCATTCAGACTAAGTTCAATAATCATTATTTTCTTTATAGTTTGTATACAAACTGTCATTAAGATGTGCAGAGTATTCAGTGCAGCTTTTATAAATATAAATCTATATTAATATAATAACTATTTATTGTTCTAAATCATACAGAGTCTGAATTCTCTTTGTTTACTGATTTAATAACTTTTTATTATTATTGTATTGTTGCTCTGTTCACTGCTTCTGCTGTCATCATCAGTAATGTTACACTTCTTTTTAGCTACAATTACTCATCAATAAAGAATGTTTTAAGCACTGTAAATAAATTAAAGATAACTGCTAAGATTCTTTGTCATCAAGCTGAAAAACTTAACATCAATATATTTATTACTTTATTTACATTGCTGTTCTGTCTGCATCAATTGCATTCTTACTTACTGTTGCATCATTACAATGAACAGTAATTTTGCTTTAAATATAATCTGTACTCAGCTCATAACTTTTTTTTTTTTTTTTTAATAAATAAATAGTTAATGATGTTAGATATATAACCCACGATAGCTATGCTATTAGTGTGGTGCCACCTTTTAACAGGTTATGAGCCCAGGTTAGTGTGTGATAACTTGCATAAAGTGGTGCCTAGGCCACCTCTGCCGGTGGTTCAAGTCCATGGTGAGGGAGTAAGTCCAAAAGGTCATGAGTTTGAACCGCTGTCTGTGCGCACCCTTTACACCTGCAGGTCGGTTGCGGGCCGATTGCGGGTTAGGGGGAGTGTTAGATATATAACTCACGATAGCTATGCTATTAGTGTGGTGCCACCTTTTAACAAATGAAATTGCTTTGCTTCTAATACTATCATCTTTTAGTCTATAAGAGTCTTTTTCTTGAGCCTTTTATATAGATTATATAAGCTCATATTTCTTTCACAGATTGTCATCAAATCACTGTTAATTTTTATTGAAGTTAAGACTTTTTAATCTTTCTTTTTAGCTTTACTACTTGTTTGCTTTGACTTCAACTCATTATGTTATTATTGTAAATCTTTACTAAATCATTTTTAATCATTCAGTTTTTTCTTAATACTATATAATGTCAAAACTTTCACTCTTTCTCAATTACATCTCTCTTCTATCATAAGTGTTGAAGTCAAGTCATCAGCATTTCTTTAGCTTTTAATAGTCTTCTATAATGTATTTATTACATTACTCACTTCAATTAAAATCAATTTAAAAGAAGTAACACTTCAGTGTGCTTTTAAAATGTTTTGTAATGAGAATATAGATAAATTTACTCATTCATAACATTTTTATATCTTATAAATTATCTTTTAAGAGAAATCTTCTTTCTTTTTTATTAAAAGCTTATATAGTTCTTCTTTTTGTCTGTAATCTCATTTAACTCAAGATATAATTAAGAGTTCTTCATAAAAAAACAATGATGACTCTTTTTATTTAAGAATCTCATCAACTTCAAGACTTAATTACTACATAGATAGTTTAGCTTATTTCAGACTGCTTTGCAGCTCTGAACTAGCTCAAAATTCATTGACATTAAAGATATGTGCTTTCACAAATTAATTATTATAAATTAAATTTTGTAAAACACACTCTGTAAGCATTTCTAATGCATAAATTTCTAATAAATGAATTTTCAATATCTTATAAGACTTAAATCATTTAACTTTAAACTTCTGAGACTCTTCATTTCATATAAGCACTCAGTCTTCTTTCTTTATAGTGCTTAATTATACTGTTTCATCACAAATTGTTTTCAATTCAATAGTCTTTCATAAAAGAATTTTATTAACAATTACTTAAATTATCTATATCTGTTTAACTCATTTTAACTGATCTTTAAAGTCAATTTCTCTCAGCAGTCAGGAATTGTTTGAGTTGTCTAATAATTATAAATTTATTTTATACAGTAGATAGAATGAGCTCTGTTTAGTTGTATTATGAGCTTGAATTTAAGCTGCAAAAAGTGCTTATGATAAGTATTTATTTTATAATTAAGTTAATTTACTCATAAGATATTTTGTAAGCATGAAACTCAACATTTTATTTAAATTTTTTATCTTTTCATTTATGCAGAAATGATAAAGAGTCATTGTTTTATGTTGAGTTCTGAGCTTTTTCAAATAGTAGATTACAACATGACTGAGAAAGTTCATATCATTATTGAATAATAACTCTCTTAATGAATTATAATTTGTAAAGATTTCATCATACAGAAAATCTGTAACTGTTGTTTTTATTGTATTCAGAACAGCTTTTAGTTACAGATCAGTCTGTAACATAGTTAATTGTCATTATAATTTAGCAGTTCTCTCAAAGCATTCAAGATAGTATATTTATTATGTTAATTCTTTATCTTTTAAACAGTAATAGATTCTTATAAGCTGAATATGAATGTTCTTTAATCTTTTAATGTTTTCAAAGTCATTAAGTAACTTAACAGTTAAGACAATGCTTTGTAAACAATTTAATATTCTATAATAATTTATGTCATTAAGCTCAAAGTCAAATGACTTTTAGCAGTCTCAGCACTTCTAAATGCTCATATTTGATGTACATATGTTTCAAAAAGTTTACACAGTACTGAAACTATAGAAATGACATTTTACTGTTGTTTTACTTTTAAATTAAATACAGATCATTCAATTTCAAATTATAATGCAGTTAAAATTGATTCATCATATTGTTCTTATACACATGCTTACAAAACAGTGACTTTTCAGATTCTATATTATCTTTTTAATACAATATCATTACTTTCTTTCATTTCACATTGTTTAGCTTTCACAAAGCATTTAAGAATGCTTTATTTGCTGAGTCTTTCTCTATAAAATTGAGTTAATAACTAATTGAATCTAATACAACAGTTTAAGCTTCAAATCAATATTAAATGTTAAAATCATACTGCTGAAATTCATTGATTCATTAAGCTAGCCATTTAGATGAGTACAGTGTATTCTTTAAATATTGTAGATCTTTGTGATTCATAATGATAGTTATAGTATAATTATTTTCAATATAGTACTGTTAAGTTCAAAGTGCATACTTAATAATCAATAGCTTCTTTTTACAGACAGAATAATTGAGCTCTGTACTTTGTAACTTTTAATTATTATAGATAACTAAATGAAGTTTCTCATTCATTTCATTCTTAACAGTAATGTTATTTAACACTTTATAATCAATGCACATTCATCATGTACTCTTCTTTTTTTTAACAAACAGAATCAAGAAGCTTCATAAACTTACAGACTTACAAATTAAATCTTTATTATATAGTTTCTTTATCTATTTAGTCTGTTCATTCAGCTGTAGCTGTGACAGAAAATAAGCATTTATGTTGACAGACTTAACATTATCAGTGTTAATGTTATGTTTAAACACTTATTTAAATGATAATTTATCTGATAAAATCAATCTAAATACAAATTAAAACTCTATAATAACAGCTCATAGTCATTTATTCATAACAATTAACAGTTCAGCTTTTAACTTCTCTGAGTTCTGTTGAATTACTAATAAGTGTCTGATAATTCTGCAATTTTAAAGTGTCTTTATAGCTGCACACTCTTCAATCACATTTAATGTTAACTCATTTACAGCTCATTGTTGTTCATCTATAATGATTAACAATTCAGCTTCTAACTTCTTTAAGTTCTGTTGAATTACTAATAAGTGTCTGACAATTCTGTGATTTTAAAGTGTCTTTATAGTTACACACTCTTTAAACACATTTAATATTAATCTATTTACAGCTCATTATCACTTTTTTAAAATAGCTAACAGTTCAGCTTCTAATTTCTTTGAATTCTGTTGAATTACTAATAAGTATCTGACAGTTCTGTAATTTCAAAGTGTCTTTATAGTTATACATTCTTCAATTACATTTAATGTCAATCTGTTTACAGCTTGTTGTCACTTTTTTAAGAACAGATAATGATGTTTTCATTGTCAATTCTAAATTATCATACAGCTCATAGCTTAATTAATCTGAAAATTAGTAACTTTCAGTCAAATTAACTTCAGAATAAGATTATATTCTTAAAGATTTATAATTTATACTTTTAATCATTGCTGAAAGCTATTTATCTTAAGATGAAAGATCAGCTTTGTAGTTAATTAAATGATTTGTCTGTTTAGCAAGAATATTTTAAGTGATTTAATTTTATATTAACTATTAATTGACATTTAATTAATAACTGTTGAGAAGATATATATTTAATTTACATTTAAATTAACTAATACTTTCATGTTTATCTTATTCAATCTGTCTTGAATGTAATCTGCAAGAGTATATAAATTTGAATTGAAAACATTGATTTAACTAAAGATCATACTTAATAGTAAGAATTCTGAGTCATTCAGTGCAGATACTTCATTCAAGTCATTATTAAATTGAATAGAAGCTTCTATTAACTTATCTATGAACACTTCTATATTTATGAACAACTTTAGTTTTTTAAATTGTTCAAATCATTCAAATTAACTTCAACAATCTTCAGCTTCTTTTTATCTTTACTTTTTTTCTTATTTTTATTTTTGCTTTTATCTTTACTCTTATCAGTGTTCTTGTTGTCTCAGCAGTCTTTAACTATATATAAGAACTTTTTATAATGAAAGTATGCTTTATTCTTTTTACATTAGATTCAATAAGCTTTCATATTTAACTTATTTAATTTAAATGTAATTGATTTTTCACAGCTTTGAGATTGATCTCAAGAATTATTTAATAAGTTGTTACAATTCAAATTTAAGTCATTAAAGATATTAAGATGATCTTCATTATATATTTCTTAAAGACTTTATTTAATTTAATTAACTCATTAAATTAACTCATTAAGAATAATTACTTCAGTTTTTAAATACTTTCAGAGTTTAAATTAAATCTTTTACTTTAAATTCTGAATAAACTGCTGTTTCTATTTATATTTAACTGATATAGACTGAAGAAGTTGTACAATCTTTATAAACTTTACTTTATATTGTTAAACTGATTTTGTTTGTTTCAGTGCCTCATAACAGTGATGTTGATGTTTTATTTTATTAACATTTTTAAAGATCAGTAGAAATGCTAAAAAAAATTGTTTATATTTTAAGATTTAATATTTAATAGATCTTTTTCAGCTTAAAGTTGTTCTTCTTTTCAGAGTCATCATACTTTGACAGTATCATTTAAATATTTAATTGTAACAATAATCTTCACTTTATTGTTTAGAAGTTGATTCATCAACATTTTATAAAATTAAAAGTAAGCTTTTATTTTAAGAATCTATATCTCTGCAGTGTTCACTTTTTAACTATTCTTATAAATAGATGATGTCTTCATCTTCAGAAAATTCTTAAACATCATTGTAAAAAAAAATATTATTACATTAAATATTTCTTGAGTCTCTGAAGCTGCATTAAATAGAGATGTGACTTTAAATATAGAGTGAGAGATTATAAATAATTAAAAACATTAATTAATAAATTAATTCTGATTCAGTTCAAATTGCTGTTGAACATGTCACAATATAAGAAAGATAAAACTTTTTTTTATACAATATAGCATAAAAATTCATTTCTTTATTCTGTAGTCTCAATGCTGAAGTAGTGATGAGCATTAAAGAAAAGATGAATATATAGTTTATGCATTATTGTCTTAAAACTTTTATAATTAAAATATAAATTAAATCAGTTTAAACTGAAACTTAAGTTTCAGAACTGCTTGAAAGTGTATTTTAAATCTTTGATGCTATCAGATGTAAATCAGTCTGTAGAAAGTTGTCCCTATTTGTTTATGCTATGTAGAGTATATATAGAAAATGATGACTAAGACATAAATAGGGGTGCTTAGTAAGAGATGAGTAAGCAATGATATCACAATGTGTCTCCTAGCGAACCTACTGCTGAATGACAGTTTGACTAGATAGAAGTTGGGCACACCTTGAACACCCTGACATGTGCATACCATCTCTGGATGTCCGTGGAGTGTGCCGTCTCAATAGCGCAGCCAGATCTACCTGTATCAAGGTGAAACCCACCCCTGTATACTCCGAAGAAAAGTAGAGTAGAGTACAGCTCAGGCAGAGACTGTAACTTCTCATCGCTCCCAGTGATCCTGCAATACAAACCACGAAACAGAAATATACAATACATAGCGGGTGACTCCGCCGGTCGTCTCGTCCCGGACACGATCTACCACCTGGGAAAGACTCACGGATAGCAGAGCGAGCAGAGTGGACGGGAAGCGCTGTGTTAGTTAGCCAGGTATCTAGGCAGGCTGTTCTTGTATATGTGACGGATGAGGATAGGGGTGTCTGTATACGTTCTGCAAAAGGAATATATGACATGTCGTGCCAAGGGAGGAGGAGAGTTCCCGACCTTATCTCTGTGCCGACTTAGGCCGTGTTCATACGTTGGAGCTGGAGATGCATTACAGTACCGAAAACCTGCATGTTTCATCAAGTACACGAGAGCAGATACAAAGTCCCAATTTAAAGCCTCGCGGTATCGTATCATAACATAACGTGATGAAATAAAGCCAAGCCAAGCCAAGCCAAGCCCAAAACCCCACTCCAGGCCTTACCGCCGCCGAGCGCCATCGCACTGCTCCAAAAACCGATAGATCCCCTCCAGGCCCTCATAGTCGTCCGCACAGTGCCTACCATCCGTCTTCGTCTCCGCGACGCTCGTTTTCCGAAAGTAATATTCCTCATCGCCCGCATCGCTACTATGCATGCTCTCGTAACCCGACGGCGACGACCACGGATTCTCGCCTTCCGCCCCAGGCCCAAGGTCGTCGTCGTCGAATTCCAGCCCCGTGTCCGAGTGAGTGGAGAAGGCCGGCGAAGAGAGCGTACGCTCGGGGGACAACATGTTGCGCCAGTCGACTTCATCGCGACCCCGCTGCGCTCCTCTGGCGGTTTTGCGAGGTAGGAAACACGAGACTGAAGGCGCCGTGCTGGGCGCAAAGGGGAAGAGCAAGGCGGATTCCGTCCCGGCGGCGTCGAAGTCGGGATCCTGGCGGATCAGGCCTCGCTGCACGCCGACGTCGTCGCAGAGACGCTCGACGGTTTGCGCGTCGCAGCCTGGGAAGCGGACGCGGAGGGTGGAGTGGTCGACCATCCCAAGTGGAAGGTCGCCGAGGGTAGATAGGCGCTTGAGATCGTTCATGATGGCAGCGAAGTCCTTCAACGCTCGAGCGAAGTCGACTGCAAGGAGGTCGATCAAGCCGTCTGCGTTCAAGGTCTCATTCGCTGCCGTCGCGCTAAGAGATCCGGACAGGGCCGGAAGGGCGTTGAGAGCGGTGATGGTGGGGCTGATCTTGAAGTCGACACTGGACCCCGGCGTCGCTCGCGGGATCGATCGCATCTTGCGCCCCGTCTCCGCCTGGAGGGCAGTGACGGATCTGTAGCGCTTCTCGCCGGAGCGGGGACTGACGCCGTCGAATTGCGCCTTCTGGCCCGAGAGCCAAAACGCACGGACAGCGGCCGAGACGTTGTTGACGACTTGTGCGGGCGCCGCGGGGGTGTGCGAGAAGTATCTGGCGCCGCCGACGCGGCCTGCTCCGATGGAGTAGCCGCCGGCGGTGCGAGGGAGGGCTCCACCGGTGAGGTTGGGGCGGAGGGTGGTTGCGAACGGCGCACGGTGAGTGAGACGGGTAACCGCGGTACCGATCGTCGAAGTGGGAAATGAGGCACGGTCGTGTTTCGTTCCGCTCTTGGCGGAGGAAGAGAGGTGCCGTACCGTAGCATTGGCTGTGCTGCGTGTTGTATAGAAGCGTGCTTTGCTTTGGCGTAGGAAGGCTATAGGATGGATGGGATGACGGGGTGGGTTACGAGCTAGGACGGGTTGAAGCTCGCCCTGCGCAGAACGGAATGTTTGCGGAACCTTGGACCGTAAAAGATTCGAGGTTTTTTCGATGGCGAACCTGGGTTTGGTCAGTCAGTTGACTCGTTACCTGAGACTACTGTCGGGTTTATAACGGGTATAGTACCTGATAACTCTCAAAGCCTTGGGGACCAAGAGATGCCCACTAGAAGGCGCCATAGTGAAGACGCAAGTCTTCTGTTGCTCGACACTGAAGAGTGATTCGAAGAGAGTGAGGATAGATGGAAATGTGGGGTATGAGTTCATATAGGGTGGCGAAATGCCAAGTCTGCGGGAGGACAGCCACAGCATCCTGAAACGGCTTAGTGTCTGCCTTCTTCATCGTACAGACAAAAGCCTATACGAGTACTCGTACAGTACGAAGTACATACATTATTGCTTCATCCTCTACGAGTAAATTATGATTCCAGCAGCGTCTTAAGATATCACCCAGGGCACCAATGATTCATTTACTTTCTTGCTTGCTATCATCTCAGCGAAAAAGCACGTTGGCCACCGCCGAGAAACCACCCAGGGGCAGACTTTTGTGACTGGAGCGCTTCGTACTACCCACAACCAGACAGAGCATTGGAGTTTTGAGAATCCCAGCGATGCAGGTCCAGCTATCCTGCTATGCAAGAAAGAATATGAACAATCAAAAGAAATCGGGGGCTGAAGAGGGCTGGGAGGCATCACTTTCACATCTCCGTCCCTGGATGCCGTCGTGAACATCATGAATGAATTTCTCCAATCTCGGGGCTCCTGGGTAGCGCCATCGAAATACCAAAGCAAAAGAAGATTAACAAGAGTCTATTTGTGGTGAAGCAAGAAGTGCCAGAGCCGGCGAAGGTTGAGAAAGCAGAGAATCCCCTAAGGCCCTCCTTCGCTCGGCGGAGAAAATTCGTCCTGGTAACCGTCGGTCATAAGGTTTTCAAACAGAGAAATTGGTATAGTCGACATCTGCTCCGGAGCAGTAAGGGAATGTCAATGCCAAGTTTAGTGCAAGCTTCGGCTGATTGATTTATTTGGGAGCTTCGCGAACCGCCCCAGGAAGGGTCCCTTAGCAGAACAATACCACGTAGGTATAACTTCTTCAGCGTTCCAAGTCTGCTCTTAGCTCCTGATCGATAAAATTATCAATCTTCTTGCGGTTTTTCATGTTGAAAGCCCCATTCCTCCAGGCAGCTCTAAGCTTGAGGAATGCTGGCCTACTTGTAGCAGTCGCTTCGTTCTTGACAAGTTCCACAAAGTCACGAGCAATGTCGTCGGAGATGACTTTCTGACTGGCAATAGCTTCGTCGTAATATTGAATCAAGTTATGGATCCCGACGTATGACTGCCGCTCGGAAGCATCTTCGAATGCAAGCCGTCTGAACTCGTCGTACATACGCGTGTTGAAATTCCGAATCAGGAAGTGTGACCAGAATTGATATAACACGTCCATGTCGCGATGACAGTTCCCGGTGACTGAAGAGTCACGCTGCTGCAGTGCCGATCTCCGGAATACATTGTAAGACTCATGAGTCAATTCATTCGGAAGACTATCGATTGGTGTTTCTTTGTCCTTGACCCAGAATACTGGGCTGGAATTACCATCGCCTTGCGTCGTAGAAGGTGAGGGCAATGGAATCCTCGCGCGATGACTACTAGGAACAGAGACAAGATCAGACTTAGGATCTTTGAGGCAGTAGAAGTCAGATTGGAAAAGTGTACTTACTTTTCCAAGCGAATGCTACCATTCATGGCCGGACTTGGTTGCCGCTCAGCTGATTTGTGCATCTCTTCTGCAATCGTCCTGCTGTCGATGGAACCGTTTGAGAAGGTTCTCGAGGAGGCCATGTGAAAGGGCGGGCGCGGAGATGTTGTGCCGTTGCCTTGTTTCCGAATGACAATCACGAGGCTATCGACTTGCTCATCCGTAAACGTGCTCAATTCGCGGGGGTGACTGTGAGTAGACGCCATGCGGACGTCACTGGGTGGCGGCAGAGCAGGTGAGAAGTCTGGGACAGCCGCCGAGAGTGGCGTCTGTGTCAGATGCCCATCGGTGACGTTGCTGCTGACCACAGAGGACGGATTGACTGGCGCAAAGGAGGGTGTGACACTATCAGGAGGTTGGTAAATCGAATCGTTGGCCATGTGTTCGAACCCTGCTGAAGAGCTCATCGATGAAGATACCAAGCGAGCCTGAGGCGGATATTGCATCTCGAAGAGCTGCGGTCGAGGTATCCGTGGCTGCTGGACCTGAGCAGGACCGTCGTTCTGAGCGGACGCATCTCGCTCTTCCATACTCAGCACCCACTGCGACCAGCCCTCCCGTTTGCGTAGCCGGTCGACTCCATCCGGGCCCGTCCTAAACTCAATGTTTTTGGATTGGAAGCAGACATATCGGATGAGCTCCATGTCCTGAGTCAATTGCTTGATTCGGTTAAATTTGGCGATGATGCTCAGAAAGACAAAGCCTTGGGAGTCCATATGTTTGCGAAGAAACATGTCTTTACATAGGTTATCAACGGAGAAGTAGTATTCCCTAATCGATAATCAGTAACGTCAGATACTTTGTCGGTACAAGCTGGACTTACAGTTGCATAGAAACCATACTGATGACGGAAAACTGTTCTACGTATGGATTGGAGAAAGGCATTGCACTCATGATGCCTGGCTGCATTGCTTGATAACCGTACGAGGCTCCAATGTCGGTCTGTATTGGGGGTAATTGTGGCAGCCCACTCTGTACGCCGTTTGGAAATCTAGCGTAGACTGCACTGTTCGGGATGGACTGTGCTCGTGGTCCTGAGCGGTAGCCTCTAGTTTGGTGAGGCGGTAGTCCATAATGATTCCCTTGTTGTTGCGCATGACGCTCATTGTAGGAATGAGCCTTTGGGGTCGTGTACGTGGGTGCGTTGTGATGATGAGAGTTATGCCCGTTAGGGAACTGGTAACCCGGTCCCTGATGCGAGCTTGAAACACCATTGCTCGCACCTCGAGAGTTACGATAGCCCCCTCGACCACGTTCGGAACGGGTTTCACCCCGTTCTCGAGGTCCAAGGTTATTATTGGAGTCTCTGAAGTATTCCACGGGCCGAAAAGAGGTTTCGCTCCGACGATCAGCTCCGGCTGACCTTGGATGAGCATGTGTTTCGCCGAATGCGCCAGGGTCTCTGTCCCCTCTATCAGGGGCCGTCTGTGTCGCTGAACCATTTACGCTGGCTTCTGTCCTGGGGGGTTGTCGGTTCTCCTGACGAGACTTGAATGTGTTGTCCATCCGAGCAGCAACGGAAGTCCTGCGCCGAGCGTCAAAAGAACTTGTGGTCTCGCTGCTTACCCGTGAAGCTAGTTCTTCTTTGCGCTTGGGAAACCCTGCAAAGTCTATGGATTTGCGCTGCTCTCGAGAACTAGCGGCACCAGCGCTCATGGCTCGCTGCTTCGAGCGCAGTGGCAACGGTGCTGGTTTACCAGAACCGAGCTCATCTCTACCGCGCTCAGGTGTCTCGCCCGCTGTCGCCAAAAATTTGGTACCATTCTGTCCCCCAGCCCACTTCTCACCGCTTATACTTGAGTTGGCCATGTGACTTCCTCCGCGGCTGGGTCCTTCCCTACTCCCACGTGCAGGACGTCCACTTCTTCTTGCTGCAGGAGGGAGAGGGGTATTGAAAACTGCAGAGGGAACGTAAGGCACTGGCATCCACTTATCTTTACCGCGGGGTGGTGCGGCTGGATTTTTCTCCTTGTCTCCTTTCTCTCCCCGCTCTACTGCCTTTTTCTTTTCCTCATCTTGTGCTGTGTCCGGAGTAGGCCAAGAGGTTGGATCCTCAGCTGGGGGTGGTGCCAGTGGCGGTTGAGTCTCCGTGGTTGTGTCGGTCGATTGACCCGGTCGAGATATCCCTTTTCTCGTGGCTTTGTTACCATTAGCAAAATTATTCCCGAGAGCCTGGACCGGCTGGATATCAAGTATTCTACCTTCTTCCCGGGTCTTATCTCTGCCGTCGAAACCTTTTCTCTTGCTATTAAGAACACTAGAGCTTGTAGGCATCTCGTCCGCTTGACTAATCGATGATCGGCTCTTTCGCCTGCTGTCAGGCTTGGCCTGATCAGTTGTGCTAGCACTAGGAATATTGCTTGTTCCTGTTGGTAGCCCCGCTCCGCCATTCGTGCTTTGTGGTTTCGTAGTTTGTTGGGGAGAAGAGACAGAGCCGGCCTTGGATTTCGCTTCCTGGGCTTCTCTTCGCTGCTGCCAGATGTTAAGTGCAGGTTGAGGTGCGGGTTTGAGAGACGCCGGCTTTGCGACTTCCTTCTCCCAGTTCTGGCCTTTCTCTTTTTCGTTCTCTTTTTCGGCTCCTCCATGTACTGCTGACTTCTCCGGCCCGTGTGAGTTTTGCGACTGTTTATCCCAGGTGGAGTCAGATGAGGCGTTCATGGTCGAGGATATGTCGTCTTCCTTTGGCAGCGTAGATGTCGAAGCGGTACCAAAGCTCGGTGACGACGGTGTGGAAGTCAAGTTTTGCGACTGAGCCGTAGCTTCGCCTTGTGGAGAAGGCGATGTAGCTTTTGAGCGAGGCTGATCTGACTGTTGCTCTGTGATGGATGTACCGTTCACCATGCTTTCACCTCGCGCCATCTCTTCTGGTCTTCCTTCACCTTGAACGGCCGCATTCGGTGCAGCTGGTGATGGCATGGGTTCTGTCATCGTCAATGATGACGGCACTTTTGTCGTAGTCTCATGACTTGACGCGAGCTTTTCCGCCCGATTCGGCGCAGTTCCAGACGAAGACCTCCCTTTCGCCGCCTGAGCATAAGAAAAAGCAGGAGGAGCAGAAACCGGCTCAACGGCTTGCTTGCTCGTCGTAGCCGACATCTGGTAAGTTTGTGCTGTCAGGATTGTAGTTGAGTACTTCTGCGTTGACGCTCTTGAAGACCCCCTTTTCTACGGTTGTGAGACCGCAACAGTAGCTACCACCGCGAACCACTCTCACTTGTCGTCGACCTTGTTTCACCAACGTCCGAAGTGATACAACCTCCACCCTCTCCGTAGCCCTCCGACCGAAGTATGAGTTCGCGAGCAGTAAGAAAGATGCGCCAAATCCCCGTTAATGAGAGATGCAGTTGTAGTTTGAGGAGCTCGTAAAGGATAGCTCTGGAATTTTCGTGTGTTGCTCGCAGAACGAAGATTCTGAAGGTTTCCGGAAAGCGGAGAGCGCTGTGGACGTGGTGGGCCTAAACGACGGACCAAAAGATAATCCTAACAACACTATGTGGAGCTCACTTTGAGGTCGACTCCTACAGGAACTGAGTTCCTCTAAGGCGCAACTCCACAGGGCCCAGTTTCAACTATAACTCGAGAAGTTGGTGGGTGGTTGTCAGCACTATCGCTTCGCCAGGCAGATACAGTCCTAGCTCTTTAGTGACGCACGATGGTGCCGAACGTACGGCTTGCTCGTGTGCGTGTGCTATTTTGAGCGTCCCTGTCGCGCCAGATTGATAGCCTCATGCGGTAGAGTTCGTAACGAAGCGGGGTGACACGAAAATTGGAGTGTTGATGGGAGCGATGTAAAGTGCGGTAATTTGATCTGAGCCGAGCTTGATGGGGGGTTGAAGAACAAAGATTGCTCAGGTTCAAGTACGGATTTCTGGTCGTAATGGAATGCACCTTGTAATTATGAGTTGAGGCTTCAGAGTCGTGCCGCAAAAGGTCTCAATGGGCGCGAGAACTTTTTGCAGGGTGGTTCAAAAAGTCCAACGGTCAAAGGCGGGTCGGAATCGGAAAAAGCGCGGATCACCGTGGAAGCGTTTGAGCGAGCTCTGGTGGGAGGAAATCCAAAGAGCAGCGTGCAGACGACCCACTGTCTAGAGTGTACGGAATCTCCTGGAGCTGGAGATAAGACTCCCAGAGGAGCCAGCTTTGTTTCTGGCGTGAGAAGAAGACCAACAGAAATATTGAAAGAAGAGGAGCGGTGTTACTGAAGTGTTGTAAGTGTTGTAGGTAAGTCGGCCGGTAACATGAAGCAAAGTCTTTTTCGAGGAGCTAACAAAAGTGCGTCAAAAGTAAAGGCAAAGAAGGCAACCGAAAAGGAGGATAATTACAGTGAACTTGCTCGTGCAAGCTTACCCACTTCACTTCACTTCACTTCACTTTACATACTTCATTTCACTTTACAAGGCGTTCAGCTCTTGTGTCTTCCACACAATTCTGCTCTAAATTTACGGAGTATAGCACTTCATTATACTCAACGACTTCCTCCACATGCTGCTCAATACGTGGAGTTTGTTTACTGTTTATGATTCCGCAATGCGCTCGGCGGAGTGGCTCTTGCCCCACTACCTTACCTAGGTACTGCTTGGAACACGACAGTTGGAGCACAAAGTAATGATAGATTGAATTACCCCCTTTTTGCCAAGTCTAGAGAGGCCAGAATCTCGACTTGTCCATACTGTCAAAGAATATGATATAATCGCTTGATTCTGCTCAATTCTACTTGTGATGAGGGTTCCCGTTTGTCCTTCGGCATATGGTAGGGAGTCCAGAGTCCAGAGTGTGATTATGGGACATAATAGGCGGTGAAGGCATTACCGTTCCAGCATTGCGCTTATATGGAGTCGTACTTTCCTAAATAATCGCCCTGCCGTCTAGGAGCATATCCTGGATGAGTCTTGGGTTGGAGGTTGACAACCCCTGGCTGGCTGTAGACCAGCAACCTGGGGCATCAGCAATGACCTACAAGATGCAGGGGTGGTCTAAGTTATTTCGTCTCGAAGTGCCATCAATGTCAGAGATAAGACGAAAACTGACAGGTACAGATCAATGAGTGAATACCTACCTAGCTTAAGAGAGAAATGGAAGGTTTCTAACTCTAAGGCGTGTTGAAACTCAGCTGCGAGGCGCCCTCTCCCAGTACCACATTGCACCGATCGTCAAGTAGCCATGCCTGTTTTGCCAAAGATGGATTTTTCCAGCTCGGCTTTCAATCCTGTCGACAGCCATGTACCGGTAGCAGCAAGCTTTTGTAGACTCGTCTGCGCACGACGTCTGGAAGTTGAAGGAACGGATAGCCTGGCCCAGACCTGGCTCGTGAATCCGATGGAGGGATCGTGGTGGCGAGGGGTGTTCTGCCGAAGAGAGGTCTTGAGCCAGGGTAAGAAGTCGTCACGGAAGGACTGGTGATCGTATATCTTTGACATGCTATAACCCAAAGACGGCCCTCCCATCTATCGCCAGGGCCCCATACTTTTCAACCCTCCAGGTTGGGACGTTCACGAGGAAGGGACGTCATGAAGAATCTCTAATCGCACACCGAGATCGTCTTGATATAGGGTTCTAAACAACATTTGCATTCAATTCTCCGCGTCAACCGTCGGTATCGTGCAAGAAGCTTCTTCAAGAATTCGTAGGATAATTTGACCCTATCTTCCCAGTCTTGATACATGAGCTTAGAGGACGACGTGCCGTAAAGGCCAGCCTCCACCTCCCTCTAAACTCGCTGACATGTACGCATAACGGCGAGACCGAAGCAGGAGAGTGACGTGGGCCCGTGTCATATGGATGAATTTGCAGGACTGGAGTCGGTGCGAGAACCAGACGCACATTTCCATGTTGAGCAACGCTAGAGAATAATATCAAAGAGATCGGAGATACAGCCACTCTAGCCGGATAAAAGTCGAAGAGAATGAGTAGACTGCTACTCGAGGTCAAAGTAATCATCGCCAGGTAAACAAGCAAACTATAAAACTAATACCGGAACGCAGATTTTGAGATGATCTTTGATGGAGAGATTCCAATTTGAGATCCATCCCCATGCGGACTGTGTGGTGTTGTTCTGCTTCACGACTTGAAACCGTCGTGCCGTGCTGGTTTTCGCAAAGCTGGGGTTCTAGGTTTCGTTGCTTCCGTCACCTCCCGAAGTTTACTAGACGTAGTCGGCTTGTAGCAGCCCAATCACGTACACCAACCACCAGAACCAAGTAAAGCAATGCCAGTAAGCACTTCCTCACTCCGCCAGGCGATTTTCTGTAATAGCTAACGGTATCCCAGCTCATCCTCCTAACTGGCTACCCCTCCAGCGGGAAGACGCACCGGGCATCCCAACTGGTCGCCTACTTGCAAGAGAAAATCAACACCTCTTCTCTCCCGCAAACATCCCGTCTGAAACTCCATCATATATCCCCACACTCTCTGGGCCTCTCGCGTCAAGTATATGCTGAAGCACGCACCGAGAAAGACGCGCGTGCAGCAGAATACTCAGCTATCAAGCGGGTGTTGGGGAGAGATGCCATCGTGATCGCCGATGGATTGAACTATATCAAGGGATACCGGTACCAGCTCTACTGTGAGGCCAAGGCGGTGCAGACGGCGAGTTGTGTTGTAGGTCTCCGTATTTCATCTTCGACTAGTGCGGAGGAAGGAGTGGGATCCCGGGGAAAGGCGAAAACTAATAAAGCTCAAGGTCCATGTTGGAACTTCGATTGAGAAGTGTAGGGAGATTAACAAGAGGCTATTGGATGACGAGGGAGTAGACGGAGGCTACGAAGATGCCGTATTTGAGAATCTGGTCTACAGATACGAGGAGCCGAACGGGATGACGAGGTGGGACAGTCCGCTGTTCACCGTACCGTACGATGATGCCCACCCGCCATATGAGCAGATCTGGGAGGCGATCATGGGGAGTGAGGGGACAGGGAAGGTTGTGAAGCCCAACATGGCGACTATGCAGGTACGTGTCGATCCGATCTCTAAAAGGGGTGAGATGTTGATCACAGTTGGGCGTGGTAGAAACCAGCGGCGGAGTCGGATTATCTTTACGAGCTTGACAAGATAACGCAGGAGGTCGTTACACTGGTCCTTGACTGGCAGAAAGACCATCCAGGTGAAGGAGGCGGAGAACTTCAGGTGCCCGAAGTAGAGCAGGATATTGAACTCCCAGCGTCGCCAACCTCGCTCCCACAGCTTCAGAGGATACGGAGGCAATTCATCAGCTTGAATAGACAGCATACGCTACCGAAAGGAAGAATCAGAGCGCTTTTTGTCGGCTATCTCAACGACAGCTTCCAATAAGCGTTTTCTGTTCCTTCGCAGAACTTAGCGTAAGTACCGAAACCAACGTGGTACTGGAGGTAGGCCTCCTGCGGTCCGTCAGCACCCGCCTCAAATCGGTCAGCAATAGGAGGTCCGTACTTGCGACATCAGTATTGGTAGCATTCCAACAACCCTTGCAGAAGCGCACTTTGAGTTGACAATCGAGATTGTACGACGCTTCCTCAGCTTCGGGCCACGCCTTACAGCACTTCACGCACCCGAACATCTCCACGCCTCCAACCAGAAACGTCCCCTTGCCCCTATAGAGACTGTGTCTCCTCCTCATCCCAGATTTGATACAGAATCGAGTCCGATTGTTCTTCGTCCCCTGCGCATCGGTAAAATCCGATCGAGGGTGGAGTTTGGCGCACGCGGTGCAGGTGAGGAGCGTTAGCGCGCGGCGAGGGGACACGCGCCGTTCGAAACTGAGGTTGAAGTCAATCCACTCTTGGCGCTTCGGTCGGACCTCACGCACCATGTTGCAGAGGGCCTTGGAGGCGAGCATGAGATTCATGTGAGAGCCGAAATCAAGATTCGCGGTGATCATTGCGATCAGTTCGGGTGGCAGATCGTGGAGTTTGGCCATGTCTATGTGAAGCTGAGCACGGATGTAAAGACTTGATGGCCTAGAGTCAATGGGCGCTCACTTTGTGTTTTGCGTACTAGCTCAGATAAGGAGATGCGAGGCAGGTTTTGTCGCGCGCTTAAGCTGATGAGCTGTTCGTTCCTGAACAGGATAACAGCTCAGACGAGAAGTCTGCGGTGCCTGCTCGAAGGAGAGATGCGAGGCACGTGTTGTCGTACCCTGGGCTGACGAGCTATTCGTTCCTGAAACAGGAGAACAGGTCAACTGAGAAACCTGCGGTGCTTTGGCGAAACAACAATCTGGCCCCCTTGATGGAGGTAGCTGACTACCTTATGGAAAGGACAATGACAGACAAGGGTAGAGATATTGCCGCTATACCCATGCCCTGCTCTAAGTGGTTCGAACCCACTCGAGTTAAAAGTCCCCTCCGGGGCCTTCCGGGGTTATCTTTGACTGATAAATAGGTTGGGGGGACAAAGCAATCGAAGCTGTCACCTAACCCTTATCAACTCTGCTACCCAAATTTGTGTTCCAAGTGCATCACAAACAGAAGTGTGCAACTCTGTACGCTTTTCCGTAGACCTTATCTGCAAATCACCACGGTCTTATACACAGATGATGACACTACAGTTCGTGACTCTCAACTGTCCCTTCAACTCCTTCACACTCCTTACACTCACTCTTCTCTCCCAACCCCCTTTTCCTCCCCCCCGGCCCCTCCCCCTCTTCCTCCCCTCACCAATTCAATCACAAGACCCCCGAACCCAATCCAGACTCAGAAGGTTAAGTCACGGCTGAGTAGTAACAATCCAGAAGGAGGAGGTACGGTACTATACCAAACCAAGTCCCGAAGTCCATTGAAGCGACAGTATCAGAGAAAAGCGACCGATGCACATATTACATCACTTTCACCCATAGACAATCACCACTTGTATACCAATGCACTCTAATACAGCTCAAGGAGCACCCCCCACCCACCCATCCCAGCTACCGCATCCCGGATACCCCTTGCCCCCCTCCGCCCCAAGCAAAGGATCGTGATGTTGACAAAGAAGACTCTCTACAATAACACGCACGGCGTGCTGAAAGAAAAGAAAGAAAAAACAGCGTTTGGGGTATAAGTGTCGACAAACGGACAGAAAGACAGACAGATAGGCTGCGTCGGATGCTATGCGCCTAGCAATGCCCGCAGTCGAAGAAAGATAGAAACGAGACCCCTTGCTCCAACCCACCCACACTGCATCGTTCATCCGTTCGTTCGTCGAGAATCGCTCACATCGTAGAAGTACAACCCCGAAGCGCATTGTCCAAAATCCCATTGACCACTAAGGCTTGCTCAACGCGCCCTCTGTGCAGAAGATCGTCAGTTCAAATAGATTAGTCACTTGGGGAAGTCAACAGGCCAACTTACGAGACTAGCCGCCGCAGCGGCAGCCGCGAGATCGGGCTTCGTGCTGGTAGTACGAGCCGCCACCCTCGGCAGGCTCGAGCCACCGAGAGCGGCTCCGTTCGAAGCTCTTTTCACACCGCCGTTGCTTTGCAGGCCGTGGACGGTCGAGTGCCTCTTTAGAGGAAGCGGCGCCGCCTTGATCGGTGAGCTACTCGGCAGATCGCGACTCCGGACCGGGGCGCCGTTCTTGAAACTGGTGGCGGGAGGCTCGGGCAAGGGCCTGGTACCGGCGGGTGTTTGGACGGAACTGAAACGCTTGATGGGGGAGCTGTTGGCGTTGCCGGTGAGCGTCCTCGTGCGCGTGTACGGTTTGACGCCGGTGATGAATTCGTGGTGGATGGCCTCGTCCGGCTGGAGGCGCCGGTCGGGGTCCCAGCGGAGGCAGCGCGTCAGGAAGTCGAGGAACGAGTCGTCGTCGCATTTGAGCGCTTGTTGGAGAGACTTGGAGCTGGGTCTGCGTCGTCGGCCCTTGGACGAGACCGTCATGCGGGGCTTGCCTAGCGAGTCGAAGAAAAGCTTCTTACGCGTGCTTTTTTCGATTAGATGCTTCTCCGGCGGTCCGAACACTTCCATGATACAAGCGAGCTGCTCCTGTTCGTTCTCGCCGGGAAAGATGGGGTATCCGGTAAATAGCTCCGCCAGAATGCAGCCCAAACTCCACATGTCTATCGGCAGACCGTAGGCCATACCTAGGATGACCTCCGGAGATCGGTAGAACCGAGACTGGATATAGGTGTAGACTTTTTCGTTCTCGAAGCAGGAAGAACCAAAGTCGATGACCTTAATCTCTGAGTGAACAGGGTGAGCTAGAAGTACGTTCTCTGGTTTGAGATCGCAATGGATGACTCGGTGGGCTTTCAACAGCAATAAACTGTTGAGGAGCTGCTTAGTGAAGCGTCTTATCAACTTGAGGGAAAACCCTCTGAAATCATTGGATTTTATAAACTCGTAGAGGTTCATGCCAAGCAGCTCCGTAGAGATGCAGAGATGTCCACGGAAGTAGAAGCTTTGCGTAAAGCTGACCATGCTATGCTTGTTTTGTGGGTCCTGTAACGACGGATTGTCAGTAACTACCCAATTTGAATAAGACAGTTACGTACCCATTCCCTCAGCTTCTGCAAGATATTGACCTCTACCAGCGCCTGCTGGTGAAATCGTTTCTTGTTCCTGATGATCTTGATAGCTACTAAGCGCCCCGTCTTGTGGTCTACACAGCGTGCCACTTGGCCAAAGCTGCCCTTACCCAAGACATCAACGATCTCGTAGCGATACGCAAGATGGTCACCCTCGATGATTTTATAGTCGCCTCGATCATCGTCATAACCGAAATTGACAGCTTGCGCGTTCAGATCACCGACGTGCTTCTTAGCGTGCTGTGTGCCACAGAAGTATATCTCCTTAAAGTCGACAATCTCCCCTCGCTCAAATATGTTGAGGTCAACCACCCGGATTGCTTGCGCCGCGGATACTTTGTCTTTGGCCGTTGCACGCCTGCGCAGCTCGTCAACCTCCCGTGCCGCAGTCTCAAAGTCTTTACGTTTCGAAGCCAGCTTCCTCATTTCCTCTTCGGCCAACAAGTCCTCCCTATCCAACCGCGTATCCCATCCCTTTGCCTTGACTGTGTCGGGTGGAGCCTTTGAGCTCACGATTCTGTGCACGGGTGCCAGAACTGAAGACGTCGCTGGGGAAGCTTGAATAGATAAGTCAGGCACATTCGGAATCGCTACAGTACCTTTCTTCGAATTTCTTTCCGCTTCCCATGTATCGCTCCTTGCGCGGCCATGACCGTCAGCTTGACCATTGCTCCAAGCTGTTTTCGATTGCAGCTGGCTGGGCCTCGTGGTCAGACTTGGACTTATATTGAGACCACTACTCCATGTCGCAGAGGCTGGCAGCCTCGGAGGAGGCATCACATCGTGCTTGGGAGCTAGAGGTCGCTGCCCCAAACTGTCCTCTGTAGAAACCAGCGAAGGTCTAGACGGTCCCTTCTTATATTTGAGGCTTAGCTTCCTTCTGATCGAGGTACCAAGTGACTGCATGTCACCGTCTGTTGTACTTGAAGATCGGCTTGTTGTTTCTTCTCTGGCCTTGCTGACAGTCTGAGCGCGCGGGCCTGTCAACCGTGTGGGTCTCATCTCGATCTTGGTAGAGCCAGAACTGTACTCTCCGCTATCTTTCGACCGCATAAAACTAAAATCGCCACTGACTTTCGGTAACGAGGACGATACGAAAGGTGATATCGCCTGCCGTCCGATGCGAGAATTCGTGGCCGTGGCCTCGCTTGAGCTCGACTCACTCGCTGTGCGAAAGGACGATGCTTCAGTTTTACGAGTAAAGCGTGAGCTGCTACTACGTAGGGGTGCTGCGACAGGTAATTCCTCATCGTGTTGACTTCGCGGGAAGAAACTTGCTTTTGAAGCAGTCATGGGGGTGCTGGGAGTCTTTGCATTTGAACGTTTCGGCGGCGGCGTGATGTTTCCTTCCTCAGCATCGGAAGACGGTTCGTGGAAGGCTGCGATTTTGGCAGCAGTAGAGGTGCTCAACGGCAAGAGGTTGAGGGGTGGTAGACGTAAAGGTTGAAGCCTTTTTTTGTTCACGGGTACTGCGGCACTGGCATTTGTCCCCAGCTCTCGTCCGGCCCCTATCGTAGTGCCCTTTCCCCCTCGAGTGTCTTGATCCGCCCTACGGCCCTCTGCTGTTGTGCCTGAGGTCGGGACACATAGCGTCGTCGAGGAGCTGAAAGCACTGTTAGCATCCAGTGGCAGACTAGGCCTGCGAGCAGAGAAAAACGGCTGGTCTACTTCGGTCTTCGGCGACTCATAAGCTTTCGGTATGGCGGGTACTGGAGGGACTTCTTCGTCGTCAGCTGTCGCACGACTGTCGTTCCGCGGTTTAGGGGTTGGTAGTCTTGAGGTCGAGAAGTTTTGGCTATGTCGAGACTGCATCAGCCCGCTCGATGGTCTAAGGGAATTGTAACTCGTATTTGAAGAGGCAGAAAGTCCTGAGCTATAGGATTTTCGGTTGTGTTCTGGCGTTGTTCTAGAGGAGGATGGCGTAACACTTTTCCGTGCCAAGAATGACGGAGACTGTGTGGCGGACCCAAAGCCCGACGAGGAGTCTGGTTGTGGTGTAGGCGGTGTTTGCGGCATTGGCGGTGCATTCTGCATGATTGACAGCCTCTTTAATCTCCGGGCATCAGTAGGACTGATGGTTCGAGCACCGAGCCCTGTAGCATGCGAGGGCATTACGGACAGGCGTTTGGCTGACGACGACGGGGTAGTAGTCCTTCTCTCCGTCGACCGACCCGGTGACCGGGTGGTGTTGAGAGACGGGGCGCCGCTATGATCTGGGATCACCAATGTCGTGGACAGATGACTTTGGGGCTGCCTTGGCGGTGGTTGTAAGGACTTTGTCTTGAGGTGACGTGTCGGCACAAGGAGGCTGGGCCTGTCTGTCGACATATCTTCGGCTCCATCAGTATTCAGGCGAACCAGCGATACGCCGTTAGATTCGATAGTAGCATGAGTATTGGTGCTATTGTGTGGTGCTAAACTCGGCCTCCGCCGCTGCGCGACCCTATCGGCAAAGTCTGCTCCAATGACCCCGGGCCCGATAGATTTGCGGGGCGGCCTGCTGACGACGCTGTGAGTGCTAGTCGTGGGAAACTCGCTCTGTCTCCGGTTCCTCATAGCAAGTGGTGCAGTTGGCGGTCCCATTGTTTCCATGGTCGAGGTGGCTTGGCCTATATGCATAGCAGCGCTGTTGTGCCGTTGTAAAAGCGACCCACTCCTGCCGATGCGGTAAATGGACGTAGCAGCTCCTACTACTCTGACCTGTCCCTGGTCGTTTGCGTCTTTGGGGGCTTCTTGCGAGCGGATGACGCCGGTGCTTGCCAATATCCCTCCACCTCTACCGGGGGCAGGAAACTCGTTTAGACTCGGCTCATGAGAAGTGATGCTGGTATGGAAATCATCAAAGTTCACGGATGGCAAGAAGTCGAAAGAGCCAGCTCCGTGGTCGGGCTCTTCGTTTACACCTGGTGCAATAGGCCCGAAGTTGAAGCGTGACGAGTCTGTGATTGAAGGTGCTCTGAGACGAGATGCTGGAGCATCATTCAGGTCGGACGCAACTGACGAGTCTGTGACAGAGTCCGGCAGCCTTCCACTCGCATTCCTAGCATAAGACTCAGCGAACTAAACCAGTCAGGGATGACGACCAGAGCCCTAGATTACCGTTTGGACGCTTGAAAATCTGGCGGACGCGGTCCGAGCGGCGCTTTCTGATCTCTTGTCGACTGCCTTCTCCTGCTTGTGAAATTCGACCTAGGCTCCGCAATCCCGTTCGTGGAATTTATCGAGGAATCCAATCTTCTCCCCGTCACGTTCCCGTCTGATATGCTCTTCTGAAACTTCATCCGCGCCCGGCCTTCAGCTGTGATATATGTAAGCAAGCGAAATATGGCCGACCATGCAGGAACCCGAGGTGTTCCAGACTGCTTGTCACTCACCTCCTGAGCCCGAGTCATCCGTTCGAGAGTTGTTGGAAGTCCTGGATTGTATGGACTGCGAGTTCTTCACAGCATTAGAAGGTTGCGGTGTCACCCTCATCGGCATGGTTGATTCACGACGCATTTAGCATGGGAGTAAATGGCGGGGTCGGTGGTGACAGGGCAGCGCATGAACCCGGTGAATTGGAGAACTGAGTTCCTATGCCGGTATTACTGATATACTCGTTGCTTGTGGAGCCGTCGATCAGATCAAGGTCGGTGCCTCTCAGGAACAGAGGTCAAAGAGAAGAACGGCCTCATCTCCACCGAACATTGGTAGATGGGTCTTGAGGACTAGGCAATCAGCAAGCAACAAGACACCAAGAGTATAGTATTCTCGAGTACTAGGCGTGAGACTGCTCTGCGATGTTGTTTGACAAGGTGTTGTTGATGTCGAGGTACAGTACTAGTACAACCAGCCTAAGGTAGCTCATGCCTTCTGAATCAGGTACGCTGAGTAACTTAACAAGTCGATGCGGAAACTTTAAAGTTTGTCCACTGGCGTCGCCGGCGTCCCGGCCAGCACCAGAGTCGAACTGTATCTGCAACCCCTGAATGAAAAACCGCCTTAACCTACAAGTTTATATTGCGATGTTTGAAGTAGCAAATACGGACTATAGATACTATTGATCTAGACAAAGTGGATCCTCTATGGGTACAACTGGGGATGCTTGATTTGTAGTCTTCGCCCCCATTGTCTTTATACTGGATCCAAACAACCAACAATGATCACATATGTAGACTACCTTAAGGAGTGAAAAGAACAATGCAAGACCTGCCAAGCTCCCGCTTTAACCTGATGGCCAGCTGCTACTTCGTAGAAGAGCCAGCAAAGTGCAAGTGCAATGTACGAAGAGGTAAGGCAAGGTACAGCTCGAAGTAAGGTTGCGAGGTAAGTTACTGAAGGTCCGGTCCGTGCGGCTTATTCCGACACGTCCAGTGACGGCAGCGCTATGACTTTCACATGTCAACCACCTGTTTCATGCCAGGAACTTTCCAACCACAGGTAGCACCATCACGTAGCAAGCACCGCTGCTGAGCTCGCATGCCGCCTCTCTGTTCTGAAAATCACCATCTAAATCACAATGGAGAACCCCTCCGCTGATGCTCTCGTGAACCGTGACGAACCAATACCGACCATCCAGCGATCTGGTCGGGACGCGATATCATCCGACAGCGACAGCAAGCGGCAGAAGATCAAGGACACGTTATCCGGCTCGAAGCTGAAAAATAAACTGCAAGATGCTGTTTCGAACAAGCTGGAGAGCAAGACCGACTCCGGTGGCAACTCGCTGCAAGACCGGCTCTTTGCAAAGTAGGTTCCCACGCCCCAAGCCACACGAGGGCCATAATCGATGAAGTCGCTGAGCATTTCCCGCAGGCTATTGCAGCAAGTCATACCCGTCGAAGACATGGCTGATACACCGGACAACACGGACAAACAGTCTACGAGATATATCAGCCGGCCTGGATTCAGCCTGCCCCTGATGACGAACAACTTCCGGCGCTTCAACGCTAGGTAGAACGCCCCAGTCTACCCGTCGATGAGCTGAGACTAACAGCACCGTTACACAGAATCGGCGTTGTCTTCATCTTCCAAAACCGCCTAATCCGACTCTTCTCCTGGCGAACTCCCACCCACACCCTCTCCTTCCTAGCCATCTACACCTTCATCTGCCTGAACCCCTACCTCCTCACCATCCTCCCAATCGCCACGATCCTCCTCTTCGTCATGGTGCCCGCCTTCCTCGTCCGCCACCCACCCCCATCCACAGAACCCCTGACGACGGACACCTACTCCATCCACGGCCCACCCCTCGCCCCAGCCCGCACCGTCCGTCCCGCCGCGGAGATGAGCAAGGACTTCTTCCGCAACATGCGCGACCTGCAGAACAGCATGGACGACTTCGCCACCCTGCACGACGCCCTCGTCGCCCTCGTCCTGCCCTCCACCAATTTCTCAAACGAGTCCCGATCCTCCGCAATCTTCCTGCTCCTCTTTGCGAGCGGCGGCGCGCTGCTCGTCACGGCGCACTTGCTCCCCTGGCGCGCCATCGCCCTCGTCGCTGGGTGGACGGCCGTCTGTCTCGGTCACCCTACCGTTCAGGCTACCTTCCTGACCACCCACGAAGAGTACGCGCGGCCCCGCGAGCGCCAGGCCCAGTCGTGGTGGGACGGCTGGGTCGAGCGGGACATCGTGCTGGACGACGCGCCGGAGACCAGGGAAGTGGAGATCTTCGAGCTGCAGCGGCGGAGCGGGAATGGTGAATGGGAGGGCTGGATCTTCAGCTCGTCGCCGCATGATCCGCTGTCGCGGGGTCGGATAGCCGGGGAGCGACCGAAGGGGACCCGGTTCTTCGAGGACGTCCAGGCGCCGGCTGGCTGGCGGTGGTTCGATAAGAAGTGGTCGCTGGATTTGCTGAGTCGAGAGTGGGTGGAGGAACGGATGATTGCTGGTGTGGAGATTGAGACGGAGGGGGAGAGGTGGGTGTATGACATCGCGTATGGCGCTGAGGGGAACGGGGAGCTGGATTCGGGGTCTACCAAGGGGAAGGGGAAAGAGAAGAGGAAGGACTGGGAGGAGGGTAGCGGGTTGGGGAAGACGGGCGAATGGAGACGGAGGAGATGGGTTAGGACGGTGCAGAGGAGGCCTATTGCCGTTACGAAACGATGATGCTTGACTGAGCGAAGGGGGCGTATAACGATATCTACCCTCTGACGAAATCACGATCATCTCCAGCCTGCAAACATCGAGAATTGGCAAGTGATCATAGGTTAACGTAGGCTCATCCATTGCTCAACCACATCAAGCGCCCAGCTCGCAAAAACACCCCCCTACGAAACCCAACCCTACACCCCAGCCCCCCCCCACCAACCCCACCAAACCCGCAAACCCCCCACCTAAACAAAAAACTCCACCCCCCAAACCAACCCATAATCAATTGTCCTCCCCCCCCCCCCCCGGGGCACCCACAAATCCACGTCCTCGATCCCAATCCCCGCGAGCACGCGATCCAAACAAACCCCAACCCTCTCCGGCGCCGCGAACTGCGGCCAGAACTTGCTCGTCACGAAGATATCCGCGCGCGGGATGCCCGACTGGCGCATCGACGTTGTATTTCCAGGCGCAGTCGAGGTGGCAGTAGCCGGTGAGTAGTGCGGTGAGGGTGAGGTTGAGGGTTAGGTGGTTTCGCCTGGGGGGGGAGCGGGGTTACTAGGGGGAGGGTTGGGGGGGGGGGGGTCTAGAGGGGGAGAGGACGGGAGAGGGGATCTGTACATACCAGCAGCCCATGTCTCAAACCCAACGGAGGGCACGTCGACGGTCTTGCCGTGGGCGACTTTCATAGGGAAGTGGGGTGTGTAGAGACATGCTTTGCTTTGCTTTGCTTTGCTTCGCTGGCGACGGACGGTCAGTGGGGGTCGAGGATGTTCGATGTGGGGAAGGCCTGGGCGCACCGAAGTTATCATCTAATCGATGTAGACCGGTGAGAGTTGAGGGTTTCTTAGTGCGCGGGATCCCGCCATTACGTCCCGGTGTGCTGGGACGGACGGCACACGCCTCAACCCCCCACATTGGTGGTCGAATGCTGGGGTAGGTCTGCCGAGCCGTGCGTTAGCGTGTTTTGGTGTTGTTTTGTATACCTTGCCTAAGATACCTTAAGTAACCTGAAGGTACCTACCTTAACTCTTTGAGATCTACTAGAGTATGAGTACCATGCATATATTGTCGTCAGTGCGGAGGAGCAATTGAAGAGACAAGCATTACCGCTGTACATGAAAACGCTTCGGATTCTAAATTCTAGGTTCTGATTTCTGGGTATATTATACTAGATTACATATTATAAGGTAGATATGTTGTATACACGCAGACGTTTCTACGACTGACAGATCGTTAAATGTCAAAGAAGCGATACCTTCCGCTCCGACTTCACCACTCTTTTTCATTTCTTAAATCCTGCCTCAGCTGCCTCCTCATCGCTGAAGCTTGCATGTCCAGCATCGACAGTCTCCACTGACTCCCTCCTAACCTTGACCTGCTGCCGTCGACCCTCCGGCTGGATCCTTACTCATTCTCGACAGTCGTACACGCATTGACCCATAAGTCGAGACCCAGCAATGCTAGTCAGTCCGCCCTCGCTTGATCTGCCAGTATCGGGTCGGGTTTGCACACTTCAGTAAGCAACGAGCGGCAACGAATCGAGGAGACTGAGGGAGGTCGAATCTAGACGTAGGGTGTACAGTACGGGCGGCTTTTGCCTCAGCGCTCAGATGTGGCCTTTCGGTTGCAGACTTGAGCATAGCCAGTATGATCGCGCAGCGGACTGCGATGTGAATGCCGTTGCATCCGGGTATTGGGATTGTCGAGTCGAGAAGATCGAACCCCAGTCATTAGGCATAGGTCTAATGCTTTATTGTAGGTGCCTGGGGCAACGCTTGCATTATCAAGTGTTATAGTGGCCGCGCGCTCCTGCTCCAAAAAAATGGCTCTGGCAGCTAATGCTCTTGTATATGCGCCAGATGTCGGTGGTGCCGTGCTTGGTACAATGTCAGGGACTGGTGGAGGTCCCATATATCTTCGGCGCTCCCCGTCCCTGGCCGTCAAAATTGCGTTATGTAAAGTAGGACTGGGCCATCGACGGGCGAGCGAATGACAAAGTAATCAACAACGATATTCAAGGCCGACGTCAATACTCCGTGTCCTCAATCTTGGGCGTGCTCCACGCCAAATTAGATGCTTTTTGAAAAGCGCTGTCTGCCGTTATATTTTTGCAGTCCACTTGCAGTGACCTCGCCAGATTGCTCCGGGAGCCTTTGGCTTTTCTCGTTGGTTTCTGGTTCGTGGTGCCTGCCGGGCTGCCAGAAACTCTGTTGGAAGGTTTTATTGATGATGTGCCAATCCGTAGCTGCTCGATGAAAGACGGAGCAGAGGTCACTAGTCGAAAGTTTGCTGCTTCGCAAGACAACACGCGCACATGAAGAGCCTTCAGCTTGCGCCTTGCCGGCTCTTACGCTTCGAGGTAAACAGGTAAAGGAATACCAAAAAGACAAAGCTACTGAGACTAGTACCAGCTTTAGCAATGGAAAGTACGTGAAAGATCATAATGGTTTCGGGGCCGAATAATGGGAGATGCAACGCAACGGATATTGTTTGTACCGGTCGTTATAAGCTCGAGTGGTAGTGGAAATAAGCCACGCGCAAAAGGCTTGTCGTTATCTTGCTCCTTTGTCGAGAATCCCTCCAAGATCACTAAATCCAGCCAACGATCCAACCATCAGCTTGCTCACATCTCTGCCACAACACTCACTGGCACCCTCCCGCGTCGCCTCAGTCGCCTGTGATAGGACGTGCTGGTAGCTGTGATAGCCAGTTTGGTCTGCATCGTGAGGTCGGACGGGCGTTGCACAAAGCATCTTCATTCTCACCAGCGACAGGAGGAGGACCTTGAATGCGAGGCGCAATCGATATACCACCTGCGGTCACGCTCGTGCCCATGGATCCTGCAATCGTGACCTTTTCAATGGCGCGGATCCGTGCTCTTAGCGATGCATTCTCATCCTCTAGACTTCTATTCCGGCGTTCCAAGTGGTGAATGTATTCGACACTTTTCGAGAGGATCGTCGCTTTGTTCATTTTATGTGCAGGAACAAGCCCTTCCAAGGTCTCGCGATCCTCATCCCCTTCCATCGTACCAGGAGCGCTTTTCGGCATCGCTCGCAAGCTGGGGACGCTGTCTCGAAGTGCGCTGATCTTGTCGTTGAGGTTGGTTCGATATCGTTTCTCGATCATGTTGTGCGCGGTCTTCTTGACTGGTGGGTCCGGCGACTTTCGCTTCTTCCCAATACTATTGGTTCGAGCTGGCTCGGGGGACGCAGAAGCAGCTCGGACATCACCGGCTGATTCACAACTCTGGTGGGAGCCATAAGAGCTTGTCCGCTGAAAGGCTAGATTGCGGAGTCGTTGGTGCTCCTCCAGGGTCATTGGCGATATCTGAGGCGGCGTATCCCAGTTGACGACCTCTGGACCAAAATTATATTCTTGTGGTGAAGGCTGATCTGGTGCAGAGTCCATGGCATCACCGAACGGAAAGTCCGCTTGACCGCTGTGATTGTAACCGAAGGTGTAAGGACCAAGGTCCATCGCAGACATGGAGACCTGATCTAGGGACGCTTGATTTTCAGGAAGGCAAGTTTCGGGCCCCGTAATTCTTGGACTCATCATCGATTCATGCTGGGCTGACGACACGCCCTTGTTCCTCCGGTATGCGGGAGGGCTTATATCGAGCCGGCTCGGCGACGCCGGTTCCGCGACTCCATCCCAACGCATGTATTCCTCCCAATTACCATACGTGAAAGCGGCAGAGCGAGGGTGGGACGCTTGGACATAGGTAGGAAAGTATTCTTCGCCAGTTTCTATCCAATGGGAGCCGGCGCTGTTGGGCTGCCCCGGTAAGATTGGAGACTGCTCCATGCGTGTGGAAGGAGTGTCCCGAGAGATTGAAAAGCCGGGAGTTGGTAAAGATGGGTCGGCGGAACATTCATAGAAGCGATAGGACCCAGCCTGATGTGCAATCAGCCAGTGTAAGATGCTGTGGAAGGGCTGCCACGATGAAACGTACGGCATACTGATCAATCCGATAGGAGGCAGCTGCGAAGGCCTGACAGTCATTACCGTCAGACGCCGTGGCCATTATACTCTTACTCTCACAGCGGGTAGGAGCAAGTCAATAGATTTTGAAGTTGATGTAGATGGAGGAAAAACGACATTGTTATTGGACTTACAGCGGAGTCACCAGGCAAGGGGGAAGTTTGGAGTGGGTGGTCCCCGCGTTAAGACGGGGCGCCGACAGAAGGCGCAGAAGGCTCAAGGCTCAACCCAAAAGGCTCAACAGGTTGAAGTTGCTCAATACACTCAGCTGGTACTGAAAGGTAGATCGACGATGTAGGTCAGTCACTGTAAGGTAAGGTTGACTTCTTTTCGGCGATAGCCAACCAATCATTGGAATGCAGGAGCAATGTCCTGGGCTTGGCCATTTTGATTGGAACCGATCACCTGACCAGTGCGGGGTGCAGAAGGCATGAATAACCGAACCCTGAAGATGCTTACCTTAGTCATCCTCACCGAAGAAGCGTACCATGGCCTGCACGTGACCCACCACAACGAAAATAAGTGTACTCGCGCTTTACGTACTTAAAATTGCTTCGTAATTATCGTAGGGTCGAGTTGCCCGTATCCATAAGGTACTTGAGCCAGCGCGCGCAAGGGCCATGCATACCCGCACCTTTCGGGCTGCAGATCTTCTGTAATCGGGCATGGTCTAAGTGACTGTACGTTGGTGATGTGTCGTCCAGCATCATCTCGCAGACCCGAGGGAAACCGGGCTACCTCGACGGCATGGTATGAGTGGTCCCCGGGCATTAATATTGTTTCCCGGACACTTCTACGTTACTGTACCTACTCACCGCGATACTCGGTAGCGAACAGTCTGTTGAGGTACAGAGTAAGTTACCCTAGATTAATACAGACACAGGTCTATACAAAAGGGGATGCGGAGGGTCCAAACATAACCTGGAAATTAACTGGAAGTTATTAAATCCCGCATCTTGCAGGACAATTCATGTCATCGCCGATGTTACCCCACCTCGGTGCTGCACAGGTACTCGGCTCTTGCCGGACCTACAGTACAGCAACTGTATCCGTAGATGGCAGACCGTAACCTTACCTTACCTTAACCTTCAATAAATCATCGTCAACATTTCCGAGGATACGGACCGCCAAGAGGTAAGGCTGCCCACTCAAAAAGAGACAGAAGAGAAAGATAAGCCGACAAGAATAGACCTAACCCTTGCTGGCGTCAACGGTGGCTGGCTTGGCCACCTAAATGATTGATGGGATTTCAAGAGGCTTCGTTAGGCACTGAACCTGGCCGGGTTGGGCTTGGGTCTGGAACACAATGCCAACCAATTGCACTGCGCTCACTGTGCGGCTGAACGAGGGCTTGAAGAAGGGAGAGATGAATACGGTACTAAGGCGACTGCCAAGCGTTACTAAGTCGATATCAATCCCTGATTCGTGCATTCGCCCTTCACAACTTCTTCAGGGGAGGGAGCTCGCCGTCCCAGTTGATTTTCATGGCTAAAGTAAAACCCCCGTGTCAGTGATTGGTTCCATTCGGCATGGCCGACTACAGCAACCACAGAGTCGGTGAAGGCGGCACTTACTGGTTGGAAAAGGCCAGTATGAAGAGTGATCTGGTCTCATGTAGATATAGAAGCCTCCCGGACGAGGGATTTTCTTCAGTTGACCTTGCGGACCGGGGGCTCGCCGGAGGTTGTCCATACGCCCGACCACCTTCATCATGGCGGTGATAGACACACGGCTGGCCTCTTTCCCCAGGCAGGCGTGCGGACCCTCCCCGTAGTGAATGTAGGAATCCAGGGGCCGATCGACTCGTACCTCATTCGGCGAGGGGAAAACATCTGGGTTGCGAGCTGCACCGACCTAAGATTTGGTCAGGCTTGAATAAGAGAATAAACAAGACAAGGGATTCCCTACAAAGCTGACGAAAACCTTATCGCCTGGTTTCACAGAGACCTCCCGACCGTCGTCGTTGACCGTCATGGACGTGACCGACTCCCTGTAAGAACCAAAAGTGCCGTTGAGTCGTATCCCTTCCATGCAGTAGTGGAGGATTCTCTCGTCAGCTTCAGGGGTGTCCATCTTTGCTAGACGATTGATCTCCGGTAGGTGTACGCGACCCTCCTCCGAGAGATAGAAATCAAGTGCTTGCGTGAACTTCAATCATCAGCTGGATGGAACTCCACATCGACCACAGAACGGACTCACCACTTGAGCTTGATTCGCCACCATCGCCCCCGCAGTCGGTAAAACTTGAGACCAGGCGATCTCATACGGCCCCAGGCCGCTTTCAAGGAGCCTCCAGATCATGTGTACGCCGTATTCCGTCAGCAAAGTGTGATGCTGATGCATTTCATCCACTAACTCGGCAATCCATCTGGTCATGCTGACCATCTTAACGTTAACTTCAACCACCTTGCTGAGCTGCTGCGAGACTTGGCGGGCGGCGAGGCGGAGAGGGAATGATTTGGCCAAATCCAAGTTGAAGAAAATGCAGGCAAAGATCACAGCAAGGATCATATAGAGTTCTGATTTGATGTATAGGCTGTAGGGTGAGTCTTCCGTCTTGAGTGGCAGAGAGAAATGTTCGTGGCAAAGTGAACATGGGCAAGGTTTCTGACACTTTGAAAGTCAGCTTCGAGATGCGCTGTAGAACAGGGCAATTCCGTGTGGTTGTCAACATACTTTCGTGTAATGTCAACCTGGTTTACCCCCGCTATCTTGCACGATTTCTCCCTCAAGAGCTTCAGAGTAATATACTCATAGAAGTCCTTGATTTGTTGATGCCAATTCTCTCAATACAGGGCCTTATGCATGAGCTGTCGCTGTTTGGTATGGAAGGTCAAATCCTCAGCAAGCATGAAGTCTAGGCCACCCTTGTCCATTAATCAGCCCAATCCTTCTCCCCAGGTAACTTTGAAGTCGATAGCGTTTTCAAGAATGTACTTTGCACCAATATATGAAGTCAGATTCACCCGGGGAGGAATTGGAGCAGGCTGCTCCCAAGTATAGTGGCTCTTCTGGCTGAGGCTTGTCAGGATTTTGTGGTTCTCGAAAGAGATGGTCATTGAGTAGTGCGCATAAATGCTGTTTGCTTGAAGTGATTGGGAAAGGCCCAGAGGAAGAGCTTGTAGAAAACGCAGCCTTGCTCAATATTGAGGTCGTAAGCAGCTTCCTGGTAGCCCCAGTTCGTTAGGTTCTTAGGGTGGTAGTCAATCTCGCAAGGGTTAGCATGCTCAATTCGTAAACTGCACGCAAGTTTGTAGCTGAGGAACTTCACTGTATAGAACCTGTCGCCGCGCACAAGTACGACCGCATCAGACAAGATGGCTCTCAAGATGGTGAAGGTTGGGCAAATTCCCACCCCTGGCACCATTGGGACCTATAGTGGTGTTAATGAGTAATGGGAAATAACGATGCTATTTATCTTGGCCTCTTCAGCTACTATTCCAGGGTACATCTCGACGTGATCCGGATGCTCATATAGATGATGAAGCTGATCAGCAACATGAGGATCCAAGTTGATTTCTTCAAATGTTTTGTGAGGCTTCAATCCGAAGAATTTCCGAAACTCATTGAGAGACCCACAGTTCCATTTCTGAGCTTGCTGCATGCTCAGAATCTCCACAGCACGAAGGGCTTTCGGGACATTGTTGGCACCAAAGGCCCCTTCCACAGCAACTCGTTAGTCTCCTCAGTTGATAGATGGTTGAGTAGAGAGTCAACTAAAGGGAGAAGTATACATATCAGCAGTGTCCTCTATACTTTCTGTCATGATCTTCACAAGATCATCGTCATTGTATCTTTGGTCAGCTCCGCGCTTCAGATGAGTGAATGGCCGGTCTAATGGATCTTTTGATACGAGCTCATGCTCCCATTTATCCAAGCCCGAAAGGAGCTCTTGCATTGAGACATCACCAGCCTCTTTGCCGAAGATTTCTTGATATGTGTTTTCAGTCCACTCCTCGTCGCATTTGCTAGTGGCGGAGTGCCAGCAGTAGACAAGATTGAACTCCGCTGAGACCTGGTTTCCGATGCCGCGCGGAGTTCCATCTTTTCCAAAGACCTTCCCCATATCCACCCTCAGATTGAGCGTCCACGTTGTATTTGAACAATTTAAGTTAACGATAGTGCGGAGGTAGTCAAGCAGTGTGATGTTCATGTATAAGCCGCAGATGATGCTACACCAAGTTTAGTAGACGATCCTGTACCTGGCGACAGCACTTACAGGTGACCGGTTTGGAAGAGGTCATTATCATATTTTGCTCAAGCCTTCTTCTTCAATTCTTCTGAGAGCCCCTCTCTGGGCTTAGCAAACCGATTGGCTTCATTGATAACAGCCAATTGATCAACAACGTAGTTGTGGAATCTATTGAACATAATGAGGAGGACGCCACAGCCGGGTGAGAAGCCAAGCAGGCGATGTTCTGAAAAGCAGTCAGGTTTAAGTTTGCTGTCTTTGAACATACAGATCTGGTCTTGATCTTCCTGGGTGTCACTGTATAATGGGGACAGGTCAAGATACAAGGATGTTTGAGACATATTCAAGTCTTTGTGAGAGATCTGAAAAAGATCTATGGAAGAGTATCAGTGTTGGACTTGTGGGTCCACATTCTGGGAGGATATCTCTAACCATGAATGATCAAACTCGCCCAGTAAAATAGGATACTCGATACATTGTTGGGGTGAGGCGTGAACTCCTCCCGAGCATATATACTATCAAAGATCATGCCAGGATCAGGTAGAGCATCAGGCTGCAGAGTGGCTGATAGTACACTTTGAGCATAGGGCATGCTGACAGCTCCTAAGCTAGGGAACATCGGATTCTACCCTATCAGCCGGGCTATGGTATGAACAATCAACTGAACTCACATTGTAGGAACCATCAGCCTGGCAATATGTATACTTGTTGCCCATATATCTGCGGAGACATCAGTTCTCGTTGAATTTCCAGGAAATGGGTTGAGAGATCTTACAAGAGCGGCGGATGTTGCAACAAGTTCCAGAGTTCATCAATGAAGCTATCTGTGAGGTCAATGCGACTTTTTGAGTGAGCAGGCAATCCACTAATGAGTTGGATAACTCTTTCCATCAGGTACGTCTTATCATCCGCCAATTCTCCAATGACTTTGATCTTCATGACCGCCATAAGGGTCTTGACATCCTTGAAACCGAGGCTCTTGAGATCCTGCATCATGCCGCTTGAAACATCCTGTTTCAAATAGCTGCCATCTCCGCTCTGTGTGGGTAATGGGCGTTGGGCAGCATGTAACAGCTGTGCATACTGCTGAAAGGAGCTCTGAACTTCTTCTCATTTTACTGCATGATGAATGTTCTCTGTCTCCTTCCTCTCCAGCTCAGGGGATCTCGCCGCCCTGTCCGGTCCGGGCTTTTGTGGGAGATGAAGCCCATTTACTGGCTCTTCCTCCTTGGACCATCCCTTCTTGAACGTGGATGAGAGTCTTTTGAGCATCTTGGAGGATCTTTCAATGTACAGAAACGCGGCAAAGAATAGTGAAGCAGTGAAAACAGGGACTGTCAAGAAAGCCATCTCAATTAAGTGTCAGAGCAGACGGCTAGCTCAACAAAGGCACAAAGATGCACTGATAAGCAGTGCCAACTGTTGCAGATGTAGATCGGCCATTTGGAATAGCTGAACCATGACTCGGTCAGGCGACATCGAGTGCTGAATGTTCGTCCACGCCAGACTCCATCGATTCCGCGCAGATCAGCTAGAAAGTCTAATACGTGGTGGTAGTATCAGTGTAGGTCGCTATAGTTCAACTGTGGTGTAGCCGTAGTCTTGCATGAGGTAAGGCGACAAGCTGCGCGAACCCGACCCGACGCCGAAGCAAGTGCTCCCTTGACCTATAAGATTGAGAATCATAAGTCAAGTACTTCACGAATTGATCATGATACTCGAATCAGGCTTGTGGCACAGAGAGATGACTCTCCATGGTCAAACCTAGCATAGGGTGTTTGAGCATGCAGTGTCTGATACGCGATCTTCTTGCTGTATTGATTGGTCCAGTGATTGATTGAGGTAGGTAGGTAGGTAATTTATTCCGCCCGGAGGCACTACGCCTAAAGGGCTCTAGCGCTATCATCCTGTCAAAACTATTGCTACGTCCATGTCCCACAAAAAGCCCTTACTGAAACGTCTTTTC
>JAABUY010000270.1_pt1 | contig 99554 bp, 100 predicted proteins | sample 5560271 | NCBI WGS metagenome assembly JAABUY01 (sample SAMN10711886, study PRJNA513374) | rock metagenome | isolation source: Antarctica rocks | place: Antarctica: Victoria Land, University Valley | reverse complement strand
GCACCGCGGAAACTGCGGTGATCAGCCGTTGCGACCGCTACAAGCGATTGCTGGGCCGTTAGCGGCCATGATTTCCAACCGGGTTGCGCGACATCGCCCGAACCTCACTCCGACAGGCTGCTAGGCCCTGGCGTGCTTGCAAATCGGCGCGGCGCGGCGAACACTTCCGTGCCAGGCACAACGATTGCCGGCATGACAGGGGAGGCGGCCGTGGAGATGGAGACACGCACCATGGCGCGGGTGACGCGCCGGCTAATCCCGTTCCTGATCGTTTGCTACTTCGTGGCCTACCTCGACCGGGTCAACGTGGGCTTCGCGGCGCTGCAGATGAACAAGCAGCTTGGCCTGTCCGCGACGGCGTTCAGCTTCGGCGCCGGCATCTTCTTCGTCGCCTACTTCTTCTTCGAGGTTCCCTCGAACCTGTTCCTCGAACGCTTCGGCGCGCGGCGCTGGATCGCCCGCATCATGCTGAGCTGGGGACTGGTTTCCGGAGCAATGGCGTTTATCCCGGCCATCTCGCGCGCCGTTGGGGTCGCGCCAGAATATGTCTACTACGCCCTGCGGGTGCTGTTGGGCTTCGCCGAAGCGGGCTTCTTTCCCGGCATCATCTTCTTCCTGACGCTGTGGTTCCCGAGTTTGTACCGCGCCCGCATCGTCGGCTACTTCATGGCGGCGATCCCGCTCTCAACGGTGATCGGAGCGCCGCTTTCGAGCCAGTTGCTGTATCTCGGCGGCACCGGCGGGTTGGCGGGCTGGCAGTGGATGTTCCTGATCGAGGCGATTCCCGCGCTGCTGCTGTCAGTCGCGGTGCTGAATTACCTGACCGACAAGCCGGCCGACGCGCACTGGCTGGAAGCCGGTCAGCGCGGCTGGCTGGTCGACCGCCAAGCGCGCGAGCGGCAACAGCGCGAAGCCGCCGGCCGGCACAGCGTTTGGCAGGCCGTGCTCGACCCGCGCGTGCTGGCCACGGCGCTGATCTACTTCGGGGCCAATGCGACCAATTACGGGCTGAGCTTCTTCCTGCCGCAAATGGTGAAGGGGTTCGGCCTCGGCCTTGGCCAGACCGGCCTCGTCACCGCCCTGCCGTACGTGGTCGGCGTCGTCGGCATGGTGCTGTGGGGCCGTCACTCCGACCGCACCGGGGAGCGCCGCTGGCACATCGCGGTCTCGCTGCTCATCGCCGCCGCCGGCATTGCCGCCTCGGTCGCTTTCGCCTCGCCGGTGCTGAAGATGATCTGCCTTTCGGTCGCGGGTTTCGGCATCTTCTCCTGCCTGCCGGTGATCTGGACGTTGCCGACCGCCTACCTGTCCGGCGCCGCGGCGGCGGGCGGCATCGCGGCGGTGAACTCGCTAGGCAACCTCGCCGGGTTCGCCGGCCCGTATGCGATGGGTTGGCTGCGCGACATGACTGGCAATTTCGACGCCGGGCTGCTGGTGATCGCCGCCGTGGGCGTCGTCGGCATGATCACGGCGCTGCTGGTCGGACACAACGCGAAACTGGAGCAGGCGCCCGGACCGGCTCCGGCGGAGTAGGGCGGAAAAGCGCAGCGCCTTGCGCCGGCTTCGGGGCGCTGGGAACGACGGAAGACGCCACGCTTTTCCGCCCTACGTTTGCGGCGCCCGTCAGAACTCGGCGTGGAAGTACGCCTGTAACGGCATCACCTCCAAGCTGCCCGCCTTGAGCGCGGCAATTGCGTGCGCCGCGGCTCGGGCGCCGGCAATCGTGGTGTAGTGCGGCACCCCGTGGGTCAACGCGCTGCGGCGGATGTCGAAGCTGTCGCTGACCGACTGCGCGCCGGCGGCGGTGTTGATGACCAGCTGGACCTCGCCCGAGCGAATGGCGTCGACGCAGTGCGGCCGGCCTTCCAGCACCTTGTTGACCACCCTGGCCGCCAGCCCCGCCTCGCGCAGCCGGGCGGCGGTGCCGCGCGTCGCCACCACCGCGAAGCCCATGTCGAGCAGCCGCCGCGCCACGCCCAACGCCGCCGCCTTGTCGCTGTCGCGCACCGACAAGAACACCGTTCCCTGTTCGGGCAGCCGCACCCCGGCGCCCAGCTGGCTCTTGGCGAAGGCGCGGTCGAAGCTCACGTCGAGGCCCATCACCTCGCCGGTGGACTTCATCTCCGGCCCCAGGATGGTGTCGACGTCGGGGAAGCGGTTGAACGGGAACACCGCCTCCTTCACCGCGACATGCGGCGCCACGGCGCGGCCGTCGAGGCGGAACGCCGCCAGCCTCTCGCCGGCCATGACCCGGGCGCCGATCTTGGCCACCGGCACCCCGGTCGCCTTGGCCACGAACGGCACCGTGCGCGAGGCGCGCGGGTTCACCTCCAGCACGAAGATTTCGTCGTCCTTGATCGCGTACTGCACGTTCATCAGGCCGACCACGCCCAGCGCCCGCGCCATCGCCTCGGTCTGCACGCGCAGCTCCGCGATGATGGCCGGCGACAGCGAGTACGGCGGCAACGCGCAGGCGCTGTCGCCGGAGTGGATGCCGGCCTCCTCGATATGCTCCATGACGCCGGCCACGTAGACCTGGGCGCCGTCGCAGATGGCGTCCACGTCGACCTCGATGGCGTCGTTCAGGTAGCGGTCGATCAGCACCGGGTTGTCGCCGGACACGCGCACCGCCTCGCGCAGGTAGCGGTGCAGGCCGCGCAGGTCGTGGACGATCTCCATGGCGCGGCCGCCGAGCACGTAGCTGGGCCGGATCACCACCGGGAAGCCGATTCGCGCCACCACGGCGTCGGCCTCGTGCGCCGCGCGGATGACGCCGCTCTCCGGCTGGCGCAGGCCGATCCGGGCAAGCAGCGCGCCGAACCGCTCGCGGTCCTCGGCGACGTCGATGGCGTCCGCGCTGGTGCCGAGGATCGGGATGCCGGCGGCGGTCAATGCATGCGACAGCTTCAGCGGCGTCTGCCCGCCGTACTGGACGATGCAGCCGACCACCGTGCCGTTCGTCTGCTCGCGCCGCACCAGGGCGATCACGTCCTCGGCGGTCAGCGGCTCGAAGTACAGCCGGTCCGAGGTGTCGTAGTCGGTGCTGACCGTTTCCGGGTTGCAGTTGACCATGATGGTCTCGTAGCCGGCGTCGCGCAGCGCGTAGGCGGCGTGGACGCAGCAATAGTCGAACTCGATGCCCTGGCCGATGCGGTTCGGGCCGCCGCCGAGGATGATTATCTTCTGACGGTCGGTGGGGTCAGCCTCGCATTCCGGCACGCCGAAGCCGGTGTCGTAGGTCGAGTACATGTAAGGTGTGGCGGAGGCGAACTCGGCGGCGCAGGTGTCGATGCGCTTGTATGCCGGCTGCACGCCAAGCCGGTCGCGCAACGCCGCGACCGCAGCGGCACCGCTTCCGGCAAGACGGCCCAACTGCGTGTCGGAGAAGCCCAGCGCCTTCAGCCGGCGCAGTGCCAACGCCTCCTGCGGCAAGCCGTCGCGCGCGACACCCTGCTCGGCGGCGACGATCCTGGCCAGTTCGCGCAGGAACCAAGGATCGAAGCGGCAGGCTTCGTGGATGTCCTCGACCGACACCCCGGCGCGCAACGCCTGCGCCGCCATCAGCAGGCGGTCCGGGCGCGGCGACGATAGCGCGGCGCGGAACGCGTCGGTGCCGCCGTCGCCCGGCGCCGGCACCGGATCGAGGCCGGACAGTCCGGTCTCTATGCTGCGAAGACCTTTCTGCAGCGCCTCGGCGAAGCTGCGGCCGATCGCCATCGCCTCGCCCACCGACTTCATGCTGGTGGTCAGCGTCGGCGAGGTGCCGGGGAACTTCTCGAAGGTGAAGCGCGGGATCTTCACCACCACGTAGTCGATGGTCGGCTCGAAGCTGGCCGGGGTGGTGCGGGTGATGTCGTTGGCCAGCTCGTCGAGCGTGTAGCCCACGGCCAGCTTGGCGGCGATCTTGGCGATCGGGAAGCCGGTGGCCTTGGACGCCAGCGCCGAGGAGCGCGACACCCGCGGGTTCATCTCGATCACCACCATGCGGCCGTCGGCGGGGTTGACCGCGAACTGCACGTTCGATCCGCCGGTGTCGACGCCGATGCGGCGCAGGCAGGCGATCGAGGCGTCGCGCATCACCTGGTACTCGCGGTCGGTCAGGGTCAGCGCCGGGGCCACGGTCACGCTGTCGCCGGTGTGGACGCCCATCGGGTCGATGTTCTCGATGGCGCAGACGATGATGCAGTTGTCGGCGCGGTCGCGTACCACCTCCATCTCGTACTCCTTCCAGCCGAGTACGCTCTCCTCGATCAGCACCTCGTCGGTCGGCGAGGCGTCCAGCCCCGACTGCACGATCTGCTCGAACTCCTCGCGGTTGTAGGCGATGCCGCCGCCGGTGCCGCCCAGCGTGAAGCTCGGCCGGATCACCGCCGGCAGGCCGATCTCGACCAGGCCCTCGCGCGCCTCGGCGAGCGTGTGGGCGATGCGGCTGCGCGGGCTCTCGATGCCGATCTCCGCCATCGCGTCGCGGAACTTCAGCCGGTCCTCGGCGCGGTCGATGACCTCCGCGTCGGCGCCGATCAGCTCGACCCCGTGGCGGGCCAGCGCCCCGGAGGCGTGCAGCCGCATCGCGACGTTGAGCGCCGTCTGCCCGCCCATGGTCGGCAGGATGGCGTCCGGCCGCTCGCGGACGATGACCCGCTCGACGAACTCGGCGGTGATCGGCTCGACATAGGTGGCGTCGGCCAGGCCGGGGTCGGTCATGATGGTGGCGGGGTTGGAGTTGATGAGCACCACCCGGTAGCCTTCGGCGCGCAGCGTCTTGCACGCCTGCGCTCCGGAGTAGTCGAACTCGCAGGCCTGGCCGATGACGATCGGGCCGGCGCCGATGATGAGGATGGAACGGATGTCGGTGCGGCGCGGCATCAGCCGGCGTCCATCACGGCGACGAAGCGTTCGAACAGATGGTGGCTGTCGCTCGGCCCCGGGCTGGCCTCGGGATGGTATTGCACGCTGAAGGCGCGCCGCGCGTCGCAGGCGATGCCCTCGTTGCTGCCGTCGAACAGGCTGCGGTGGGTCACCCGCACGCCGCAGGGAAGGCTCGCCTCGTCGACCGCGAAGCCGTGGTTCTGGCTGGTGATCTCGACGCGCCCGGTGGCCAGCTCCTGCACCGGCTGGTTGGCGCCGCGATGGCCGCGCTCCAGTTTGTAGGTGCGTCCGCCCAGCGCCAACGCCAGCAGCTGGTGGCCGAGGCAGATGCCGAGCACCGGCACTCCGGCGTCGAGCACGCCCTGGATCGCCGGCGCGGCGTAGGCGGCGGTGGCGGCGGGATCGCCGGGGCCGTTGGACAGGAACACGCCGTCCGGCGCGTGGCGCAGGATGCCGGCGGCGTCGGTGTCGGCCGGCACCACGGTGACGCGGCAGCCGGCAGCCGCGAGGCAGCGCAGGATGTTACGCTTGGCGCCGTAATCGACCGCGACGACATGGCGGCGCGGCGCCGACTGGCGGCCGAAGCCGTGCGGCCAAGCCCAGCGCGTCTCGTCCCAGCTGTAGCTCTGGGTGCAGGACACCGCGCGCGCCAGGTCCATGCCGTCGAGTCCCGGCCACGCCTGCGCCTGTCGCAGCAGGGCGGGCAGGTCGAAGCGGCCGTCGGCGGGATGGCTCAGCACGCCGGTCGGAGCGCCGGAGTCACGGATGCGGCGGGTCAAGGCGCGGGTGTCGACCCCGGCGATCCCGGCCACGCCCTGCGACTTCAACCAGGCGTCCAGGCTCTGAGTGGCGCGCCAGTTCGACGGCTCGGTCAGGTCCTGGTTCACCACCAGGCCGCGGGCGGCGATGGTCATGGCCTCGATGTCCTGCGGGTTCACCCCGACGTTGCCGATATGCGGGAAGGTGAAGGTGATGATCTGGCCGGCGAACGACGGATCGGTCAGCGTTTCCTGGTAGCCGGTCATGCCGGTGCTGAAGCACACCTCGCCGACCCGCGCGGCGCCAACCTGCGCGGTGCCGGTATGCGCGCCGAAGCCGCGGCCCCAGACGACATGGCCGTCGGCCAGCGCCAAGGCGGCGGTGGCCCCAGCGGGCGGCAGGGCATGGTCGGGCATCGTGGGCCTCGTTGTCGCTGTGGGTCCGCCGGGCAGGTCGCTCAGGGCAAGGCCGGTCGCCTGCAGCACGGCCGGCCAATGCCGCGCCGGGATGCTGCGGCTTTGCCGCCACTTTCGCACCGCCTCGGTGCCGACTCCGAGCAGGCTCGCCGCCTGCTCCGCGCCGCCCAGCCGTTCCAGCATCGTCTCGACGGTCATCTGCATGGCCGTGTTCTACGGGAGGCGCTTTCCCACGGCAAGCATCTGCCGCAGCGTTGGGAAACCACTTCCCTTTCCTGGTTGCCGGCCGGTGTGGTAGAACGTCGCTTTGGGAGAGTGCCCATGGCGTTGCGCGACGCGTTCACCGACCAGATCAAGACCGCGATGAAGTCCGGCGACTCCGCGCGGGTCTCGACGCTGCGGATGGCGACGGCCAAGCTCAAGGACGCCGACATCGCGGCGCGGCCGGGCGACCCGATCGGCGACGACGCCATCGTCGGCCTGCTTCGCGGCATGGTGAAATCGCGCCGCGAGAGCATTGCGTTGTATGAGCAGGGCAACCGCCCCGAACTGGCGGCCAAGGAGGCGGCGGAGATCGCGGTCATCGAGGGCTTCCTGCCGCAGCCGATGGACGCGGCGGCGCTGCAAGGTGCGGTGACGGCGGCGGTGGCCGAGACCGGAGCTGCCTCGGTCAAGGACATGGGCCGGGTCATGGCGGCGCTGAAATCCCGCCACGGCGCCACGATGGACATGGCCGCCGCCGGGCCGCTGGTGCGCGCCGCCCTGGCTTCCTGAGGCGAGGCGACCTGACGCATGGCGCTGCCGCCCGCCTTCCTCGACGAACTGCGCGCCCGCACGCCGTTGGCGGCGATCATTGGGCGACACGTGAAGCTGGCCCGGTCGGGTAAGCAGTGGAAGGGGTGCTGCCCGTTCCACGGCGAGAAGTCGCCGAGCTTCTATGTCTACGACGACGGTTTCCACTGCTTCGGCTGCGGCGCGCACGGCGACGCGATCAGCTTCGTGATGCAGACCCAGGGCTCGGCCTTTCCCGAGGCGGTGGCCCAGCTCGCCGCCGAAGCCGGCCTCGACGTGCCGAGGGCGACCCCGGAGGCGGCGGCGGCGGAGCAGCGGCGCACCGACCTGCACAGCGTGCTGGAGGCGGTGGCGGCTGCGTACCAACGGCGGCTATGGGGCCGCGACGGCGCGACCGCGCTGGCCTACCTGCGCGACCGCGGCCTGACCGACGACACCATCCGGGCGCATGGCCTGGGCTGGTCGGGCGAGGCGCGCGGCGTCATCGTGGCGGAACTCGGCCGCGAGGGCATCGATCCCGCCTCGTTGCTCGAAGCCGGGGTGCTGCGCGAGGGCGAGGACGGGCGCGCGCCGTACGACCTGTTCGCCGGGCGCGTCATGTTCCCGATCCGCGACGTCCGGGGCCGCGCGATCAGCCTGGGCGGCCGCACCTTGGGCGACGGCCAGCCGAAATACCTGAACGGGCCGGAAACCGCGCTGTTCAGCAAGAAGCGCACGCTGTTCGGCCTGGACGCCGCGCGTGGCGCCGTTCGCGCCGGGCACCGCGTCGTGGTCGTCGAGGGCTACCTCGACGTGATCGCGCTGCACCAGGCCGGGTTCGGCGCGGCGGTGGCCCCGCTCGGCACCGCGCTGACCGACCTGCAGCTGGCGGCGCTGTGGCGGCTCTCGCCGGCCCCGGTGCTGTGCTTCGACGGCGACGCCGCGGGCGCGCGGGCGGCGGCGCGGGCGGCCAGCCTCGCTCTGCCGCTGCTGACCCCGGAGCAGACCTTGTCGGTGGCCAGGATGCCGACGGGCGAGGACCCCGACAGCCTGGTGCGCCGCCAGGGGCCTGCGGCGTTCGAGGCCGTGCTCGACGCGGCGCAGCCGCTCGGCCAGGCTTTGTTCGACCTGCTGCGCGAGGGCGTCGGGACCTCGCCGGAGCAGCGCGCCGGGCTGCGGGCGCGGCTGGAGGAGGCGGCGGCGCAGATCCGCCATCCCGGGTTGGCGCGCGAGTACCGCGCGGCGCTGCTTGACCGCTTCTTCTCCGACGTCCGCCAGCGCCGCATCGTCAAAGGTCCCCGTCCGCCGCCTTCCCATGCGCCGATCCGCGCGGCGCGCGACGGCGCCACGTCCGACCTGGAGCGTTGCCGCATTCTTGTGGCGCTGCTGCTGAACCACCCGGCGATCCTGCATGCCGAGGAGGAGATGTTCGCCAAGCTCGACCTGCCGCCCACCTTGAACGACCTGCGGACAGCCATGCTGAGCTGGGCGCATCGGGGCGAAAGGCTTGACTCCACAGGCTTGGCGGACCACCTCGCAGAAACAGGCATGTCCGCGCAGGCGTCAGCCTGCGTGTCCCTTATGGAGGCGTCGCTTCCTACTTGCGCCCGGGCGGATGCCATGCCCGCGGAGGCTTTGGCCGGATTTTGGCACTTTGTGGGACTGTTGCGACGCAACTGCCTCGATGACGAGATCCTCGCGGCCACCCGCGACTTGGCGCAATGTTGCGACGCCATTCGCCAGCAGCGCCTCATCGCCCTGCGCCTGGCGCAGTTGACCGAAGCCGATTTCATGACCGAGACCGCCTAGAGCCGCAGGTTCCACATGACGACACAGACGACCACGCGACCCAACTTCGACGGAGCGGCACCACCCATGGCGACCAAGCCCACCGTAGCCGGCGATACCGCAACCGCCGAGCAGGATGCCGACACCACCCTGCTGGATACCCAGTCATCCGCGGTCAAGCGGCTGATCGCCAAGGGACGCGAGCGCGGCCACATCACCTTCGACGAGCTGAACTTGGTGCTGACCCCGGACCAGACCAGCTCCGAGCAGATCGAAGACCTGATGTCGATGCTGAGCGAGATGGGCATCCAGGTGGTCGAGGGCGAGGAGGCGGAGGAGGCCGACCCCGCCGCCGCCAAGCCGGAGAAAGAGGAGGAGGAAGGCAGCGAGGAGGTCGCCGGCAACATCGACGCCGAGAACCTCGGCCGCACCGACGACCCGGTGCGGATGTACCTGCGCGAGATGGGCAGCGTCGAGCTGCTGTCGCGCGAGGGCGAGATCGCCATCGCCAAGCGCATCGAGGCCGGGCGCGACATGATGATCGGCGGCCTGTGCGAGAGTCCGCTGACGTTCCGCGCCATCATCGCCTGGCACGAGGCGCTGAAGGCCGGGCGCATGCTGCTGCGCGACATCGTCGACCTGGAGGCGACCCAGGGCGGCCCTCCCGCGGCAGCGGTCGAGGCGACGGCCGAGAGCGAGCCGGCCGCCGCCGAGCCGGTGTTCGAAGCGGCAACCACTGACGACGACGACAGCGAGGAGGGCGAAGGGCCGGGGCTGTCGCTGTCGGCGCTCGAGGAGAAGTTGAAGCCCGAGGTGCTGGCGACCTTCGAGGAGGTCGAGGGCTTCTACAAGAAGCTCAGCAAGATGCAGTCCAAGCGCCTGGAGTCGATCACCTCCGGCGAGGAAGTCAACGTCCGCGGCGAGAAGGCATACGAGAAGCAGCGCGAGGAGCTGGTGGCCAAGGTGCAGCAGGTGCAACTGCACAACAACCGCATCGAGGAGCTGGTGATGCAGCTCAAGCAGCTGAACCAGCGGCTGAACGGCATGGAAGGCCAGATGCTGCGGATGGCCGAGGCGGCCAAGGTGGCGCGCGACGACTTCCTGGCGCAGTACCGCGGCAGCGAGCTGGACCCGAACTGGATGGAGCGCATCGGCAAGCTGCCGGGCAAGTCGTGGAAGCTGTTCGTCTCGCGCAACTTCGAGGACGTGACCCGTATCCGCGCCCAGGTGGCGACGGTGGCGACCGATGCCGGGCTGCCGATCAGCGAATTCCGCCGCGTCTACATGACGGTCAACCGCGGCGAGCGCGACAGCGCGCGGGCCAAGAAGGAGATGATCGAGGCCAACCTGCGGCTCGTGATCTCGATCGCCAAGAAGTACACCAATCGCGGGTTGCAGTTCCTGGACCTGATCCAGGAGGGCAACATCGGGCTGATGAAGGCGGTCGACAAGTTCGAGTACCGCCGCGGCTACAAGTTCAGCACCTACGCGACCTGGTGGATCAGGCAGGCGATCACCCGCAGCATCGCCGACCAGGCGCGCACCATCCGCATCCCGGTCCACATGATCGAGACCATCAACAAGCTGGTCCGCACCAGCCGCCAGATGCTGCACGAGATCGGCCGCGAGCCGGCTCCCGAGGAATTGGCCGAGAAGCTCGGCATGCCGCTGGAGAAGGTCCGCAAGGTACTGAAGATCGCCAAGGAGCCGATCAGCCTGGAGACCCCGATCGGCGACGAGGAGGACAGCCACCTCGGCGATTTCATCGAGGACAAGGCGGCGGTGATCCCGCTCGACGCGGCGATCCAGGCCAATTTGCGCGAGGCGACGACGCGGGTGCTCTCGAGCCTGACGCCACGCGAGGAGCGGGTGCTGCGGATGCGTTTCGGCATCGGCATGAACACCGACCACACGCTGGAGGAGGTCGGACAGCAGTTCAACGTGACCCGCGAGCGCATCCGCCAGATCGAGGCCAAGGCGCTGCGTAAGTTGAAGCACCCGAGCCGCAGCCGCAAGCTGCGCAGCTTCCTCGACGATTGAGCCGGGCGATGGCGTTCGGCTTGACGGCGGCGGAGCCCTGCGTACGGGTCGGGGTGACCGTGACGTTCCTGCGTATGGAACGCCCGCCAATCGACCCACCTCCGGCATTGCCGCGCGGCGTCCACGTGGTCGCTTTGCGGAATTGCACCGTGGCGCAGTACCGCGCCTTGTACGACGCCGTCGGCCAGGCGCATGTCTGGTGGCTGCGTCGCGCGATGCCCAGCGCCGACCTCGCCCGCCTGCTGCAGAATCCTCGGGTGGGCATCAACCTGCTGTACGCCGACATGCAGCCGGCCGGGTTCTACGAACTGGACTGGCGCGGCTTGCCCGGCGTCAATATCAGCTATTTCGGCCTGCTGCCGCACGCCATCGGGCGTGGCCTGGGCCGCATCCTGCTGCGCCACGCGGTCGATTCGGCGTGGCGGGTCGGCGCGCAGGCAGTCACGGTCAACACCTGCACCGCCGACCATCCCCAGGCGTTGCCGAATTACCTGCGCGTCGGTTTCGTGCCGGTGCGCGAGGTGCGCGAGGAATGGCATGTGCCGACCAGGCTCGGCCTCAACATACCCGAACGGCTGCTGCTGGACTAAGCCCTGCCTGACTAAGGTCTGCCACTTCCTGTTGCAGCTTGCGCCGCATCGCGTCGGCGAAGCCGTTGTAGTCCCGGCATTGCAGCGCGAAGCTCCCAAGCCCGCCGACCACCTCCGCGAGGTAGCTGGAGAGCAGGTCCGGCTCCTCGTGCAGTACGCACAGCCCATTGATGGTGATGCTCCTCTTGACCAGCTGGTCGCGGATCGGCGCGGGCGGCGGGCCGTCGTTGGAGCGGCCGTCGCCGGCGATGTCGATCACCTGACGCCGGGCCGCCGCCGGTTGCGCCGTGAACAGCGCGCCGCACGCCAGCAGCGCCGAGCCGATTGCGGTGGTCCCGGGCGTCACCGCGCGCGACACGTCGCCAACCGCGTCGGCGAAGGCCAGACAGTCGGCGGCGCTGCCGAGGCGGGTCCAGCCCACCAGCGCCGTCGCCGTGCCGTGCCCGGACCACAGCAGCACCGCGCCCAGGCTGGCCCGGGCCGGCCCGCCGATCAGCCCGCTCACCACGGCGGGGTCGCGCAAAGCCGCCGCGCAGCCGCCGGCGATCAGCCCGAACTCGTCGAAACCGACGCTGGCGGAGCCGTCGAACGCCAGGATCAGCGCCAGATCGAGCAGATTTGCCAAGGGTGCAGGGTCCATGGTCGCCTTCGGGTGTTATAGGGTCTGCTGTTATAGGGTCTGCGGCGCAGGGGGGCATTTCGCGTGGGCGACAGCAAGGCCGTGGTCAGCGCGGAGGTCATCGACGGCGTAGGCGTGCTGACGATGCGCGATCCCGACCGCCGCAACGCGTTCTCGGGCGAGATGTGGCGGCAGCTGGCCGGCGCGCTGGATCGCTTCGCCCAGGACGACGCGGTGCGGGCAGTCGTGTTGACCGGCGCCGGCCTCGCCTTCGCCACTGGAACGCCCGACTGGGAGCAGGCGCTGCCGGTGTTCGCCGCGTTGGCCCGGCATCCACGCCCGGTCGTGGCGCGAGTGCGCGGCGACTGCCTCGGAACCGGCCTGGTGCTGGCGCTGGCGGCCGATATGCGGGTCGCGGCAGCCGACTGCGTCTTCGGGTTTCCCGCCGAAGACCGTCCGGCCCCGGCGCCGCAGCCGGTGATCGACCGCTTGGTGGCGCTGGTGGGGCCGGGGCAGGCGGCGCGGCTGCTGCTGACCGGGGCGCGCGTCGAGGCTGCCGAGGCGGCGCGGATCGGCTTGGTCGAGAGCGTGCTCGAGGACGCCGAGCTGTCCAACGGCGTGGCCGATCTCGCCAAGTCGCTGTCCGACCGCCCGGCCGAGTTCCTCGCCGCCGCCAAGCAGGGCATCGCGCGTGCTGACGGCAGCCCGAACTGACGCGACGCCCGGCGCCGCCGGCCGTGCCATGCGCGGCGCGGCGTTGCTTTCGCTGGCCGCCCATGCATTGGCGCTGGCGCTGCCGGTGGCCTGGTGGCTGGTCCCGGCGAGCGGCCCACGCGAGGTCGAGGCGCAAATCGCGGTGCTGTTCGGCAACAACGCCGATGCCTCCGGGGCGCCGGCCGACGCTGCGGCGCCGCCTGTCGCGGCCACCGCCGCCCGCGCCGACGTGCTGCCCGACCAGTCCGGCGCGGCGCCGCCGCCCGCAGCGGAGGCGCCGCATTCCAGCGGCGGCAAGATCGGCCTGCTGGTGGCGCATCCCGACCTCAACATGACCGAGGCGCAGGCCGATCCCGGCAACCGCGCGCCGAAATACCCGGACAGCGCCCGGCTGGCGCGCGAGCAGGGCGAGGTGGTGCTCCGGCTGCACATCGATCCCAACGGCCGGGTTTCGCGCGCCGAGTTGCGGCAAAGCTCCGGCCATGCGGCGCTCGATCGGGCGGCGGCCCTGGCGCTGGCGCGCTGGCGTTTCATCCCGGCCTTGCGCGATGGCGTCGCGGTGGACTCGTATCGTGACCAGGCGACGGATTTCGAGCTTGAAGGCATACGGTGAACGGCCAAGGCTCACGATGAAAGGTTGGCGATGACGATCAGGATAGACCGCGTGGTGACGCGCGGCGGCGACGGCGGCGACACCAGCCTCGGCGACGGCGCGCGAGTGCCCAAGGATTCGCTGCGGGTCGAGGCCTACGGCACCGTCGACGAGGCCAACGCGGCGCTCGGCTTGCTGCGCCTGCACACCGGCGCCACTCCGGGCGGCGACCCCGAGGCCGACGCCATGCTGGCGCGGATGCAGAACGACCTGTTCGACGTCGGCGCCGACCTTTGCGTGCCGGGCGAGGCCGGCGAGCGGCTGCGGGTGAACGACGCGCCCGCGCTGCGGCTGGAGGCGGAGATCGCGGCCATGAACGCCGGCCTGCCCGCGCTGACCAGCTTCGTGCTGCCGGGCGGCGCCCCGGCCGCCGCGCACGCCCACCTCGCGCGCACGATAGTCCGCCGGGCGGAGCGCCGGACCGTGACGTTGAGCCATGCCGAGCCGGTGAACCCGGCGGTGCTGCGGCTGCTGAACCGCATGTCCGACCACCTGTTCGTGCTGGGCCGCCGGCTCAACCTGGCGCGGGGCGACGTGATGTGGGTTCCCGGAGCCAACCGCGAGGCCCCTGCAAACGGGCGTTGACGCCCGCAAGCTGTGCCGCTACCCGAACGTTGTGAAACTCAACGCGCGCAACTTGCCGTTCGTCCGAGTCCGTGGCCGGTCGTTCATGGCCCTGGTGCTGGCGCCGGAGCCGCCGATCCAGGACTGGCTGGCGGCGCTCGACGTGCAGATGGAGCGCTCGGCGTCGTTCTTCGACGGCCGCCCGGTGGTGGTCGACCTGTCGGCGGTGCCGGTCGCCAGCGAGGACGTGCCGGGCCTGATCGCCGGCCTGCAGGCGCGCGACATCCGCATCATCGGCGTCGAGGGCGCCGACCAGTCCTGGCCCGGCGACGCGGTGTGGGGCCGCCCGCCGATGGCGCTGACCCGCGCCGACCGCACGCTCGATGTCGCCGACGACGCCAGGCCGCCCGAATCCGACGCCGCCTCGGGCGAATCGCCGTTCCTGCTGATCGACCGGCCGGTGCGCTCGGGGCAGTCGGTGATCTTCGAGCGCGGCGACCTGACGGTCGTGGGCTCGGTGGCGTCCGGCGCCGAGGTGATCGCCGGCGGCTCGATCCACATCTACGGCGCGCTGCGCGGGCGGGCGGTGGCCGGGCTGGCCGAGCGCGCCGGCGGCGCCCGCATCTTCTGCCGCCGCATGGAGGCCGAGCTGATAGCCATCGACGGCATCTACAAGACCGCCGACGCGATGGACCCCGCTTTGCGAAGCCGCCCCGTGCAGGCCTGGCTGAAGGACGACGACCTGTTCATGGCGGCACTGGACTGAGCCGCATGATGAAAGTGATGTGATGGCCAAAGTAGTTGTGGTGACGTCGGGCAAGGGCGGCGTCGGCAAGACGACCTCGACCGCGGCCCTCGGCGCGGCGCTCGCGAAAAGCGGCAAGAACGTCGTGGTGATCGACTTCGACGTCGGCCTACGCAACCTCGACCTCATTATGGGAGCCGAGCGCCGGGTGGTGTTCGACCTCATCAACGTGGTGCAGGGCGAGGCCAAGCTGGCGCAGGCGCTGATCCGCGACCGCCGCATCGAGAACCTGTCGCTGCTCGCCGCCTCGCAGACCCGCGACAAGGACGCGCTCACCATCGAGGGCGTCGAGCGGGTGATCGCCGAGCTGCGCGAGAAGTTCGACTGGATCATCTGCGACAGTCCGGCCGGCATCGAGAAGGGCGCCACGCTCGCCATGCACTACGCCGACGCGGCGGTGGTGGTGACCAATCCCGAGGTGTCGTCGGTGCGCGACAGCGACCGCATCATCGGCCTGCTCGACAGCAAGACGGCGCGCGCCGCCAAGGGCGAGCGGATCGAGAAGCACCTGCTGCTGACCCGCTACGACGCGGCCCGGGCGGCGCGCGGCGAGATGCTAAAGCTGGAGGACGTGATGGAAATCCTGTCGATCCCGCTGCTCGGCATCATCCCGGACAGCGAGGAGGTTCTGCGCGCGTCGAACGTCGGCGCGCCGGTGACGTTGAACAACCCGAACAGCGCGCCGTCGCGGGCCTACTTCGACGCCGCCAAGCGGCTGATGGGCGAGAAGCTGGAAATGACCGTGCCGAGCAACAAGAAGGGCCTGATCGGCCGGTTGTTCAAGCGGAGGGTGGCATGAGCCTGCTCGGCAGCTTCTTCAACCGCAAGAACACGGCGCCGGTCGCCCGCGAGCGCCTGCAGATACTGCTGGCGCACGAGCGGGCGCTGACCGGCGGCAACAGCGACCTGGCGGCGATCCTGCAGGAGGAGATCCTGGCGGTGATCGCCCGCCATTTCCCGATCGAGCGCGACAAGGTTCAAATCAAGATGGACCGCGGCAAGGCGGTCTCGACGCTGGAAATCGACATCGAGATGCCGAGCGCCAGCACCGTTGGCCCGAAACCGTCGGCGGAAAGCAGCGCCAAGCAGGTCTAACGGCCGGTTCGACGCTGTTGCGCTACATTCCGCCGCCGCCAGTCACGCCGAGGATTTCTCCAGTGATCCAGCTTGCGTCGTCGGAAGCGAGAAAGGCGACCGAGGCGGCGATGTCCTGCGGCTGACCAGCCCGGCCCAGAGGCGTCAGCGCAAGCATCTGCGCTTCGAACTCGCCCCCGCTCATGCCGGCTGCATTGACGCCCTCGGTCAGCACAAAGCCGGGGCGCACCCCGTTGACTCGCACCTTCCGGGGCGCGAACTCCTTGGCCAGGCTTTTGGTAATCGCATCGACCGCGCCTTTGGTGCCGACGTAGATGGCGGCGGCGGGCGGTGCCATCGTGCTGACGATCGAGCTGATGTTGACGATGCTGCCGCCCATCTCCGGAAAGAGCGGTGCGGCGGCCTTGGTGGCCAGGAGAAGGCCCAGCACGTTGATGTCGAAGTGCCGATGGAACTCAGCCACCGAGAGCGCGTCAAGCGGCGCAGGCGCGTAGACGCCCGCGTTGTTCACCAGGACGTCCACCCGGCCGAACGCCGACCGGACCGCTTCGAACAGTTGTGCGACCTGCGCCTCGTTGGCGACGCTGCCGCCTAAAGCAACGGCGTGACCGCCCAACTGCTTGATTTCAGAGACAACGTTCTCAGCGCCGTCTCGACTTGACGAGTAGTTGACGACGACGGTGGCGCCTTCGGCAGCCAACCGTTTGGCGACGCCCGCGCCAATGCCTTTGGAGGCTCCTGTGACAACCGCTACCTTGTTGGAGAATCGAGCCATGATGATGTCCCTTGCCGCGTTGACTGCAAGGATCAACATATTCAGCTCGTCAGCCTACATAATCCCGCCGTCGCCGATATCATTCTTCGACTTCGGGAATATACCCATCAAGGATCTCTCCCGATGCGCTGCCAACCGCAGAGATCCAACGGTTGTGGCGGAACTGCTCGCGAAGAAAGTCGATGAACACCCTGGTCTTCTGGGGAACGTGAGCGGAGTGGGGCATCACTGCGAACAGCGGAATGGGCGCTGGCTCGAACTCGGTGAGCACTCGCACGAGGCGGCCGGCCGAGATCTCCTCTCCGCAGGTGGAGAGCGGCGCGTTGTAGATGCCCATGCCGGCCAGGGCGGCCTCCAACAGGGCTTCTGTCGTGTCCGCTCGATAGAAGCCTGAAACGGTGACGGTCAAATCTCGCCGCCCAGCCTCCCAATAGCTCCAATCGAACGGGACCGTCTGGCCCAGGAAGATCAAGCACGAAAGACCGGCTAGGTCGGACGGCTGTCGCGGAGTCCCCCATTGCTTGAGGAAGGCCGGCGCGGCGGCAGTCACGCGCTGCACCGTCCCCAGGCGAATGGCTTGGTGGGTGCTGTCCTTCTGCTCGCCGCTCTTGATCGCGAGGTCGATGCCGTCGCGAACCAGATCGGTCGAAGAGTCGCTAAGGTAGTGCTCGAAAACGATGTCGGGATACCGCTTGCGAAACCGCGGCAACAGCGGCGTGATCTGGCGCCGGCCGAACATGACCGCGGTGGCGAGGCGAAGGGTGCCGGCGGGCTTGCTTTCGAGGCTGCGGGTCTCACCCACGACATGATCGAACCGTTCCAGGAGACCTTTCGCCTCCTGGTAGAATCGTTGCCCTGCTTCGGTTAGGTGGAGGCGGCGAGTCGTGCGGGCCAACAGCTTCACGCCGAGGAACGCTTCGAGGTCGCTGACCTGCTTGCTGATCGTCGCCTGGCTCACGGCGGCTTCCGTGGCCGTTAAAGAAAAGCTGCCGTTCTCAACCACTCGAATGAAGATGTGCAAAGACTGGAAGCGATCCATTTTTAAATCAAACGCAGCTCGCTTCGAGATCTTTCAACCGAATTATGGCTTCTGAGCTTCGCGTCCTTGCTGTCGACACAAGGCAATCGAGCGATCAGGCCGGGCGGGTAGCTTCCAGGTCCGGCAGCAGCACCACGCCTTCCTGCTCGTTCGGGTCGGTCCTGGCGATCACCGCGGTCACCGTCTTGGTCGCGCTGGGGTTGCACGGCAGATGCGGCACCCCCGCCGGGATGTAGAAGAAGTCGCCCGGCTTGACGGTCGCGTGGCGCTCCAGGCGCTCGCCGTGCCAGACGCCCGACGCGCCGCTCAGGGCGTAGATGGCGGTCTCTTGGCTGGCGTGCTTGTGGGCGCGGGCACGGCCGCCCGGCGGGATGGCGACCAACTGCATGTGCAACGCCTGCGCGTCGACGGTCTCGGCCGAGCCGTCCGGCATGGGATCGCTGGAACCTGGTTTGGACATGGCTATGTTCCGCAGATTGTCCTGTCGCTGCGCCGCGGGCCTTGTAGCCGAACCGGGGCGTCAACCCAACTGCTCGATGTCCTGCGTCCCGCACGTCGTCACGTCGAGGTCGGTGACCAGCCCGTTGGCCAGCGAATAGACCCAGCCATGGACGCAAATCGGCTGCCCGCGCGCCCAGGCGTCCTGCACGAACACGTCCGAGGCGACGTTGCGGACCTGGCGCACGACGTTCAGCTCGCACAGCCGGTTCAGCCGGCGGCGTTGCTCCGGGATGGCGTCCAGCTCGTGGCGGTGCTCGTGGCGGACCTCGCGGATCGGGTGCAGCCAGTGGTCGACCAGCCCGCGCCGCCTGCCGTCCACCGCCGCCGCCACGCCGCCGCAGCCGTAATGGCCGACCACCAGGATGTGCTTGACCTTGATCACGTCGACCGCGAACTGCAGCACCGACAGGTAGTTGGCGTCCTGCGGCGGCGCCAGGTTGGCCACGTTGCGATGCACGAACAGCTCGCCGGGGTCGAGGCCGACGATGTCGTTGGCCGGCACCCGGCTGTCCGAGCAGCCGATCCACAGGTACTCCGGCGCCTGCTGGCCTTCCAGGCGGCGGAAAACCCGGGATCGGCCGCCACCTTGCGCCGCGCCCATTCGCCGTTGTTGGCCTTCAACTGGTCGAGACTCATAGCACGAGCACCCCCTGGTGTTTGGCCTTGTGCGGCGGCTCGACATGGATCGTCACCGCGAGGCCGACCATCTCGTCCTTCAGCGCCGTCTCTACGCGGTCGCAGATGGTGTGCGCGGTAGAGACGCTCATGTCGCCGGGCACCACCAGATGGAACTCCAGGAAAGTCAGCCGCCCGGCGTGGCGGGTTCGCAGGTCGTGGGCCTCCAGCGCGCCCTCGGCGTGCAGCGCCACCAGCTCGCGGATGCGGTCGACCACTTCCGGCGCGGGGGCCGCGTCCATCAGCCCGCCCACCGAGTCGCGCATCACCAGCAGCCCAGAGACCAGGATGTAGACCGCCGCCAGCGCCGCCAGCAGCGGGTCGAGCCATAGCAGCCCGGTCGCCAGCACCAGCCCGACGCCGGCGATCAGCGCCGCCGAGGTGACCACGTCGCTGGCCAGGTGGCGGCCGTCGGCGACCAGCGCCGGCGAGCGCAGCCGGCGGCCCTGGCGCAGCAGGGTGCCGGCCCAGGCGAGGTTCATGGCGCTGGCGAACGCCGTCACCAGCAAGCCCTGCAACGGGGCCGAGATCGCCGCCGGGTGCCGCCACACCTGCCAGGCATGTTGCAGGATCGCCAGCGCCGAGACGATGATCAGCACCCCCTCGACCACGGCCGCGAAGAACTCCGCCTTGTCGTGGCCGTACGGGTGGTTGGCGTCGGCGGGCCTCGCCGCGAAGCGCAGGGCGGCGAACGCCAGGCTCGCGGCCACCACGTTGACCACCGTCTCGGCGGCGTCGGAGAACAACGCGGCGCTGCCGGTGATCCACCAGGCGAACGTCTTCAACGCCAGCACGGCGCAACCGACGGCGATGCTGGCGGCGGCAAGGGTCAGCGTGCGGCTCAAGGCGTCGCGGACTCCGGTCGGATCGCTGCTCCTAGCGTATTTCCGCCGGCCGCGTCATCTCGAAGTAGCCGGGGCAGCCGCCGAACCCGCCGGCTGCGGCGCCCCGGCGGGACCGAGCCAGATCGCCGCGCAGGCGGCAGAAGCACTTCGCTTCGTCGCGCTACAGGTTGACCTTCTCCGAATCCGGCAGCTTGGCGCCGCGCGGCACGTAGAAGCCGGCGCACTCGTGGGCGAGCACGCCGCCCGCGACGTCCAGGTCATCGCGGAGGGCGTCTCGGATGAAGTCCATGGTGTCGAGATGCCGGTCCTCGAAATACATCTCGTTCACCTGGTCCCGCTCGGCGCCGTACACCACGCGTCCGAGCTTGGCCCAGATCGAAGCCATGGTACACATCCCGCACGGCTGCAACGTCGAGTACAGCGTCGCCCCGCGCAGGTCGTCGGCTGCCAACGCTTCGCAGGCGCGGCGGATGGCGACCATCTCGGCGTGCGCGGTTGGGTCGTGGCGCAGCCCGCATTCGTTGTGGCCCTCGCCCAGCAACACGCCGTCGCGCACGATGACGCAGCCGATGCCGTTGGCGCCCGGCGTGCGGTCTCCCTGACGCGCCAGTTCGAGCGCGCGACGCATCCAGTCTTCGTCTTGCCCCATGCATCGGCAACGACCGCCGGGGAGGCCGGTTGCGCCAAGCCGCCAGAAACTCAGGCCGCCAGAAACTCAGGCCGTGAGAAACTCGGCCATCGCCAGCGCGACCACCTCGGTCGCGCGGTGCAGGTCGGCCAGCGCCACGCGCTCGTCGGCGCGGTGCGCGTTGGCCTCCTCGATGCTGCGCGGGCCGGCGCCGTACAGCGCCACCGGGATGCCGGCGGCGGCGTAGTGCCGCGCGTCGGTGTACAGCGGCACGCCCGCGGCTTCGACCGGCTCCTCGAACACCGCCGAAGCGTGACGGGACAGGATGCCGGCCAGCGCCGTGACGCCGGGCAGCGGCATCAACGGCGCCGCCAACAGGACGCGCGTCACCGCGACCCGCGCCGTCGGGAACCTGGCGGCGGCCGCGTCGATCAGCCCGCGCAACTCGTGCTCGACCATCACCGGGCTTTCCTCGGGCACGATGCGGCGGTCGAGGCGGAAGGTGACGCGGTCGGGCACCACGTTGGTGCTGGTGCCGCCCTCGATCAGGCCGATGGTGAGCTGCGCCGCGCCGATCCCGGCGAAGGCGCTGACGCGGGAGGCCAGCGCCGCGCGAGACAGGTACAGCTCCGACATGATGTGCGTCGCCGCCTCCAGCGCGTCGATGCCGGCGGACGGGCGCGCGGCGTGGGCGGAGCGGCCCTGCACCGTGACCTCCAGGTGCAGCGCGCCGTTGTGCGCGGTCACCACGGCGTAGGAGAAGCCAGCGCCGATCACCGCGTCCGGCCGCACGATGTCCTGCGCCAAAAGGTATTTCGGGCCGATCTCGCCGCCGACCTCCTCGTCGAACGTCAGGTGCAGCTCGACCGTGCCGTGCAGCATCCCCGGCGCCGAATCCAACGCCAGCAGCGCGAAGGCGTAGGTGACGATGTCGGATTTCGAGACCGCCGCGCCGCGCCCGTACAGCCAGCCGTTGCGGATCTCGGCCCCGTACGGGTCGGCGCTCCAGCCGGCGCCAGGCGGCACCACGTCGCCATGCGCGTTCAGCGCCAGCACCGGGCCGTCGCCGAAATGGCGGCGCACGACCAAATTGGTGCAGGACGCCATGCCCGCCGCGCGCGCCGCCGCCTCCGGCACCGGATGGCGCTCGACCACCAGGCCCAGCTGCTCCAGCAGCGCCGCCACCTGCTCCGCCACCGGCGCGCAGTCGCCGGGCGGGTTGTCGGCGGGAATGCGGACCAGGGCGGCCAGCAGCGCCGTCGCCGCCTCGCGGCGGTCGCGCAGAAAGTCGAGCATGCCCTTGCTTCCGAAAATCAGGTGAGTTCAGGCAGGCCGGCGGTCAGGCGCTCGGTGTACCAGGTGCAGAACTTGTCGCACATGTACTCGGGCTGCGTATACGGCCCGGGCTCGTAGGCCAGCGACTGCGCGCCGGTGTGCGCCCACGACACGAAGCTGCCGTCCTGCCGGTTGGTGGCGTTCCACACCTGCGTCAGGTTGGCGACGTCGTAGTCCACCCCTTCGACCGCCTCCTGGTCCACCAGCCAGGTGGTCCGCACCAGGGTGCGGTCGGCGGCCAGCGGCAGCACCGAGAACGTCACCGCGTGGTCGCCGAGGAAATGGAACCAGGCGTTCGGCTGGGTGTGCACGCTCAGCGTGCCGAGTCGGGCGTTGGTGAAGCCGCCGACCAGCTTCTTGCAGGCTCGCCGCGCGTCCATGGTGTAGCTCTCGCCGGGACCGTCGAGCGGCAGCCGCTCGATGCGGTAGCCGGTCGGGCGGCCGTTCAGCTTGTCGATGAAACGCCACGGCAAGCCGCTGTCCTCCCAGATGGCGGCCATTTCGGCATTGGTCGACTGGTAGCGTTGCAGCTCCTCGCGCTGACTCTCCGGCACGTCGCCGATCTCGCCGAAGAAGTGGAACAGGCTGCGGAGCAGCTCGGGGTGGCCGCCGCAATGGTAGCACTCGCGGTTGTTCTCCATGGTGAGCTTCCAGTTGCCCTCCTCCACGGTCTCGTTCTGGTGCGCGACCTTGCAGCGGCCGATCCGGTGCGGCGTCAGGTACGGCGTGAGGTCGGCGGCCATGTCGTCGAAATCGGCGGGCGGCGCGTCGGACAGGCTGACGTAGAGCAGCCCGGCGAGGTTGCGTAGCGCCACCGGCTTCAGGTCGTGCCGGCCGCCGTCGATGCAGCGCTGCATCCCCTCGGCATGGATCAGCCTGCCGCCGAGGTCGTAGGTCCACTGGTGGTAGGGGCAGACCAGGTTGCCGGTGATGCCCTTCGGGTCGAGCAGCAGGCGGCTGCCGCGGTGGCGGCAGACATTGTGGAAGGCGCGCACCTGCATGTCGTCGTCGCGCACCAGGATTACCGAGTTGCGGCCGACCTGCACGGTCACGTAGTCGCCCGGCTCCGGCACTTCCGGCTCGCTGGCCACGAACAGCCAGCTCTTCTCGAAGATCAGCCGCAGGTCGGCGTCGTACAGCTCGGGGCTGACGTAGAACGCCGCCTCCAGGCTGTGGCCGGGCTGACGCCGGGCGACCATGGCTTCGAGGGCGGAGCGGGAGACCGGGATCATGTCGGGTCCTTCAAATATCTTTGGCGAAGCGCAGCGCGTCGAAGATGGCGGCGTGGATGTTGCGGCTGGCCACCGCGTCGCCCAGCCGCCAGAGCCGGAACCGCCCGTCCGGGTTGCGGGCCACGGTCTGCGGACGGCCGGCCAGCAGCGCAGCGTGGTCGACCTCGCCCAGGTTGAGCGAGTGCGGCACGAGGGCGTGGTAGAGTTCGTCGGCCGGCAGCGTGCCGTGCTCGACCACCACCTGGTCGACCACGCGCTCCGAGGTTTCCGGGCCGTAATCGCTGCCGACCGTGGCGACCAGGTGGTTGCCCTCGCGCCGCACCGCGCGCAGCCGGCTGTTGATGGTGACGCGCACGCCGCGGCGGCTGAACGCCCTGGCATAGGCGGCGTGGTTGAGGCCGCCGATCTCCGGGGCGAAGTTGCGCTCCGGGGTGACGATCTCGACTGCGCTGCCGGCCTCGGCCAGCATTTCCGCCGCCTGCATCCCGGGATGGTTGCCGTTGTCGTCGAACAGCAGCGCGCGGGGGGCCGCCGCGACCTGGCCGCCGATGACGTCCCACGACGACGCCACGTGCTCGTTGCCGGACTCCAGCACCTCGCTGTCGGGCAGGCCGCCGGTGGCGACGATCACCACGTCAGGCGACAGCGCCATGATGTCCGCCGGCTCGGCGTAGGTCGAGAAACGCTGCTCGACGCCGAGCCGCTGCAACTGCGCCAGCCGCCAGTCGACGATGCCGATCAGTTCGCGCCGGCGCGGGCTGCGCGTCAGCAGCAGGATTTGCCCGCCGGCCCGCTCGGTCGCCTCGAACAGCGTCACCGCGTGCCCACGCTCGGCGGCGACGCGCGCCGCTTCCAGCCCGGCGGGACCGGCCCCGACCACCACGACGCGCCGCAGCGGGCCGTCGCTGCGCGCGATGTCGTGCGGCATGGCGGCTTCGCGCCCGGTGGCCGGGTTGTGGATGCAGAGCGCCTCGTTGCCCTCGTAGATGCGGTCGATGCAGTAGCTGGCGCCGACGCACGGGCGGATGTCGTCCTCGCGCCGCTCCCGCACCTTGCGGGCGATGTGCGGGTCGGCGATCAGCGCCCGGGTCATGCCGACCATGTCGAGCTTGCCCTCGGCGACGGCGTGCCGGGCGGTGGCGACGTCGGCGATGCGTGCGGCGTGGAAGGTCGCCATGCCGGACGCGGCGCGCACCTCGCCGGCGAAGTCCAGATGCGGAGCGGACTTCATGCCGGCGATCGGGATCACATCGACCAGCGCCGCGTCGCTCTCGATGTGGCCGCGGATGACGTTGAGGAAATCGACCAGCCCCGACGCCTTGAACCGGCGGGCGATCTCGATACCCTCTTCGCGCTTCAGGCCGGTGTCCCAATCCTCGTCGGCCACCATCCGTACGCCGACGATGAACTCCGGGCCGCAGGCGTCACGCACCGCTTGCAGCACCCGCCACGAAAACGCCATCCGTCGGTCGAGGCTGCCGCCCCACTCGTCGCTGCGCCGGTTGGTGGCCGGCGACCAGAACTGGTCGGGCAGGTGGCCGTAGGCGGTGATCTCCAGCCCGTCGAGGCCGGCCGCCTCCATGCGCTGCGCCGCGGCGGCGTAGTCGCGCACGATGCGCTCGATGTCCCAACGCTCGACTGCTTTGGGAAACGCTCGGTGCGCCGGCTCGCGCACCGCCGAGGGCGCCAGCACCGGCAGCCAGTCGGCCTTGTTCCAGGCGGTGCGGCGGCCGAGATGGGTGAGCTGGATCATCACGGCGCTGCCGTGCCCGTGGCACTCGTCAGCCAGCTGCCGCAGCCACGGCACGATCTCGTCCTTGTAGGCGAGCAGGTTGCCGAACGCCGGCGGGCTGTCGGGCGAGACCACCGCGGAGCCGGCGGTCATGGTCAGCGCCACGCCGCCGCGCGCCTTCTCGACATGGTACAGGCGGTAACGGTCCTTCGGCATGCCGTCTTCGGAGTAGCTCGGCTCGTGCGCGGTGCTCATGATGCGGTTACGCAGCGTCAACGTCCTCAGCCGGTACGGCTGCAGCAGCGGGTCGGAGGTCGTCGCCGGCGCGATGACGTTCATGCAAAGGATTGTGCCTCGCTGCCGGCGTTATTTCCAGGGCCGCCGCGGCGCTGCATAGGCTCCGCAGCTTTTCAGATGGCGGCCAATCCGCAACGGCATCTCGCCAGCGCGGCGCAGATCACTATGATGATCGGATGCAGCGTTTCTCCGCCCTTTCCCTGGCCCGTCGCGCGGTCGGCGGCCACCGCTCCTGGCAACCGCAATGGCGCAAGGCCGAGCCGAAAGCCGAGTACGACGCGGTGATCGTCGGCGGCGGCGGCCACGGCCTCGGCACCGCGTTCTACCTGGCGCGCGAGCACGGGATGCGCCGCGTCGCGGTGCTGGAGCGCGGCTGGATCGGCGGCGGCAACACCGGGCGCAACACCACCATCATCCGCTCCAACTACCTGTTCGACGAGAGCGCCAGGCTGTACGACCACGCGGTCAAGCTGTGGGAGAGCCTCAGCCAGACGCTGAACTACAACGTCATGTTCAGCCCGCGCGGCGTGATGATGCTGGCGCACACCGTCCACGACGAGCAGGTGTTCAAGCGCCACGTCCACGCCAACCGGCTGAACGGCGTCGACAACGAGTGGCTGACCCCCGAGCAGGCCAAGGCCTACTGCCCGCCGCTCAACGTCGCCCCCGGAATGCGCTACCCGGTGCTGGGCGCGGCGTTGCAGCGGCGCGGCGGCACGGCCCGGCACGACGCGGTGGCATGGGGCTACGCGCGCAGCGCCGACGCGATGGGCGTTGATATTATCGAGAACTGCGAGGTCACCGCCATCCGCCGCAACGCCGCCGGTGCCGTCGAGGCAGTGGAAACCTCGCGCGGCAGCATCCGCACGCCGAAGGTCGGCGTCGTCGCGGCCGGGCACACCAGCGTGGTGATGGCGATGGCCGGGCTGCGGCTGCCGCTGGAGAGCTACCCGTTGCAGGCGCTGGTCAGCGAGCCGGTCAAGCCGGTGGTGCCGTGCGTGGTGATGAGCAACACCATCCACGCCTACATCAGCCAGTCCGACAAGGGCGAGCTGGTGATCGGCGCCGGTACCGACGCCTACACCTCGTACACCCAGCGCGGCGGCATGCACATCACGACGCACACGCTGGACGCCATCTGCGAGCTGTTCCCGCAGTTCCGCCGGATGCGGATGCTCCGCAACTGGGGCGGCATCGTGGACGTCACGCCGGACCGCTCGCCGATCATCGCCAAGACCTCGGTGGCGGGCTTGTACGTGAACTGCGGCTGGGGCACTGGCGGCTTCAAGGCGACGCCCGGCAGCGCGCACGTGTTCGCGCACACGATGGCGCGCGACGAGCCGCACCCGATCGCGGCGCCTTTCAACATCGAACGGTTCCGCGACGGCCACCTGATCGACGAAGCGGCGGCGGCGGCGGTGGCGCACTGATGCTGCTGATCGAGTGCCTGTTCTGCGGGCCGCGCAACGAGCTGGAGTTCGCCCATGCCGGCGAGGCGCATTTGTCGCGACTGCCGGAGCAGGACAGCGACGACGCCTGGGGCGAATACCTGTACGCCCGCACCAACCCGAAGGGCGTGCACGCCGAGCGGTGGCGGCATGTGAACGGCTGCGGACGCTACTTCAACGCGCTGCGCGACACTACCACCGACCATTTCCTCGCCGTCTACAAGGCCGGCGAACCGCGCCCAAACTTCGCAAAAAATGGGATCGCATGACACGGCTCGCTTCCGGCGGACGCATCGACCGTTCGCGACCGCTCCGCTTCAGCTTCGACAGCAAGCCGTACACGGGTTTCGCCGGCGACACGCTGGCCTCCGCGTTGCTGGCCAACAACGTCCACTTGGTCGGGCGCAGTTTCAAGTACCACCGGCCGCGCGGCATCATGGCGGCGGGAGCCGACGAGCCGAACGCCCTGGTGACGGTGCGCGAGACGCCGAACCTGCGCGCGCCCACTGTCGAGCTGTACGACGGCCTTGCCGCCATCAGCCAGAACCGCTCGCCGTCGCTGCGCCTCGACGTGGGCGCGCTGGCCGGGCTGGTGACTCCGATGCTGCCGGCGGGGTTCTACTACAAGACGTTCATGTGGCCGCGCAGTTGGTGGCACAAGGTCTACGAGCCGGCGATCCGCAGGGCCGCCGGCCTGGGCCGCGCGCCGACCAACCCCGATCCCGACCATTACACGTCACGGTTCGCGCATTGCGAAGTGCTCGTCGTCGGCGCCGGTCCGGCGGGCCTCGCGGCGGCGCTGGCGGCGGCGGCAACCGGCGTGCGGGTGCTGCTCTGCGACGAGCAGAACGAGATGGGCGGCAGCCTGCTGGCTCCCGGCGGCGCCACGGTCGAGGGCAAGCCCGCCGCCGCCTGGCTGGCCGAGACGTTGGCGGCGCTGGCGCGGGCTGGGGTCACGCTGCTGCCGCGCACCACCGCGTTCGGCTACTTCCCGCACAACATGCTGGGCCTGGTCGAGCGTCGCACCGACCATCTGAGCGACGTGGGCGACGGCGCCCGCGAGCGGCTATGGCAGGTCCGCGCCGCCACCGTGGTGTTGGCGACAGGGGCCATCGAGCGCCCGCTGGTGTTCCCCGGCAACGACCGCCCCGGCGTGATGCTGGCCGACGCCGCCCGCACCTACCTGGACCGCTACGCGGTGCGATGCGGCGACCGCGTGCTGGTCGCAGCCTCGCACGACAGCGCCTACGCCGCCGCACTTGCGTTACGGACAGCCGGCGCGGCCGTGACGGTGGCCGACACCCGCGCCAGCGCCGATGGCGCGTTGCCGGCACAGGCGCGCGCCGCCGGAATCGCGGTGCATGCCGGCACGACCGTCGCCGGCGCTCAGGGTGGCTTGCGCGTGTCCTCCGCGAAACTGTCGGACGGCCAGCGTGTCGCCTGCGACCTGTTGCTGATGGGCGCAGGCTTCGTGCCAAGCGTCCACCTGTTCAGCCAGTCGCGCGGCAAGCTGGTGCATGACGCGGCTTCGGGCGCGTTCCTGCCCGGCACGCCGGCCGAGAATACCCATTGCGCCGGAGCTTGCGCCGGGGTGTTCGACCTCGCCGGCGCGCTCGACGGCGGCTACGCGGCGGGCGGGTCCTCGCGAACCGCCACCGCCACCGGGCACGCGCCGATGTCGCCCAACGCGCCGGGATCGCACGCGCCGCACGGCAAGGCGTTCGTCGATTTCCAGAACGACGTAACGGCCAAGGATTTGTTGCTGGCGGCGCGCGAAGGCTTCCGCTCGGTCGAGCACATCAAGCGCTACACCACCACCGGCATGGCGACCGACCAGGGCAAGACCTCCAACCTCAACGCGCTCGGCATCGTCGCCGGCGCGTTGGGCGTGGCGCCGCCGACCGTGGGCCACACCACGTTCCGGATGCCGTACACCCCGGTCAGCTTCGGCGTGCTCGCCGGCACTTCTCGGGGTGCGTTGTTCGACCCGGTGCGGACCACGCCGATCCACGACCGGGCCAGCGCGATGGGTGCCGTGTTCGAGGATGTCGGCCAGTGGAAGCGCGCCCGCTACTTCCCGCAAGGCCAGGAGGACATGCACGCCGCGGTCTGGCGCGAATGCAAGGCGACCCGCGCCGGCGCCGGGGTGTTCGACGCCTCGACGCTGGGCAAGATCGAGGTGGTGGGGCCGGACGCCGCGATGTTCCTGGAGCGCCTCTACGTCAACAGCTTCGCCAAGCTCGGCGTCGGCCGCGCCCGTTACGCGGTGATGCTGCGCGAGGACGGCTTCGTCCTCGACGACGGCATCGTCGCCCGCCTCGCCCCCGACCGCTTCCACGTCACCACCACCACCGGCGGCGCGGCGCGGGTGCTGACGGTGATGGAGGACTACCTGCAAACCGAGTTCTTCGACGTGGCCTGCTGGCTGACCTCGATCACCGAGCAGTTCGCCACCGTCGCCATCCAAGGTCCGCGGGCGCGCGAAGTCGTTGCCAGCCTGACCGACGCCGACCTGTCGATGCCGCACATGAGCGTCCGCCAGGCCAACGTGCTCGGGGTGCCTGCGCGGGTGTTCCGCGTCAGCTTCACCGGCGAGCTGGGATTCGAGCTGAACGTGCCGTCGCCGCACGGCCCGGCGGTGTGGGACGCCGCCCTGGAGGCCGGCGCGTCGCCGTACGGGACCGAGGCGATGCACGTCATGCGCGCCGAGAAGGGCTACATCATCGTGGGCCAGGAGACCGACGGCACCGCGACGCCGGGCGACGTCGGCCTGGGCTGGGCGATTGGACGGGGCAAGAACGATTTCGTCGGCAAGCGTTCCCTGTCGCGCCCGGCGATGTCCGATCCCAGCCGCAAGCAACTGATCGGGTTGTTGACCGAGAACCCGGCCGAGGTGCTGGAGGAAGGCGCGCAGATCGTCGCCGACCCGGCGCAGCCGATCCCGATGACCATGCTCGGCCACGTCACCTCGTCGTACCTGAGTCCGGCGCTCGATCGCTCCATCGCGCTGGCGGTGGTGCGCGGCGGCCGGGCGCGGATCGGCGACACGCTGCACGTGCCGATGCCCGGCCGCAGCATCCCCGCGCGCGTCGTGTCGCCGGTGTTCCTCGACCCCGAGGGGGCGCTGCTCGATGCCTGAGCTGGCGCTGCTGCCGCCGATGGCGCGGTTCAGCCTGCGCGGCGCGCCCGATGCGCTGGCGGCCGGTTGCGCCGCGTTCGGCACCGCGACGCCCGCCGTGCTGCGCGTGGCCACCGATGGCGAGCGCGCCGCCCTGTGGTTAGGCCCCGACGAGGTGCTGCTCCTGGCGCCGTCCACGGTCGAGCTGCCGGCAATCGACGGAGTGCCGCACGCGCTGGTCGACATCGGCGCGCGGCAGGTCGGGTTGGCGCTGACCGGGCAGGGCGGCGAGGCGATGCTGGCGGCCGGCTGCCCGCTCGACCTCACGAAGCTCGATGTCGGCGCCTGCACCCGCACCGTGCTCGGCAAGGCGCCCATCGTGCTGTGGCGCCTCGCCCCGTTCGCCTGGCACATCGAGGTCTGGCGCAGCTTTTCCGCCTACGCGCAGGCGCTGCTGCGGCAGGCGGCGAAGGACTGGGCATGAGCGTTGCGACCTGGGACCCGGAGCAGGACGACACGCTGGTCTGCGTCGCCGTTCGCGACGAGACGCCGGATGTGAAGACCTTCGTGTTCGCCGCCGATCCGCCGCGCCGCTTCGCCTTCCAGCCCGGCCAGTTCCTGACCTTCACCTTTCCGGTGGACGGGCGCGACGTGCCGCGCTGCTACACCATCGCCAGCCCGCCGACGCGCCCGGACCGCGTGGCGATCACCGTCAAGCGCACCGCGGACGGCGTGGTCTCGCCCTGGCTGCACGGCAGCATGAAGCCGGGGGTGCGAGTGCCGGTCGCCGGCCCGATGGGCGATTTCAGCTTGGCGCTGCACCCGGAGCCGAAATACCTGTTCCTGTCGGGCGGCTCGGGCGTCACGCCGCTGATGAGCATGGCGCGCACCGTCCACGACCTCGGCGAAGGCCCGGACCTGCTGTTCGTCCACAGCGCCCGCAGCCCGTCCGACATCATCTTCCGCCGCGAACTCGACATCCTGGCGCAGCGGCCGGGCTTTCGCGCGGTGTCGGTGTGCGAGGGCGACGCGCCGCACGAGCGATGGGACGGCCATCGCGGCCGGCTGTCGCTGCCGATGCTGCTTCTGATCGCCCCCGACCTGGCGCAGCGCCGCGTGTTCTGCTGCGGCCCGGCCCCGTACATGGCCGCAATTCGGGCGATGCTGGACGAGGCCGGCTTCGACCGCACCCGCTACCACGAGGAGAGCTTCGACTTCGAAACCCTGTCTGCCGCCGAGCCGGAGATCGCGGCGGCTGCGGCGGTGCCGGCCGGCTTCAGCGTGCAGTTCACCAAGAGCGGCCGCAGCGTCGATTGCGGCCCCGCCACCTTCGTGCTCGACGCGGCCAAGGCGGCCGGCATGAAGCTGCCGAGTTCCTGCACCAAGGGCATGTGCGGCACTTGCAAAAGCAAGCTGGTGTCCGGCAAGGTCGACATGCGGCACGCCGGCGGCATCCGCCAGCGCGAGGTCGACGCCGGCATGATCCTGCTCTGCTGCTCGCGCCCTCTCGGCGACCTGGTGATCGAGCGGTAACCCGGTCCAGCGACCCCGACCCAGCGACATTGACACTGCGCGCCCGCACCGTTAGGTCACGCCATTCCAGAGGCATCGTGCCGTGCGCCCCGAAAGGTCTTTCCCGTGAAAATCCGCAACAGCCTGAAGTCGGCCAAAGCCCGCGACAAGAACTGTCGCGTGGTACGCCGGCACGGCCGCGTGTACGTCATCAACAAGAAGAACCCACGCTTCAAGGCGCGCCAGGGTTAGTGCCGCGGCATTACTGAATCGGCAACTTCCAGCGCCCGGCCGCCTTCGATCAGCAGGAACCGCGTGCCCACCGCCGCCACGAAGCTGCGATCGTGCGAAACCAGCACGCAGGTGGCGCCATGGGCCAGCAGCTCCGCTTCCAGCTTCTCTTGTCCCGGAATGTCCACGTGGTTGGTGGGCTCATCCAGCAGGTAGAAGTTCGGCTCCGCCAGCCTGAGCGCCAGCAGGCCCAGCCGCGCCTTCTGACCCGGTGAAAGCCGCTCGATCAGCCTGCCCTGCGCCGCCACGCTGAAGCCTGCGCCGGCCAGCAAGCCGGTAGCCTGCCGGTCCCCGATACCGGACCTTGCGGAGACGAAGCGGTGCGGCGTCTGCCCGTTCGGCAGATGCGCCATTCCCTGGTCCGCATAGCCGAGCACGACGCTCGGGCTGACCTGCAATCCAGGCACCTCCTCCGTCACGGCCCGGCACAGCAGGGCCACCAGCTGCGATTTACCCACGCCATTGCGGCCCAGCAGCACCAGCCGGTCGCCCTGGCGCACCTCGAGCCTGGCGATGCGGAACAGCGGATGCCCGTCGGGCGCGCAGACCGCCACGTCCCGGAACGCCGCGAGCACCTTGGCGTGGGTGCCGCGGTTGACCAGGCGGATGTCGCCGGACCGCTCCGCGTGCGCCGGGCGCAGCGTCTGCTCCAGCCGCTCGGCCCGGTCGCGAAGCTGCATGGACTTCTTCTGCAGCAGGTCGCTGCCGCTGTTGACGCCGATGTTGCGAAGCTCCCCGGCGTTGCGGCGCAGCCGGTCCACCTCCTTCGAGTCCTTCGCATGCTTCCTGTCCTGCGCCGCATCGTCGTCGGCCAGCAGCTGCCGGGAGCGCGAGTAGGAGTGGGCATAAAGGCGGCTGACGCCAGGGCGCAGGAACAGCGTCCGCGTCGTGCAGTTGTCCAGGAACCTGCGGTCGTGGCTGGCAAGCAGCATGGGCGTTCGCGACGCGGCCCCATTGATCCACGCCTCCAGCATGCCGATCTTCTCGCCGTCCAGGTGGTTGGTCGGCTCGTCCAGCAGCAGCGCGTCGGGCTGCGTGACCCATATCCTGGCCAGCAGCGCCAAACGCCGCCAACCCCCGCTCAGCGCCGCGATAGGGCGGTCGCGCAGGTCGCCGGGCGCGTCGAACTCGTCCAGCACGGCGTCGACGCGCCAGGACTCGTGCTCGCGCTCCATCGCCGGCAAAGCGCGGCGCACGGCCTCGTGCAGGGTCAAGCCCAGCAGGGCGTCCGGCACGTCCTGTTCGACATAGCCGACGCGCAAGCCGCGAGACAGGCTGACGCTGCCCGAATCCGGGTCGGCGACACCAGCGATGCACCGCAGCAGCGTCGATTTCCCGCCCCCGTTGCCGGCGATAAGGCCGATGCGGTCGCCAGGAGCGAGGTTGAAGGTGACGTTCTGGAAAAGCAGTCGCGGAGCAGCCATGCCAACGTCGCGCAAACCAATAAGTGCCATGTCCATACCCGGTCCGATGCCAGCCATCTCGAATGGCAGGCGGATGCAACTAGGGCAGTCCGGGACGGAAGCGGGTCGCTTCTGGCGGGGCTGCCCTGCGACGATCTATCGCAGGGCGGGAACAGGGCCACGAGGATGGCGCTGTTTATAGTCGTGCATGCAGCCCTCCTGTGTCCTGGCGTTGAGACGAAGGATTTGTACAGCGTTCCGACGAACACGCAATGGGAGCGCGGCGCCGCGGGTCAGCGGTCGGTCAGCCGTATCTCGATCCGTCGGTTCTTCGCGTAGGCGTCGGGCGTGGCGCCGAGGTCGAGCGGCTGGTTGTCGCCGAAAGCCGTGGCGGCGAGCCGGTTGGCTGGAACCCCCTCGGCGGCCAGGAGCTGCACGACCTTGATGGCCCTCGCCGCCGACAGGTCCCAGTTGCTGGGGTATTGCGTTCCCAGCACGGATTGACGGTCGGCATGGCCGTCCACCCGCAGCAGCCAGTTGACGTCCGTGGGAATGCGCGGGGTGATTTCCTTGAGCGTCTGCGCTAGCTTGGCGATCTGCTGCAGCCCACCTTGCGAAAGCTCGGCGTTCCCGGGCGGGAACAGCACCTCGCTCTGGAACACGAAGCGGTCCCCGACGACCTGGACGCCGGGCTGGTTGGCCAGCACCTGCCGCAGCCGCCCGAAGAACTCGCTGCGGTACTGCTGCAACTCGCCGATCTTCTGCGCCAAGGCGATGTTCAGCCGCGAGCCGAGGTTGGCGATCTGAACGTCCTTGTCCTTGGCCGACGCCTCCGACGCGTTCAAGGCCGTGCCGACGGCCGCGAGTTGCTCCCGCAACGCCTTGATCTCGTCCGACAGCGAAGCGATCTGAGCCTGCAGGTCGTCCGCGGCTTTGGCCTTGTCGCCGAGTTGCGCGGTAAGCGCCGCCTCCCGCTGCTGCGCCGTGTCGCGCGCCGCCGCAAGCCGATGTTGCGCGTCCAGCAATTGCGCGGCGGCGGCGGCGGCACTCTGGCCGGCGGCGTCCGAGAGCTTGGCGCCTTCCGCCTGTTGCGCCTGCAACGTCGAGTTGCGCGCCTGGGCCGCCTGCAGCTGGAGCCTCTCGTCGTCGAGCTGGGCGGCCAGCCTGGCGCGGTCGGCCTTCAGCCGGTCCTGCTCGGAACCGGCTTTGGCGTCGTCGAGCCGCAGCGCGGCAAGCTGGCGTTGCAGGGAGCTCCGCTCCGCGTCGGCCGCGTGCAAAGCCAGGTTGGCCTGGTCGGCCGCGGCATGCAGCGTGTCCGAGCGGCCGTGTTCGAGCGTCAGCAGGTCCGACATCTCGGCGATCCTGCGGTGCAGCTGCGTCAGCGCCTGGTCGCGCCCGGACAGCGCCACGGACAGGAACGCCTGGGCCAGCACGAACACCAGCAAGACGAAGATGATGACCATCAGCAGGGTCGACAGGGCATCGACGAAGCCCGGCCAGGCGTTCATCGTCTCCCCGGCGTTGCTGGTCCTGCGGCGTGCCATGGCTTATCGGGAACTCATCTCGGCTGCTCCTCCGCCAGCGCCGCGATGGTGCGGGTCAGCACCCGGATGTCGTTACGCAGCTCCGCCGTGCTCTGCGCCCGCCCCTGCTCGGATTCGCTGATCTGCCGCAGGGCGTACATCTCGATGTTACGCAGGTGGCCACGTATGGCGTCGTCCATCCCGGTGTCCGGCCGCCGCTCGCCCAGCCGGTGCAGGGCAGGGGCCAAGGCCTGCTGGTTCTCCGCGACATGCAGCATCAGCTGCTGGTTCGCCCGCATGGTCTCGGACAAGGTGGCGATGCGCTCGGTCAGCAACAGGATGGCGTTGTTCGCCTCGCGCCGGCCGTCCTCGCCCCGTATCAGGATCTGCTGCAGGTTCTCCATGTTCTCGACGGTCTGCTCGAGCAACGCCTGCACGTAGACCGGGATCGACGTTTCGCCCTCGGCCCCGAGCGCGCCCGAGGAAAGCCGGGTGATCCCGGCCAGCCACTCCTCCAGCTCGTTGTAGAAGCGGTTCTGCGCCTGGCCCGCGGTGAGGTCGAGGAAGCCCAGCACCAGCGCGCCGGTCAAGCCCAGCATGGAGGACGAGAACGCCGTCCCCATGCCCCGCAACGGCCGCGCCAGGCCGGCTTTGAGCTGGTCGAACAGCGTGTTGATGTCGCCGGAGCCGACCGACATGCCGTTGATGACGTCGCTGACCGAGCTGACCGTCAGCAGCAGGCCCCAGAACGTCCCGAGCAGGCCGAGGAAGATCAGCAGGCCGACCATGTAGCGCGAAAGCTCGCGGCTCTCGTCCAGCCGGCTGCCGATGGTGTCGAGCAGCGAGCGCATCACCGGCGTCGAGATGCTCAGCCGCTCGCTGCCGTCGCGTCCTTTGACGGCCTTGCCCGCCAGCATGCTGGCCATCGGCGCCAGCAGGCGGGGCTGCGGCAGCGTCGCGATGCGGGCGCGGGCGCGCTGGAACGTTTGCAGCCACGTCACCTCCGGCGACAGCCGGATCACCTGCAGCAGGTTCCAGATGATCCCAATCGCCAGCACCAGAAGGATGAAGCTGTTCAGCAGCACGTTGTTGGCGAAGGCGGCAACCAGGGACTTGGCGAGCATCGCCGCGACAGCCGCCACGACCACAAGGAACACGATCATGCGTAAGATGTATTGCGTCGGACGGGTCATCTGCATGCTGCTACTGGCTTGGTTTGGCCGCTGGCACGTTCTGGCTGGTGACGACGTCGACTCGATCAGGCGGCACGTCCTCGGGCGGCGGCGCGCCAAGTGCTTTTACATAGACGCGCAGCGACGTCACGCCTTCATTGATCAGCACGCTGCGGACGGCGAGGGCGCGGGACAGCGACAGGCGGCGCGCGACGGAAGGGTCGTCCGGCGCGCCCTTGGCGAAGGCGGTGACCGTGAAATCCGTCGTGGCGACGACCCCCGATGCGTGCGCCAGCTTGCGAATCGCCGCGTCCGTCGCCGGGTTGAGCGCGGCTGCGCCCGCGCCGAACGTCAGCCGCAATCCGTCCTTCTCCAGTGTCGCCTCGCCGGGAGCGTCCAGCATCACCGTGGCCGGCAAGGGCGGCGGCGGCGGGCGGACCGGCACCACGATCGGCGGCGGCAGCGACGGCGGAGGCGGGGGAACCGGCGGGATCGGGATGGCGGCGGGCGCTGCGGCGACTGGTGCCTTGGCAACTGGCGGCTTGGCAACCGGCACCGCTCGCGCGGCAGGCTTGTTGCGGTGCCCCGGTCGCTTGATGACCGGGCCTTCGCCTGCCTTTGCCGTCTGCGCGACGGCTTGCGGCGCGACAAGCCCAATCAGCGCCGATGCCGTAACCAGGGCGAGACATGCCCTGCGGACATGGCCCGGACGGTAGGCCCCAACCGTCAACTCGCCACGCTCGCCGAGGCTGCGGACGGAGTCGCTGCGGACGGCCTCCCAGCCTGGCCATTCATTGCAACCTCGCACAGGCCGGAATGGATGTAGGAGTTGGCGGCGACGACGTCGCCGGTCGTCCGCGGGTCCGATCCATCCGGAGCGGTCGCGTAGCCGCCGGCCTCGCGCACGATGAGGAGGCCGGCGGTGAAGTCCCACGGCTTGAGGTCGAACTCCCAGAAGCCGTCGAACCGTCCCGCCGCGACCCAGGCCAGGTCCAGCGCCGCGGACCCGAACCGGCGGATGCCCGCCACCTGCGGCATCATCGCCCCAAGCGTCCGGGCGAAGCGCAGCCGCTGCGCGGCGGCGGCCGACGCGAACGGGATGCCGGTGCCGAGCACCGCCTCGTGCATCAGGCGGCGGCCCGACACGCGCAAGCGGCGGTCGTTCAGGAACGCGCCGACGCCCTTCTCCGCCCAGAACATCTCGTCGACCGCGGGCGCGTACACCAATCCCGCCGCCACCTCGGTCGAGCCGTCGGGCAGCCGCCGCTCCAGCGCCATGCTGATCGACCAGTGCGGGATGCCGTGCAGGAAATTCGTGGTGCCGTCGAGCGGATCGACCACCCAGCGCCAGGCCCAGTTCTCGCTGCCGGAAGCCCCGCTCTCCTCCATCAGGAAAGCGTAGCCAGGCCGGGCCTTGTTCAGGTCCTCGCGCAGGCTGGCCTCGGCGCGCAGGTCGGCCTGGCTCACGAAGTCGCCCGGCCCCTTGATGCTGACCTGCAGCTGCTCGACCTCGGCGAAATCCCGCAGCAGGCGCTTGGAGGCGCGCTGCGCGGCGTTTTGCATGATGGTCATGGTGGGCGACAGTCGGAGCGCCATGCCTGAGCCTCCCGCCTAGCCGCGGAACCGTTCGACGTAGCTGGCGTCCTCGGTCTTGACGACGATCCGCTCGCCGGCCTCGATGAACGGCGGCACCTGGGTCTTGACCCCGTTCGACAGCAGCGCCGGCTTGTACGAGCTGGTCGCCGTCTGGCCCTTCACCACCGGGTCGGCCTCGACGATTTCCAGGATGACGGTGGCCGGGAGGTGGATGCCGATCGGGTCGCCTTCCACGAGGTCGACGGTCACCACCATGTTGTCCTGCAGGAACGGTGCTTGATCGCCTAGGATGGAAGCCGGGATCATCGCCTGCTCGAACGTCTCCGGGTCCATCAGCACCAAGTTGTCGCCGTCGGTGTAGGAATAGGTGTATTCTTTATCCTCGGTTTGCAGCCGCTCCACAGTATCGGCGGTGCGCCAACGCTCATTGGTCTTGTTGCCGGTGCGTAGGTCGCGCATCTCCACTTGGATGAACGCGCCACCTTTGCCCGGGGTGATGATCTGCTGCTTCAGGACCGTCCATCGACGGCCGCCATGCTCGATCACCTGCCCTGCTCGGATCAGGTTCGCCTGTTGCTTCATCGTCTTTGCCTGGGATCGCTGGAACGGCGTGTTTAGACCGTGGGATGGCCATGGGCAAGCTGAGCCCCAGCCGTTATGCCAGCCTATGCCGCGCTCGCGCCCTTCATGGCACCCCGACCGCCTTGCCGAGCGGCTGCCGTTCCTGCGCCGCCGCACCCGCCTGGCCACGGCGGTGCGGGCCTTCTTCGACGCCCGCGGCTACCTTGAGGTCGAGACCAGCTACGCGGTGCCGACGCCTGGCGAGGAGGTGCATCTGGCGGCGTTCGCGACCGAGCAGGTGTCGCCCACCGGCGAGCGCCGCCAGCTCTGGCTGCACACCAGCCCGGAGTTCGCCATGAAGCGGCTGCTGGCGGGCGGCAGCGGCCCGATCTTCCAGCTGGCCCGGGTCTGGCGCAACGGCGAGGGCAGCGACCGCCACGCCGCCGAGTTCACCATGCTCGAATGGTACCGGCCGGGCGCCACGCTGGACGACCTCGCGGCCGAGACCTGGGCGCTGCTGCGCGCCGTTCTGCCGCCCATCGTGACGTTGGGCCAGGGCAGGCCGAACGACCTCGCGGGCTTCGAGGCGCTCACCGTGGCCGAAGCCTTCTCGCGCCACGCCGGGGCCGACGTGCTCGCCACCGCCGGCGACGCCGACGCCCTGGCGCGCGACGCCGGCGTCGCCTTGCGGCCGGGGGAGACGTGGGAGGACCTGTTCTTCCGCCTCATGCTGGCTGCCGTCGACCCGCATCTCGGTCGCGACCGGCCAAGCTTCCTCACGCACTGGCCGGCGGCGCAGGCGGCGCTGGCCCGCAGGTCGCCCGCCGACCCCCGCGTGGCCGAACGCTTCGAGCTGTTCGTCTGCGGGCTGGAGCTGGCCAACGCCTTCATCGAGCTTACCGACGCGGCCGAGCAGCGCGCCCGGTTCGAAGCCGACCGCGCACGGCGGCGGGAGCTGTACGGCGGCGAGACCTGGCCCATGGACGAGAGCCTGCTGGCCGCCCTGGCGTTCGGGATGCCGCCGGCGGGCGGGGTCGCCATGGGCTTCGACCGGCTGGCGATGCTCGCCGGCGGAGCCGAGCGGATCGAGCAGGTGCTCTGGCTGCCGGAGGACTGACGGATCACCGATCCGGGGTGGACAGCCGCCAAAGCATGTTGGCGAAGGTGTAGCGCAACCCCATGCGCTCCCAGCGCACCGCCTTCTCGACGCAGGTGAAGTCGCTCGGGCCGACCAGCCGCAACCCGACCGTCTCGGCTATGGCCACCGCCGCCTCCAGCTCCGGGCGGGTGAAGATGCGGACCGGGACGCCGTACGCCGACAGGCCGGCGGTGTCGACCGGCGTCTCCCAGTAGTCGCAGGAGACGAACAGGTGGCCGCCGGGGCGGAGCAGGCGGGCCTGCTCGCGGAAGAACTCGCGCAGGTCCACGCCATGCTCGATCACGCTCAGGCAGGCGATGAAGCCGAAATGCGCCGCCGGGAGCGTGGACCCCGTGACGTCCCCCGGCCGCAGGCGAACGCCGTCCACGGTCTCGTCGGCGGTAAAGGCGGTGTTGATCCCGGTCAGGTCGGTGAAGCCGAGCCGGCGCAGGCCAGGCAGGAACGTCGAGTAACGCTCGGCTCCGGCATCCAGCACCGGCGCGTCGCGCGGCGTGGCGTGGGTGGCATGCAGCGTCGCGAGAAAGCCGTCCCAGCATTTCGGGCGGTCCGGATGCGGCGGCAAGCCGACCGCCGCCATCATGCCGGCCGCCTGCTCGACCGCGGCGTTGTCCCGCAGCGCGGCGTTGGTTTGCCGACCGGCCCACCACAGCATCGCCGACTCGGGCATCCACGCCGCCGGCCGGGCGTAGGCGCCCGCCAGCACGGTCCCGTTGCGGGCGTCGTACAGCGCCAGCGCGCGCTCGGCCACCGTGTGCATGCCATACACGCCGCCGGCCAGGATCGCCTGCACCAGCAGCATCCGGTCCGACGCCAGCGCCTCGCCGGCGAAGAACACCCCGTCCGCCCACATCAGCCGGTCGGCGCCCTGAGCGCCAGACGGCGTGACCGCGGCGCGCATCGCCGGGGCATGCAGGCGCATCAGGCCAAACCCGTGGCCCCGCAGGCAGCGGTCCACGTCGGCGAACAGCGGCTGGCCTTTGCGGAACGCCACGAAGGCGGTTTCCGCATGCACGACGGCGGTGCGCGACAGCACGGCCGACGCTCCCTGCAGCGCCATGAGTTCGGCGCCCTCGATGTCGAGCTTGAGGAAGTCCACCGCCGGGATGTCGCGCAGCACGTCGTCCAGGCGTTGCGTCGCGACCGCTTCCCCGGACCAGTCCTGCAGGCCGGCCAGGCTTGCGACGGTGCCGCACACGGCACGGTCGAGCGGGAACAGCGACGACGACGCGCTGCTGCTGGCCGGATGGAAGCGGTGCGTGCCGCCGTCGCCGATGAACGCTTCGAGGATCAGGCTGTCATCGCCGTCGAGCGCGCGACGCGCCGCGGCACGGTCGCCGAGCGGCTCGAAGCCGATGACATGCAGCGGCACGCCGAGGCGGCGCAGGCAATCGTAGACATGGGACTCATGGGCCAAGGCCTGCGCGCCCACGTCGACCACGACCAGCGGCGTGCCGAGATGGGCGACGGCGCCCGCAAGGTTATAGGACAGTTTCGAGATCGCGTTCATGCGCCCGTCTCCCTGCTGATTCTCGATACGGCTGCGCGAAAATGCGGAATGGGCGTCATGCCGCCCGATGCAGCGGGAATCTGCATTCCACGCCCAGGGCCAGCGCCGCCGCCAGGCTCGCGAAATCCCGTCCTTCGACGGCGGCGCGGGCGGCGACGCGCATCCGCCCGCGCACGTCGCCCAGGGCGTCGGCCGCGCGCCGGAAACTGTTCCGCAGCGCATCGTCGCTGCCGCACTTGAAGATGAAGCCATCCACGCCGTCGACCACCTCCTCCACCATGGAGGGAAGGTCGGGGACGATCACCGGGCGGCCGAACCCGTGCGCCAAAGCCAGCACGCCCGAGGTGAGGACGGCTTCGTACGGCAGCACCACGCAGTCGGCGGCGCGGATGACGTACTGCACCTCCGCGTCCGCGATGTCGCGGGCCAGCACGCGAAGGCGAGGGTTCGGCATCGCGAAACGCATCGGCGAGGGCGGCGACGCCCTGCCCGCGACGACCAGCCGAGCCTTGGGGAGCGCCACGCTCGCGGCGTCGAACGCGCGCATGAGGCGAGGCAGGCCCTTGTAGCCTCGCATCGCGCCGAAGAAGCTGAACACGACGGCTTCCGGAGCAAGCCGCAGGTAGCGCCGCGCGGCTGCGTCGGTGATGTCGTCCGGATAAGCTTCGGCGTAGCTCGGATGGCGCGCCAGGACGACCGCACCCGGCCGCGCGCCCATCGCCAGGGCGTGAGCCGCACCCGTCCGGTTGTGCACGTGCACCAGGTCGGCGCGCTGCGCCAAGCCTTGCTGCATGAAGGCGTTGACGGCCGGAAACCGTTCCTCGTGCGGCTTGAGGTTGTGGATGGTCCACGCCAGCACGCCGCCTGCCGCGAGGAACCTGTCGAGGTCGCCGAAAAACGCCTCGGCCAGCGCGAACGCCTCCGCGGCCACCTTCGCGCCGATGTAGACCGGCTGCTCCCAGCCGAGGTGGAACACGGTCGGCCCCTGCGTCCCCGCCACGACCGCCGCCGCGATGTCGCCCGCGAACGCCTTCCAGCCTTGCGGCGCCAGCGCGTCGGCCAGGCAATCCTGGTACGGGCTGCCGGCCGTGAAGTCCGGAAAGAAGATCCAGGAACGTGGTCCGTCGTGCATGCGGCCCAGCCTATCCGCCGCATCCTAACCAACCGTTAATCGTTCGCCGGGTTACAGTGGCCGCCAGGATCGCCGCGTTCATCCGGCGGACGCCGGCGGCCGGGCCGTCGGGATCGGACCAGACGGCGCCCACCACCGCCAGGAAATCGGCGCCCGCCTGCACCAGCGGCGCGCAGTTCGCGGCATCGATGCCGCCGATCGCCACGCACGGCAGCTCCATCAGTTCGGACCACCAGCGCAGGATTTCCGGGTCGCAGCGCACCGTCGCGGCCTTGGTGGCGGTTGGGAAGAACGCCCCGAAGGCGACGTAGTCGGCCCCGGCCTGGCCGGCGTCGAAGGCGAAGTCGCGGCTGTCCTGGCAGGTCACGCCGAGCGTCAGCTCGCCCAGCGCCGCCCGAGCCTCGGACGCCGCCATGTCGTCCTGGCCGACATGCGCCCCGTCGCAGCCGTGCGCCGCCGCCAGGTCCGGACGGTCGTTGACCAGGAACGCCACGTCGCGCGACTGCACGACCGGCCGCAAGGCGTCGATCGCCCGCACGACGGCGCGCTCGTCGGCATCTTTGAGGCGCAGCTGCACCGCCGCCACGTCGCCCGCGTCGAGCGCCGCCGCCAGCAGGTCGGCGAAGCGGGCGAGGTCGAACGCCGGCGGGGTGATGAGGTAGAGGCGGCAACCGGCCCGGACCAAGCCGGCTACGCCTTGCCCTCGAAGATCGAGATGACCTCGCCCAGCATCGCCAGCGCCTTGTCGCGGGGCCGCTGGAAGGTGTTGCGCCCGATGATGCTGCCGTAGGCGCCGCCTTCCTGCAGCCCGCGGATGTTGGTCAGGAACTCGGTGGTGTCGGCGACATTGTCGCCGCCGGAGAAGATCACGATGCGGCGGCCGTCGAAGCAGCACTGCACGACATGCGCGACCCGCTTGGCCAGGGTCGAGATGTCGATATCCAGGTCCGCATAGGTCTTCTTCGCCGCCTCCAGCCCGATGTGCTGCGTCGGCGGCTTCACCTTGATGATGTGGGCGCCCATCAACGCCCCCATGTGCGCGGCGTAAGCGCAGATATCGACGGCTGTCTCGCCGGCCTTGTCGAGCATCGGGCCGCGCGGGTAGCTCCAGACCACCACGACCAGTCCGGCGGCCTTGGCCTGTTGCGCGATCCCCTGCAGCTCCTCCATCTGCTCGAAGCAGTGTTCGCTGCCGGGATAGATGGTGAAGCCGACGCCGCAGCAGCCCAGCCGCAGGGCGTCGCTCACGCTTGCGGTAACCGCCGAGTCCTTGATCGTCGACAGGCTGTTGCTGCTGTTCATCTTCAGGATCATCGGCACCGCGCCGGCGAACGTTCCGGCGCCGGCCTCAAGCATCCCGAGCGGCGCCGCGTAGGCGTTCAGGCCGGCGTCCAGCGCCAACTGGAAATGGTAACGCGGGTCGTAGGCGGGCGGGTTGGCCGCGAAGCTCCGCGCCGGGCCGTGCTCGAAGCCCTGGTCGACCGGCAGTATCACCAGCTTCCCGGTGCCGCCGAGCTTCCCCGCCATCAACAATCGAGCCAGGTTGGTCTTGGTTCCGGGGTTGTCGGCCTCGTAATAGCCGAGGATGTCTTTTACCTGCTGCGTGACATGCATGGTTTGCCCCCATCGTCTGCCGTTCGCTCCTAGCGCAGTCCCGGCGTGCTGTCACCATTGCCGGCGTTCAGCCACGCCGCCAGCCGGCGCTCGGCTCCGGGCGCGTCCAGATCGAGGCAGGGCGGCCGCGTCGAGAGCACGTCGGCGCCCATCGCCCGGGCCATCGTCGACACGCGGGAGAAGGCCGGGCAGTCGCCATCGAGGATCACCAGCCGTTGCCCGAGCCGCAGCGCCGACACCGCGGCCCCGGGCGCATCCGCGCAATCCAGCATGTCGGCGACGAAGGCTGCGCCGCTGCTGTCCCGGGCGGCTTGCGCCATCGCGATCCACCAGGCGGCGCCGGCGTACCACCCAGCGCCTCGCCCGGAGATCAGCGTGGCGTCGAAGCCGCAACCGAGCGCGGCGCAGGCCTGCGCCAAGCCATGCACCGCGACCGCGGGCGGACGTTTCATGCTTGACGTTGAACCGGCGTCCGGCTTCAAACGCAAGCTCGACGACAAGCATAGTGACACCATGGTCGGAGTGAGCAGTGTCCGGCCAACATGACGCCGCGGAAGCCCAAGCAATCGACCGCCTGGAGCGGGCGCTGGACAGGATCGCCGGCCTGGTGCGGGACTTCGATGCGGAAGCGTCGCATCCGGGCGTGGTCGAGGGCCTGAGCGTCGCGGAGCTGCGCGCGAGGCTCGATCAGCTGATCGTGAAACTGCGCGCCACCCTTGCCGTGCCCGGCGACGCGCACGGCGACCGGCAGCAATAGGAGGCGGGTTTGGCCCAGGTCACCGTCAAGCTCAACGGCTACAGCTACACCGTCGGATGCGAGGACGGCCAGGAGCAGCACCTCGGGCAGATGGCCGAGCTGGTCGAGAAGCGGATCGACAGCATCAAGGCGCTCGGCGGCAGCAGCGGCGAGGCGCGCCTGCTGGTCCTGGCGACGCTGCTGATGGCCGACGAGCTGCACGACGTCAGGCTTGAGGTGGAGGCGTTGCGCGCCGCGGCGGCGCGGCAGGGCGTCCAGGCCGAAGTGCCAGCCGCCGCGAGGCCGAGTGCCGCCACGAGCCAAAGGCTGACGCAGCTCGCCGGCCGCGCGGAACGGATTGCAGACGGCCTCGAACGTCCCTAAGTCTGTTCGGCGGAGCTGCTGGGCGCGTCAGGCAGCCCATCCCCAGGGCCAATAAGCACTCCCTCGGGAACTGGCGCTGTCGTGATCTTGGTCACGGTACCTGGTGCCCACCTGCGCAAGCAGGCTCTGGGAGGATGGCAAGCCAACGGCCATGGCGGCTCCGCACATTTCCGATGAATTGGCCGCCGCGAAACGCCGCGCGCGCACGACGGCAATGGCCGTTCGTGCGGCGTGCGACCCCGCGCTCGGGACACGGCTGGCCGAGCGCTTCCTCGCCGGCTTCCAGTTGCCGCCTGACAGCGTGGTTGCGGGGTTTTGGCCTTTGCCGGGCGAGGTCGACATTCGCCCGTTGCTGGCTGCGTTGCATGTGCGGGGGCATCGCGTCCTGCTGCCGGTGACGCCGCCGAAAGGATCGCCGCTGACATTCCTGCCATGGCGTCCCGGCGACGCCCTGGCGCCGGGACGGTTCGGGACGCTGGTTCCTGCGGGCGGGATCGAGGCGACTCCGACGATCGTGCTGGCGCCGCTGCTGGCATTCGACCGGGCTGGCCGGCGGCTGGGCTACGGAGGCGGCTATTACGACCGGACCCTGGCGGCCCTGCCGGGCGTGGCGGCGGTCGGCTGCGCGTTCGCGGCGCAGGAAGTGGACGCGGTGCCGGCCGGCGACTATGACGCCCGGCTCCAGGCCGTCGCCACCGAGCGCGGCTTGATCGACTGCAAAGGTTGTTGAATGCGGATCCTGTTTCTGGGCGACGTGGTCGGGCGGTCCGGCCGCGACGCGGTCGAGGCCACGCTGCCCAGGCTGCGCGCGGCGCTGCGGGTCGACCTCGCGGTGGTGAACGCGGAGAACGCCAGCCACGGCTTCGGCCTCGCCCCCGACATGGCGCAGGCGCTGCTGGCGGCCGGCGCCGACGTCATCACGCTGGGCAACCACGCCTGGGACCGCAAGGAGCTGATCCCGTACATCTCCGACCACCCGCAGGTGATCCGGCCGCTGAACTTCCCGCCCGGTACCCCGGGCGCCGGGCAGTTCCTGGTCGAGGTGTCCGACGGCCGGCGCGCGCTGGTGGTCAACGCCATGGGCCGGCTGTTCATGGACCCGTTGGACTGCCCGTTCCGCGCCACCGCCGTCGAGCTGTCCAAGCACCGGCTCGGCGTCACCGTGGCCGCCGTGCTGATCGACTTCCACGGCGAGGCGACCAGCGAGAAGATGGCGTTCGCCCACTCGTTCGACGGCCAGGCCAGCCTGGTCGTCGGCACCCACACGCACTGCCCCTCGGCCGACCACCACGTCATGGCGGGCGGCACCGCGTTCCAGTCGGATGCCGGGATGTGCGGCGACTACGACAGCGTGATCGGCATGCAGAAGGACGGCGCGGCGGCGAGGTTCTGGCGCAAGATGCCGGGCGAGCGGCTGCATCCGGCTGACGGCGAGGCGACGGTGTGCGGCGTGTTCGTCGAAACCGACGACGCCAGCGGCCTGGCCCGCCGGGTCGCGCCGGTCCGACTCGGCGGCCGGCTGTCGCAGGCGATGCCGGACGTGTAATCTCGCCTTCCCAAGTTTGACTGAGTCAGGATCGCGACGATGGCTGGCCATTCCCAGTTCAAGAACATCATGCACCGCAAGGGCGCGCAGGACGCCCGGCGCGCGCGCCAGTTCGCCAAACTGATCCGCGAGATCACGGTCGCCGCCCGCCAGGGCCTGCCGGACCCCGCCAGCAACCCGCGCCTGCGCGCCGCCATGGCCGCGGCGCGCGTCACCAACATGCCCAAGGACACCATCGACCGCGCCATCAAGAAGGCCAGCGGCGCCGCCGGCCACGACGATTACGTCGAGGTCCGCTACGAGGGCTACGGCCCGGCCGGCGTCGCCGTGATCGTCGAGGCGCTGACCGACAACCGCAACCGCACCGCCTCCGACGTGCGTTCCACCTTCAGCAAGCATGGCGGCGTGCTTGGCGAGACCAACTCGGTGAGCTTCCTGTTCGACCGGCTGGGCGTCATCCGCTACCCGGCGGCGGCGGCCACCGAGATCGAGATGCTGGAGGCGGCGGTCGAGGCCGGGGCGGAAAACGTCGAAAGTACCGTGGACGGCCATGAGGTCACGACGCTGATCGAGAACTTCTTCGCCGTCCGCGACGCGCTGGAGAGCCGTTTCGGCGCGTCCGAGGAAGCCAAGCTGGATTGGCGCCCGCGCGCCGCGGTGACGCTCGACGAGGAGCGGGCGGCGGCGGTGCTGCGCCTCGTGGACCTGCTGGACGACAACGACGACGTGCAGAACGTGTATGCCAACTTCGACATCCCGGAGTCGGTCATGCAGCGGCTTTCGCTTTAGTTGGCGCTCCTGCTGGGCATCGATCCCGGGCTGCGCTTCACCGGCTGGGGCCTGCTGGAGAGTCACGGCAACCGGCTGCAACACCTGGCCGACGGGGTGATCGCGACCGACTCCGACGCCAGCGTGCCGGAACGCCTGCATTTCCTGTACGACGCCCTGGCCAGCCTGCTGAAGGAGTACAAGCCGGAGGAGGCGGCGGTCGAGGAAACCTACGTCAACCGCAACGGCTCGGCGACCCTCAAGCTCGGCTACGCCCGCGCCATGGCGCTGCTGACCCCGGCGCTGGCCGGCATCCCGGTGTCGGAATACGGCGCTAAGACGGTGAAGATGGCGGTCGTGGGCACCGGCGGCGCGGACAAGGCGCAGGTCGGCATGATGGTGCGCCGCCTGCTGCCGGGCGCGACCTTGCGCCGGGCCGACGCCGCCGACGCGCTCGCCGTGGCGATCTGCCACGCCCACCACCGCGCCAGCAAGACGCGCTGGGCCGCCGGCGTGCGAATGGCGTGATCGCCAAGCTCACAGGACGGGTCGAGTCCATCGAGCCGGACCGCTGCGTGATCGACGTGGGCGGCGTCGGCTACCTCGTGCAGGCCTCGACGCGCACGCTGGCCGCCTTGCCCACCGGGGAGGTCGCCGCCGTGCTGGTCGACATGCAGGTGCGCGAGGACGCCATCACGCTGTACGGCTTCTCGGAATCGTCCGAGCGCGAGTGGTTCCGCCTGCTGACCACCGTGCAGGGCGTCGGCGCGCGGGTCGCGCTCAACATCCTCTCGGCGCTGTCGCCGCGCGACCTGGTGGGGGCGATCCAGGCCGGCGACCGCGCCAGCTTGACCCGGGCGGCCGGCGTCGGCGCGAGGCTGGCGATCCGCCTGTTGACCGAGCTGCGCGAGCGGGCAGGGGCGATGCCGACCGACAGCGGCGTCTCACCGGTGTTCTCCGCCTACGCCGGCGGCACCGAAGGCGACGCCATCTCGGCCCTGTTGCATCTCGGCTACCGGCGTCCGGAGGCGGCGGCGACCGTCGCCCGCACGCTGGAGCGGCTGGGGGCCGAAACGCCGGTCGAGATCGTCATCCGCGAGGGCCTGAAGGAGCTGGCGCCGCGATGACCGACGCCAGAGCGACCGATGACGGGCGGGTGGTGTCGGCCAACCCGGCGCTTGACGACGCCGCCGAGGCGTCGCTGCGGCCGCAGAGCCTTGCCGACTTCACCGGCCAGAAAGCCAGCCGCGAGAACCTAGCGGTGTTCATCGAGGCGGCGCGCAGCCGCTCCGAGGCGCTCGACCACGTGCTGCTGCACGGCCCGCCCGGGCTGGGCAAGACCACCCTGGCGCAGATCGTCGCGCGCGAGCTGGGCGTGGGTTTCCGCGCCACCTCCGGGCCGGTGATTCAGCGCGCCGGCGATCTCGCGGCGATCCTGACCAACCTGCAGCCGCGCGACGTGCTGTTCATCGACGAGATCCACCGCCTGCAGCCGGCCATCGAGGAGGTGCTGTACCCCGCGATGGAGGATTTCCAGCTAGACCTCATCATCGGCGAGGGGCCGGCGGCGCGCAGCGTCCGCATCGACCTGTCGCCGTTCACCCTGGTCGGCGCCACCACCCGCGCCGGGCTGCTGGCGACGCCATTGCGCGACCGCTTCGGCATCCCCTTGCGCCTGGTGTTCTACACGCCCGAGGAACTGACGCGGATCGTCACCCGGGCGGCGCGGAAACTCGATTTCGCGCTGACCGCCGAGGGCGCGGCCGAGATCGCGAGGCGCTCCCGCGGCACCCCGCGCATCTCCGGCCGCCTGCTGCGCCGGGTGCGCGACTTCGCCCTGGTGGAGAACTCCGGGCCGGTCGACCGCGCCATCGCCGACGCCGCCCTGCTGCGCCTGGAGGTCGACTCGATCGGCCTCGACGCCATGGACCGCCGCTACCTGCGCCGCATCGCCGAGCACCATTCGGGCGGGCCGGTCGGCGTCGAGACCCTGGCCGCCGCCCTGGCCGAAGCGCGCGACACGCTGGAGGACGTCGTCGAGCCGTACCTCATCCAGGAAGGGTTGCTGCTGCGTACCAGCCGCGGCCGGCTGCTCGGCGAGCGCGGCTGGCGGCATCTCGGCCTGTCGCCTCCCGCCGGCGTGCAGCCGCAGCTCGACCTGCTGCCGGAGGATGGATGAGTTCGCATGCGGCGGCCATCTCCGGGCAGGGCGGCCATCGTTACACCACGCGCATCTATTACGAGGACACCGACGCCGGCGGGGTGGTCTATCACGCGAACTATCTCGGGATGGCCGAGCGGGCGCGCACCGAGGCGTTGCGCGGAATGGGCGTCCCGCATGCCGAGTTGGCGTCGCAGCACGGCCTTTGTTTCGTGGTAAGGCACGCCAGCCTGGACTACTCCGCACCGGCGCGGCTCGACGACCTGCTGACCATCGCCACGACCATGACGGCCCTGCAAGGCGCTTCGGTGCGGCTGCGACAGGCATTCTTCTGCAACGAAATCGCTACCCAGCGGCCGTTGTTGGTGGCAGAGGTGCGTCTTGCCTGCGTGCGGCTGGGCGACATGCGGCCGAGTCGGCTGCCCGAACGATGGCGCGTCGCCCTGGCGGCGCTGGCGTAAAAGGATTGAACGTGGACCGGACCGTCGATGCGGCCAACCAAGCGGCGGCCAACCTCACGACGACTGGCGCCGGAGCCGGCGACCTGTCGGTGTTCAGCCTGTTCCTGCAGGCGGACATCGTGGTCAAGCTCGTCATCGTGGCGTTGCTGGTCGCCAGCGTGATGGTTTGGGCGATCGTGTTCGAGAAGGTCGTGACCCTGCGCCGGGCCAGGCGGGCGGCGGACGGCTTCGAAGACCGCTTCTGGTCCGGCGGCAGCCTGGACGAGTTGTTCGAGCACGAGGGCGCCAAGCCGCAGCACCCGATGGCCGCGGTGTTCGGGGCCGCGATGACCGAATGGCGGCGCAGCCTGCGCGTCGCCGGCGCGGACTTCAGCCGCGGCGGCGTGCGCGACCGGATCGAGCGGGCCATGGCCGTGACCATCCAGCGCGAAATGGAGCGGCTGGAGCGGTGGATGGTGTTCCTCGCCTCGGTCGGCGCGACCGCGACCTTCGTCGGGCTGTTCGGCACCGTGTGGGGCATCATGCACAGCTTCTCGGCCATCGCCGCCATGCACAACACCAACCTCGCGGTGGTCGCCCCCGGCATCGCCGAGGCGTTGTTCGCGACCGCCATCGGCCTGGTGGCGGCGATCCCGGCGGTGCTGGCCTACAACACGATCAGCACCAGCCTGTCGCGGCTGGCCTCGCGGCTGGAGGCGTTCGGCACCGAGTTCGGCGCAATCCTGTCCCGCCAGGGCGAGGAGCACGCGTAATGGCGATGTCGCTCGGCGGCGGCAACCGGGCCCAGCGCGGACGCTACCGTCCGCTGGCCGAGATCAACGTGACGCCGATGGTCGACGTCATGCTGGTGCTGCTCATCATCTTCATGGTGACCGCGCCGCTGCTCAGCTCGTCGATCAACGTCGACCTGCCGAAGGCCGACGCCACCCCGATCACCCAGGACAGCACGCCGCTCACCGTGTCGGTGGACGCCAGCGGCAACGTGTTCCTGCAGGACGCCGCGGTGCCGTTGCCCGACCTGGTCGCCCGGTTGCAGGCGGCGGCCAAGGACCAGACCGACCGCCGCATCTTCGTGCGCGGCGACAAGGCCAACAGCTACGGCCGCATCATCGAGGTCATGGGCACCATCGTGCAGGGCGGCTTCACCAAGGTCGCGCTGTTGTCCCAGCAGCCCGGCGGCGCGCCGGCGGCGTCGCCCGCGGCGCCACGGGCGGCAGCCCCGGCGCGGCCTGCTCCGAACTGAGCGGCACCTGGATGAGTCCTGCGATGAAGCGGGGCGCCGCCGCCTCAGGGCTGCTGCATGCGGTAATCCTGCTGGCGTTGCTGGTCAGCCTGCCCCGTGCAGCGCCGGACGACCAGCCGCCTTCGCCCGACGTCGAGTTCGAGATCGTGTCGGACCAGCCCCGGCAAGTGACGAAAGCCGCGGAACAGTCGCCCACGCCGGCCGCTGCCGTCGCTCCCAAGGCCACCCTGGCCCCACCGCCGCCCAGGTCGGTTGCCCGCGCGTCGCCTCCGCCGGCACCTTCGCCGCCAATCCCTCCAACGCCGATCCGGCCAGCTCCGGCCACGCCGCCGCCGGTTCCGTCGCCGCCTATGCCGCGGCCGCCTATCCAGCCGCCCGATGAGGCCGCTCCGCCGACGCCGCCGAAACCGCCGTCGCCGCCCTTGAAGGCGGTGCCCGCGCCGCCGTTGCCGACGCCGCCGCGCCGCGCGCCGCCGATCCCCTCGCCGCCCGCTCCAGCCAGCCAGCCGAGTGCCGCCAAGGACGCGCCGCCGAGCGCCAACCTGGTTGAGAACACGCTGGATCGGCTGCGCGCCGCCGAACGCCAGGCTCAGTCGGCGGCCGGCAAGGCGAGCCCGGTCCAGGGCGGCGCGCCCAAGGTCGGCGGCAGCCCGACTGGCGACATCACCGCCAGGCTGACCGGCGAGCAGCGGGGCGCCATCGGCGACAAGGTGCGGGAGTGCTGGACCAAGGACGAGGGCGCGCTCGAGCTTGCGAAAATGTCGGTGGCGATGACCGTGACGATCGACGCCGCCGGGCTGGTGCGCGTGGCCGAGGTGGCGGACAGCGACAAGGGCAAGCTGGCCGACCCGCGGTTCCGCGCGTTCGCCGAGCGGGCCCGGCGCGCCAACCTCGATTCGCGGTGCGCCAACCTCAGCAACGAGTTGCCCAAGTCCGAACTCGGCCACGTCGCAAGGCTGACCTTCCGCTTCCGCCCATGATCTCGAGGTGATCCGATGACCGACCGCAACAGCCTCCCGACGCTGAGCCGCCGCCGCCTGGCGGGCATGGCCGCCGGGCTTGCCGCGCTCCCGTTGGCGGCGCAGGCGCAACCGGCTCCGAAGCCGGCCGGTGCTTCGGCGGTGATCGACGTCGACCGCGCCAGGTCCGCGCCGATCCCGGTCGCGGTGCCGTCGTTCGCCGGCGGGCCGCTCGGAGCCCAGATCGCCGAGGTGGTCGCCGCGGACCTGCAAAGTAGCGGCCTGTTCCGACCCATCGCCGCAGCGCCCGACGGCGGCGCGGCTCCAGGAGCCACGCCGGATTTCCAGGGCTGGCGGGCACTGGGCGCGCAGGGCCTGGTGTCGGGCGCCGTCACCGGCGCAGGCGGCTCGGTCCGCGTCGAGTTCCGGCTGTGGGACGTGCTGCCCGGCACCCAGCTGCAAGGCACGTCGTTCACCACGACCGCCGGCAACTGGCGGCGGATCGCCCACAAGATCGCCGACGTCGTGTACGAGCGGCTGCTCGGCGAGAAAGGCTACTTCGACACCCGGATCGTCTACGTGGCGCAGAGCGGCCCCAAGGACCGGCGTGTCAAGCGGCTGGCCATCATGGACCAGGACAGCGCCGGCAACCACTTCCTGACCGATGGCGGCGTGCTGGTGCTGACGCCGCGGTTCCATCCGACGCGCGACGAGATCGCGTTCATGAGCTATGCCAACAACCGCCCCCGCGTCACCCTGTTCGACCTGGCCAGCGGACGTCAGCAGGTGCTGGGCGACTTCAACGGCATCACCTTCTCGCCGCGTTTCAGCCCCGACGGCGGCAGCCTGGCCCTGGCGCAGACCCATGGCGGCGGCAGCAACATCTACGTGGTCGACCTCGCCACGCGCGCCGCCCGTCAGGTCACCAGCGGCGGCGCCATCGACGTCTCGCCCTGCTACAGCCCGGACGGCGCGCAGATCGTGTTCAACTCCGACCGCGGCGGCGACCAGCAGCTCTACGTCATGGGCAGCGGCGGCGGCGTGCGCCGCATCAGCTACGGCGCGGGCCGCTACGCGACGCCGGTGTGGTCACCGCGCGGCGACCTCATCGCGTTCACCCGCCTGAGCGGCGGCAGCTTCGCAATCGGGGTCATGCACCCGGACGGCACCGGCGAGCGCATCCTGTCCGAAAGCTACGACGTCGAAGGGCCGACGTTCTGCCCCAACGGGCGCGTCATCATGTTCTGGCGCGGAACCGCCGGCAGCAACGCCTCGGCCCGCCTGGTCTCCATCGACATCACCGGCTTCAACGAGCGGCAGGTGTCGACGCCAACCGACGCCTCCGACCCGGCGTGGTCGCCGCTGCCGGCCTGAGCGGGAAAGCCCGATTGAACATCAAACGCTTGACCAAATTCGTTACGCGGCATATTCGCCGTGCCTTGAACGATACGGTACCGTGCCGATCTGCGTGCCCGGCTGATCTACGTGCTCGAACGAAAACATCCAGGGACATGGACACATGAAGCTCAAACTGTTCGGCGCGCTGGCCACCGCCGCGTTGCTCGCCGCGTGCAGCACTCCCGATGCCGCCAACACCGGCGCCGCGACCGGCTCCGGAGCCACCGCCGCCACCGCCGGCGCGGCGCCCGGGAGCGAGGAGGACTTGGTCGCCAACGCCGGCGACCGCGTGTTGTTCGCCACCGACCGCTCGACGCTGAGCGCCGACGCACAGGCTGTCATCGACCGGCAGGCCGGGTTCCTGGCCAAGTACCCGCAGGACAACGTGCAGCTCGCCGGCAACTGCGACGAGCGCGGCACGGAGGAGTACAACATCGCGCTCGGCCAGCGCCGCGCCAACTCGGCGCGCGACTACCTGGTCGCCCGCGGCGTCGACGGCTCGCGCGTCACCACCATCAGCTACGGCAAGGACCGGCCCACTGCGACCGGCTCGGACGAGCAGGCCTGGATCCAGAACCGCAACGCGATCACCTCGGTGCGTTGACGCGGGGCAGTTGCCAGCGCGCCCCGTTCGTGTCGTCCTCCGGGAAGCCGGCGGCCTACTGTCGGCCTCGATTGCGGTAACCTGGAGGAAGCCGGCGATGGCGCCTTTGTGGAAGTTGGCCATGGCGTGCGCGGTCGGCGGGGCCGCGTTGGCCCAGTCGCCGGTGGCCTGGGGGCAGATGGACTCCCGCGAGGGCATCGCGCTCCAGAACCAAATCCTGGAACTCCGCCGCGACTTGCAGCGGCGGCAGTCTCAGCCGGTCCAGAACGGCGGCAATTTCCAGCAGGCTCCGGCGGAGACCGCTCCCGCGGCCGGCGCGAGCGACCTCGACGCCCGGTTGCTCGACCGTGTGACGCAGCTCGAAGACGACATCCGGACGTTGCGCGGCAGGATCGACGAGGTGGACAACGCGCGCCGACGCGACAGCGACGAGCTGAAGAAGCAGCTAGGCGACCTGAGTTTCCGACTGGGCAACGGCGCCGCTCCCACGGCCGGCGCGGCGGCCGGCGCCGCGACGGCCGCCGTCTTGCCCCAGCAATCGCATCGGACTCCGGAGACCGCTCTCCAGCAAGGCTATTCCGCGCTGGCCCGCCACGACTACCAGGCGTCGGAGGCCATTGCCCGCGAGATCGTGGCGAGCCATGGCCCGCGCCAGGGCGACGGGCAGTTCCTGTTGGCGCAGTCCCTCGCCGGACGCCGTGACTTCCAGGGCGCCGCGGTCGCCTACGACGACGCCTACAAGCGCAACACACGCGGCAACCGCGCGCCGGACAGCTTGCTGGGCCTAGCCACGTCGCTGGCCTCGCTGAACGACAAGGCGGCGGCGTGCCAAACCTTGGACAAACTGCGAAGCGAGTTCCCGACCCCGCGCGGCGACCTGCGGGCTTCCGCGGCGACAGCGCGCCAGCGCGCCGGTTGCGGCGCGTAGCCGGGTGTCGTGCGGGTCGCACGGCCCGATCGGCGATGCCGAGTTCGCCAGCCTGCTCGATCCCCTGGGACCGTTCGAGCCTCGCCCAAGGCTCGCCGTCGCCGTGTCGGGAGGGGCCGACAGCCTGGCTCTCTGCCTGTTGGCGCGACGTTGGGCGGTTGCCCGCGGGGGCGAGGCGCTGGCGGTCGTCTGCGATCACGGCCTGCGCGATGGTTCGGGAGACGAAGCCACGCTGGTGGCCTCAGGCCTGCGGTCGAGAGGGATTGCCGCCACCGTCCTGAAGCTGGCTGTCCCATCCGGCCCGGGCGTGGCGAAGCGGGCGAGGGCGGCGCGCTACGCGGCGCTCGAACGGGAATGCGCGGCTGCCGGTCTGCTGCATTTGTTGCTGGGACATCATGCCGCCGATCAGGCGGAGACAGTCGCCATGCGTTTGTTGCACGGCAGCGGCCAGGTTGGGCTGAGCGGCATGGCCGCCGTGGCGGAGGGCCGGTCAGTCAGGCTGCTGCGGCCGCTGCTGACGGCATCCCCGGCACGGCTGCGCGACACGCTCGGCGCTTTTGGGGCGGATTGGCTGGAAGACCCGACCAACGGCGACGCGCGCCACCTGCGGCCACGCCTGCGGGAGCTTCGCCGCGACCGCCTGGGCGCTGGGCCGGTCGTTGCGGCCGCTCTCGCCGCGGCCACGTTGCGCGGGCATCGCCGCCACGTCCGCGACGCCGAGACTGTCCAGTCGCTGGCGGCGTCGGTCCGCCTGCATCCCGCCGGCTACGCTTTGATCTCACGCGATTTAATCGAGGGCGATGTAGCAGAAGCGTTTGCCGCGGTAATCCGGGCAGTTTCCGGGGCGTTTCGGCTGCCGCCGTTGGTACAGGCAGCGGCTTGGCTGGCGAACCCGCGCGCCGCCACATTGGGCGGCACGCAAATCCAGCCCGCCGGCCGCCTGTGCCGGGACGGTTGGCTCGTAGTCCGTGAGCTGGCCGCGGTCGAGCCGCCGGTCGCCGCAACCTTCGATCTCTGGTGGGACCGCCGCTTCCGCCTACGCGGCGCGGTCGCCGGAGTTTGCGGCGCGTTGGGCGAACAGGCCTCCGAGTACCGGCACCTGACGCCGCTGCCGCTGATCGTGCTGCAAACGCTGCCGGCGATCCGCGTGGCCTCCAGGGTTGTCGGCATTCCGCACCTGAACGTCGGAAACAGCGCCGTTTCCAGCGTCTTCAGCCCCGCCGCGCCGTTGTCCGGCGTGTTTTGGCCGCCTGGGTCGAACCATTCGACGGCGGGGATGCACAAGGCTGCGCGGCCACCTATCTTGACACCAGCATGAACGATGATCGCAGCGCCGCGCAGCTGTCGGATACGCAGTTGGTTCACCTTTTTGTGTGATACAGTGCCGTGCCGACTGCCGCAAGCAGTGACAGCGTGGGCTAGCTCGACGACGAAGAAGGCGGCCTGCGGGCCTTTAGGAATGATATGAGCAATTTCGGCCGAAACCTAGCGCTTTGGGTGATAATCGCCCTGCTGTTGGTGGTGCTGTTCAACCTGTTCCAGCCGGGAACGGGGCGGCCGGCGGCTGCCCAGATCCCATACTCCGACTTCATCACGGACGTGAACAGCGGCCGGGTGCGGGACGTGGTGATCCAGGGCCGCAGCATCACCGGCCAGACGAACGACAGCCGCTCGTTCGAGACCTACACCCCCGACGACCCGTCGCTGGTCAGTCGGCTGACCGACAAGGGCGTGCGCGTCATCGCCAAGCCGGCCGACGACCGCAGCCCGCTGCTGCAGATCCTGCTGAACTGGTTCCCGATGCTGCTGCTGATCGGCGTCTGGGTGTTCTTCATGCGCCAGATGCAGTCCGGCGGCGGTCGTGCCATGGGTTTCGGCAAGTCGCGCGCCCGGATGCTGACCGAGAAGCAGGGCCGGGTGACGTTCGAGGACGTGGCCGGCATCGACGAGGCCAAGTCCGAGCTGCAGGAGATCGTCGAGTTCCTGAAAGACCCGCAAAAGTTCCAGCGCCTCGGCGGCAAGATCCCCAAGGGCGTGCTGCTTGTGGGCCCGCCTGGCACCGGCAAGACGTTGCTGGCCCGTGCCATCGCCGGCGAGGCCAACGTGCCTTTCTTCACCATTTCGGGTTCCGACTTCGTGGAGATGTTCGTGGGCGTCGGCGCCAGCCGCGTCCGTGACATGTTCGAGCAGGGCAAGAAGAACGCGCCCTGCATCATCTTCATCGACGAGATCGACGCCGTGGGCCGCCATCGCGGCGCCGGGCTGGGCGGCGGCAACGACGAACGCGAGCAGACGCTGAACCAGATGCTGGTGGAGATGGACGGCTTCGAGAGCAACGAGGGCGTTATCCTGATCGCCGCCACCAACCGGCCCGACGTGCTCGACCCGGCGCTGTTGCGGCCGGGACGGTTTGATCGACAGGTTGTGGTGCCGAACCCCGACGTGAACGGTCGCGACAAGATCCTGCGCGTCCATATGCGTAAGGTGCCGCTGGCCAGCGACGTCGACCCGCGGGTGATCGCGCGCGGCACGCCGGGCTTCTCCGGCGCCGACCTGGCCAACCTGGTCAACGAGGCGGCGCTGCTGGCGGCGCGGCTGGGCAAGCGCGTGGTGGCGATGGCCGAGTTCGAGCACGCCAAGGACAAGGTCATGATGGGGGCCGAGCGCCGTTCGCTGGTGATGACCGACGCCGAGAAGCGGATGACCGCCTACCACGAGGCCGGCCATGCGTTGTGCGCCATGCACGAGCCGGAATGCGATCCGGTTCACAAGGCCACGATCATTCCGCGCGGCCGGGCGATGGGATTGGTATTGAGCCTGCCGGAGAACGACCGGCTCTCGTACAGCAAGGCCTGGCTGATCTCCAAGCTGGTCATGGCGTTGGGCGGCCGTGTCGCCGAAGAGATCATCTTCGGCGCGGACAAGGTCTCGAACGGGGCGTCGCAGGACATCAAGACGGCGACCGACATCTCTCGCCGCATGGTCACCGAGTGGGGAATGAGCGACAAACTCGGCTTGATCGCCTACGGCGACAACAGCCAGGAGGTGTTCCTGGGTCACTCGGTAACGCAAAGCAAGAACGTGTCCGAGGCGACGGCTCGGGAGATCGAGGCCGAGGTCAAGGGCTTCATCGACGGCGCCTATGTCCGTACCAAGTCCATCTTGACCGACAACGTCGACGAGCTGCATCGCCTGGCGCAGGGGTTGCTGGAGTATGAAACCTTGTCTGGCGACGAGATCAGGCAGGTGCTGCGTGGCGAGCCGGTGATCAAGAAGGTGGTGGACGAGCCTGCGCCCGACGGTCGCCGCGCTTCGGTTCCCACGGCTGGCCCGCAGGCTGGGCGTCCCGTTCCGCCCACGACCGGCGGACTTGGCCCCGCGCCGCAGCTCGGCTGACAGCGCATCTCGTCGAGCCGCTCGGCCTCTTATGGGGTCGGGCGGCTCGTGATGCCGTAGAACGTAACCTGGCGTTGCCGCTGGCAGGCAGCTCGACTGCTTTTACGCTGGTTCGGCTACTTGGCCGCGAGCGTCGCGACATCATTCCCGTCACCTCCATTCCGCAAGATTTCGCGGATGCCGTCGTTCGAATTGCCGCAGCGCCCGGCGTTTGGAGCGGCTTCGGGCATGCCAAGCCGCTGGTCATGGGCATCCTGAACGTCACCCCCGACAGTTTCAGCGACGGCGGCCGCCATGCCGATGCGTCATCGGCGATAACGGCTGGCCGGCGAATGATCGCCGAAGGCGCCGACATCATCGATGTCGGCGGTGAAAGCACCCGGCCGGGTTCCAGCGAGGTTTCTGCTGCGATCGAGCAGGAGCGCGTGCTGCCGGTGATCGAGGCCCTGTCCGGCGAAGGCGCGAAGATCTCGATAGACACCCGCCATGCGGCGACGGCGCTGGTGGCGGTAAATCTTGGCGCCAGCATCGTCAACGACGTGTCCGGGTTCTCGTTCGACCCGGCGTTTGGAGCAATGCTGGAAAGCTGTCCGGCCGCGTTGATAGCCATGCACATGCGCGGCGACCCGCGCACCATGCAGCGGCACGCGGCATACGGCGATGTGGCCGTCGAGGTCGTCCGAGAGCTGCGTGAGACGTTGCTGCGGCTTCCGGTCGATCTTGGCAGGGTTGCCGTCGACCCCGGCATCGGGTTCGCGAAAGGCGCGGGGCACAACGAGGCGCTGTTGGCGCGATTGCCGCTCCTGTTCAACCTGGGCTGCCGGATCGTGGTCGGCGTGTCGCGGAAAGGCTTCATCGGACGCATCGCCGGCGAGCCGGACGTTCTCGCGCGGCTGCCCGGCTCGTTGGCCGCGGGCCTGGCGGCGGCGCTCGGCGGGGCGTCGATCTTGCGGGTGCATGATGTCGCTGCCACCATGCAGGCGCTGCTGGTATGGCGGGCAATCGCCGACGCCGCGTAGTCTGCCGCAATCGAGAAAGTCTGGAACCGATGGATCTGCAGCGACGGCTGTTCGGCACGGATGGCATCCGCGGTACCGCCAACGCCGAACCGATGACCGCCGGCACCGCGCTTCGGGTCGGCCAGGCCGCCGGGTTGCTGTTCACCCGCGGCGTCCACCGCCACCGGGTGGTGATCGGCAAGGACACCCGCCTGTCCGGCTACCTGATCGAGCCGGCTTTGGTCGCCGGCTTCATCAGCGCCGGGATGGACGTGGTGCTGGTCGGGCCGCTGCCGACGCCGGCGGTGGCGATGCTGACGCGGAGCCTGCGCGCCGACCTGGGGGTGATGATCTCCGCCAGCCACAACCCGTACGAAGACAACGGCATCAAGCTGTTCGGCCCCGACGGCTTCAAGCTGACCGACGCCACCGAGCTGGAAATCGAGGCCTTGATGGCGGGGGACGTCACCGTAAGGTTGGCGAATTCGGCCGGCCTCGGCCGCGCTTCCCGCCTGGACGACGCCGCCGGCCGATACATCGAAGCGGCCAAGGCAAGCTTTCCGCGTGGCTTGCGGCTCGACGGGCTACGCATCGTGCTGGACTGCGCCAACGGCGCCGCCTACCGCGTGGCGCCGACCGTGCTGTGGGAGCTTGGGGCGGAGGTGATCCCGCTCGGCGTCGCCCCGGACGGGCTGAACATCAACTCCGGCTGCGGCTCCACGACCCCCAGCCTGATGTGCGAGGAGGTGCGCCGCCACGGCGCGCATCTCGGCCTGGCGTTGGACGGCGACGCCGACCGGCTGATCCTGTGCGACCAGGACGGCGCGATCGTCGACGGCGACCAGGTGCTGGCGTTGATTGCCCAGTCCTGGGGCGAGGCGGGCCGGCTGGCGGGAGGCGGCGTCGTGGCCACCGTCATGTCCAACCTCGGCCTTGAGCGTTTCCTGCACGCCAGGGGCATCGCGTTGCACCGCACCCAGGTGGGCGACCGCTACGTCGTCGAGCGCATGCGGACGGCGGGATGCAACGTCGGCGGAGAGCAGTCTGGGCACATGATCCTGTCCGATTACGCGACGACCGGCGACGGGCTGCTGGCGGCGCTGCAGGTGCTGGCGGTGCTGGTCGAGGACGGGCGGCCTTCCAGCGAGGTCATGCAGGTGTTCGAGGCGTTGCCGCAGCGTATGCGTAGCGTGCGGTTCAGCGGGCCGTCGCCGCTTCGCAGCAGCGCCGTCCAGGCGGCGATCGCCGAGGCCGAGGGCTTGCTGGCCGGCTCCGGCCGGCTGCTCATCCGGGCCAGCGGCACCGAGCCGGTGATACGGGTGATGGCGGAGGGCAAGGACGCCGCGATGGTGCAGAATCTGGTCGACCGGCTTTGCGACCACGTGGCCGCCGCTGCCGCCGTCGCCGTCGCCGTCTGATGCGTGGCCGCGTCCTGGTCGTGGCCGGCTCCGACAGCGGCGGCGGCGCGGGCATCCAGGCCGACATCAAGGCCATCCTGGCGATGGGCGCGCACGCCTCGACCGCGCTGACCGCGCTGACCGCGCAAAACACCTTGGGCGTGAGCGGCGTGCGCTTCGTCGAGCCGGAGTTCGTTCGGGCGCAGATGGTGGCGGTCCTGAGCGACATCGGCGCCGATGTCGTGAAAACCGGCATGCTTGGCCGTGCCGACACCATCCAGGCCCTGTTGCGAACCCTCGACGAGCAGGGGCCGCACATCCCGCTCGTCGTCGATCCGGTCATGGTCGCCAAAGGCGGCGCGCGATTGTTGGACGACGCGGCGGTCGCGGCGTTGGTCGACGGGTTGCTGCCACGGGCCGCCCTGCTCACGCCTAACCTGCCCGAGGCGGAGGCGCTGACCGGCCACGCCATCGCCGACGAGGCCGGGATGCACCAAGCCATCAAGCGCTTGCGAGCTATGGGCGGGCAAGCCGTGCTGCTGAAAGGCGGGCATCTTCCCGGCCCGTACGTGCTGGACATTCTAGCCACGCAAAACGGCACGGAGACGTTCCGCTCGGCGCGGATCGAAACGCGCCACACGCACGGCACCGGCTGCACGCTTGCCAGCGCCATCGCGGCGGGCATGGCGCAGGGCATGGACCTGCGCGCCGCCGTCCGGCGGGCGCGGGCCTACGTCCAGGCGGCTATCTTGGGAGCGCCCGGCCTCGGCGCCGGCCACGGCCCGATGGGCCACGACGTCACCGTGGACCCGGACCGGCTGGACTGGGAAGCGCCGCAATCGGTTGTAGGCGCGTCTAGCCGGGGGCTAGGACGCTGATCGATACGCCGACGACTTGCCGTTTGCCGGGCGCAATCAGCATAAGCCCGGGTTTGGCGGCGAAATCGGCGTCGAAGCCCTGTGGCGTGGAAATCCCGTGCCACGGCTCGATGCACAGGAAATCGCCGCCGGCCTTGCTCCAGACTCCCAGGTAAGGACAGTTCCGCCACCCCACTTCGACCGTCGAGCAGCCTGGAGCGGCGTAGCGGACGCTGCGGCTGCCGAGCCGGTCGAAGATCAACGCGTCGGCGTCGAACAGGCTTTCCCGCAGCGCCAGGGTTTCGCCGACGACCGGGGACGGCCGCGACGCCGCCTGCAACAGGCCGTCGCCGACCGAGCGTATCGGGTCCGCCTCGGCTTGCTCGAAGACAAGCGTGTGCGAGGCTTTGTCCGTGCTCCCCGGCAGCGGCCACGCGAACGCCGGATGCAGGCCGACCGAAGCGGGCAACACGCCTTTCCCGACGTTGCAGACGGCCAGCTCTATCGTGAGGGCGGCCTCGGTCACGCGGTACTCGGCTTCCAGCCTGAAGCGGAATGGATAGGCCGCCCGGGTCTCGTCGTCGTCGGCGAGCGCGAGGCGGCAGCTTGTCGGCGACCGTTCGACCCATTCGAAGCGGCGGTCACGCGCGAAGCCATGCTGGGTCATGCGATGCGATGCGCCGTCGTGGCGCAGCAGGTCGTCCGGCAGCCGGCCCACGATGGGAAACAGCACCGGCGCATGGCGCGGCCAGGCCGGGCCTGCCTGCCACAGGTATTCGACGCCGGCGTGGCGAAGCGAGCACAGCTCGGCGCCCTGCGCGTTGATCGCGACGCCGAGTTGGCCGCTGCCGATTTGATGCTGGTCGTCCATGTGATCCCTTGCTGCCGCTGGCTGGCCTTGAGGCTGGCGTGAACTTGAACGCGGTGCAACGCCGGGGTAGCACAAGGCATGGCAGCGATCCCCTCCCGACCGGCCTTGCGCCCGGCGTGCCCGAACTTCTCGTCGGGTCCGTGCGCCAAGCGCCCGGGCTACAGCCTGTCGGCGCTGGACGGCGCGCTGCTGGGCCGCAGCCATCGCGCCGCGACGCCCAAGGCGCGCCTGGCGGAGGTGATCGAGCGCAGCCGGGCGTTGCTCGGCCTGCCGCCCGACTGGCGCCTGGGGATCGTTCCCGGCTCGGACACCGGGGCGATCGAGATCGCGATCTGGTCGCTGCTGGGGCCGCACCCGGTCGACGTGCTGGCGTTCGACACGTTCTCGCGGGCCTGGGCGGACGACATCGCGGCGCACCTGAAGCTGCCGGACGTGCGGGTGCTGGCCGCGCCGTACGGAAACCTGCCCGAGCTTGCGGAGATCAGGCCGGACAGCGACCTGGTGCTGGCGTGGAACGGAACCACGTCCGGCGCCCGGCTTCCCGAGGGTGGCGCGTTCATCGCGCCCGGCCATGGCGGGCTGGTGCTGTGCGACGCGACCTCGGCGGCGTTCGCCATGAAGCTGCCGTACGAGCGGCTCGATGTCGTGACCTGGTCCTGGCAGAAGGCGCTGGGCGGCGAGGCGGCGCACGGCATGCTGGCGCTCTCGCCGCGCGCGGTCGAGCGGCTGCTGTCGCACGCGCCGGGCTGGCCGTTGCCGAAGCTGTTCCGCCTGACCGCGGACGGCACGCTCCTGGAAGGCATCTTCAAGGGCGAGACTATCAACACGCCGAGCATGCTGTGCGTAGAGGACGCCTTGGATGGGCTGCGCTGGGCGGAGCGGATCGGCGGCCTCGACGCACTGGTGGCGCGCAGCGAGGCCAACCTGGCGATCGTGGCCGACTGGGTGGCGCAAAGCGACTGGGCGGCGTTCCTCGCCGAAGACCCGGCGGCCCGGTCCAGCACCGCCATGTGCCTGCGTATCGTGGCGCCCTGGTTCACGCCGCTCGACCGGGCCGCCCAACTCGGCGTGGCGAACCGCCTGACCGGGCTGCTCGAAGCGGAGGACGTCGCGTTCGACATCGCGAGCTATCGCGACGCGCCGGTCGGCCTACGCATCTGGGGCGGCGCCACGGTCGAGGCCGCCGATGTTGCTGCCCTGTTGCCCTGGCTGGACTGGGCTTTTGCGCGCGCGGCAGCTGAATATGCGGATAGATTGCAGCCCGCCACTCCATGACCGACGACATCCCTTCCAATCCGGCGCTGCTGCCGGCCGGCTTGCGCGACATCCTGCCACCCGAGGCCGAGACCGAGGCGTCGGCGGTCGAAGCGCTGATGGAGGCGTTCGCGGCGCATGGCTACCAGCGGGTGAAGCCGCCGCTGATGGAGTACGAGGACAGCCTGCTGGCGGGTACCGGCGCCGCCGTGGCCGAGCAGACGTTCCGCCTGATGGACCCGGACACCCACCGCATGGTCGGCCTGCGCGCCGACATGACGCCGCAGATCGCCCGCATCGCCGCGACACGGCTGGGCCACGCGGCGCGCCCGCTGCGACTGTCCTATGCCGGGCAATGCCTGCGCGTGCGCGGCAACCAGCTTGCCCCGGACCGCCAGCTGGCCCAGGCGGGCATCGAGCTGATCGGCCATGACAGCCCGGAAGCCGACGCCGAGGTGGTGCTGGTCGCCGCCGAGGCGCTGGCGGCGGTCGGACTCACGCAGGTCAGCTTCGACCTGACCATGCCATCCTTCGTGCAGATGCTGCTCGACGAGGCGGCGTTGCCGGCGGCGGCGGCCCGGTCGCTGTCCAGGGCGCTGGACCGCAAGGACGCGGCGGCCGTGGCCGAGCACGGCGGCAAGCTCGCGGTCGTGCTGAACCTGCTGCTGAACGCTGCCGGGCCGGCGTTCGGGGCGTTGCAGGCGCTGGCGTCGGCGCAGCTGACGCCGGGGGCGCGCGCGCTGGCGGGACGCCTGGCGGATGCCGTCTCGGCCATCGAGGCCAAGTCGCCGACTCTCAAGCTGACGGTCGATCCGGTCGAGTTCCGCGGCTTCCGCTACCACACCGGCGTCTGCAGCACGGTGTACGCTCCCGGCCGCCATGAGGAGCTGGGGCGGGGCGGGCGCTATGTCTGCGGCGAGGGCGAGCCGGCCACCGGGCTGACGCTGTACCCCGACGCCGTGCTGCGGGCGGCGCCGCGCCGGAAGGCCAAGCAACGGGTGTACGTGCCGATTGGCACCGCCCCGTCCTCCGCGGTCGCGCTGCGGCGGCAAGGCTACGCGACCGTCGCCGCACTCGAATCGGCGGCCGACGACAGGGCGGCGGCGCGCGAGATGAAGTGCGGGTTTCTCATGGCGGCGGACCGGCTGGTCGCGCTCGCCCTGGAGTAGAGCATGGCCAACGTCGCGGTGATCGGCGCCCAGTGGGGCGACGAGGGCAAGGGCAAGATCGTCGACTGGCTGGCCAGCCGAGCCGATATCGTCGTGCGCTTCCAGGGCGGGCACAATGCCGGCCACACGCTGATGGTCGGCAACCAAACCTACAAGCTCTCGCTGCTGCCCAGCGGGGTGGTGCGCGGCAAGCTTGGGGTGATCGGCAACGGCGTGGTGGTCGATCCGGAGGCGCTGCTCGCCGAGATCGAGCGCGTGCGGTCGCAGGGGATCGACGTCTCGCCGGCCACGCTGCGGGTCGCCGACAACGCGACGCTCATCCTGCCGCTGCATCCGGCGCTGGACCGCGCGCGCGAGACCGCGCGGGGCGAGCGCAAGATCGGCACCACGGGGCGCGGCATCGGGCCGGCCTACGAGGACAAGGTGGCGCGCCGGGCGATCCGGATGTGCGACTTGGCCGAGCCGCAGACCTTATCGGACAAGCTCGACGAGTTGCTGCTGCACCACAACACGCTGCTGCGCGGCCTGGGCGCCGCCGGCTTCGAGAAACAGGTTCTGCTCGACCGGCTGCTGGAGTTGGCGCCGCTGCTGCTGCCGTATGCCGAGCCGGTCTGGGAGCGCCTGCACGAGGCGCGGCGGAGCGGGCTTCGCATCCTGTTCGAGGGCGCGCAGGCGGTCATGCTCGACGTCGACCACGGCACCTATCCGTTCGTCACCAGCAGCAACACGGTCGCGGCGGCGGCGGGGTCGGGAGCCGGCATCGGCCCGGCCGCCATCGGCTTTGTGCTCGGGATCGCCAAAGCTTACACCACGCGCGTCGGCGCAGGGCCGTTTCCCACCGAACTGGACGACGACACCGGCCGGCTGCTGGGCGAGCGGGGCCATGAGTTCGGCACCGTCACCGGACGGCCGCGCCGCTGCGGCTGGTTCGATGCGGCCCTGGTTCGGCAGGCGTGCCTGGTTGGGGGCATCCAGGGCCTCGCGTTGACCAAGCTGGACATCCTCGATGGCTTTCGCGAACTGAAGATCTGCGTCGGCTACCGGATCGACGGCACGTATTCCAAGCGGTTTCCCGCAGCGCCGGCCGCACAGGCCAATGCGGAGCCGGTCTACGAGACCATGGAGGGCTGGTCGGGGAGCACCCACGGCGCCCGAAGCTGGGCGGACCTTCCGGCGCAGGCGGTGAAATACGTCCGCCGCGTCGAGGAGCTGGTCGAGACCCCGGTGACGCTACTCTCGACCAGCCCGGAACGCGACGACACGATCATGGTGCGCGACCCGTTCGACGCACCTTAGGCCAGGGTTAAGCGGCGACCCCGACCGCGCGACGCCGCTCGGCGACCTGGGTGTGCATCGCCTTCTGCAGCTTCTCGAAGGCGCGGACCTCGATCTGCCGCACCCGCTCGCGCGAGATGCCGTACTGCTGCGACAGCTCTTCGAGCGTGGTCGGGTTGTCCTTGAGGCGGCGCTCGATGAGGATGTGCCGCTCGCGCTCGTTAAGGCCTTTCAGGCCGCCCGCGAGCAGAGCCTTGCGTCCCGAAAGCTCCTCGCCCTCGGCGATGATGGTCTCCTGGCTCTCGCTCTCGTCGACCAACCAGTCCTGCCACTCGCCTTCGCTGTCGGCCCGCACCGGCGCGTTGAGGCTGTGGTCGGGAGCCGAGAGGCGGCGGTTCATGCTGACCACGTCCTGCTCCGGCACCGCCAGGACATGCGCGATCTTGGCGACCTGTTCGGGTTGCAGATCGCCGTCGTCGATGGCCTGCATCTGGCCCTTGAGCCGGCGCAGGTTGAAGAACAGCTTTTTCTGCGCCGCCGTGGTGCCCATCTTGACCAGCGACCAGCTGTGCAGGATGTATTCCTGGATCGCCGCGCGTATCCACCACATCGCGTAGGTCGCGAGCCGGAACCCGCGGTCCGGGTCGAACCGCTTCACCGCCTGCATCATGCCGACGTTGCCCTCGGAAATCAGCTCGCCCACCGGCAGGCCGTAGCCGCGATAGCCCATGGCGATCTTGGCCACCAGGCGAAGGTGCGAGGTGACGAGCTTGTGCGCCGCCTCCATGTCCTCGCCGTCGCGCCAGCGCTTCGAAAGGTTGAACTCCTCTTCGGGAGTCAGCATAGGAAATTTGCGGATTTCTTGGAGGTAACGGGTGAGGTTGCCCTCAGGCGCAACATTGATAACGGCAGCAACCATGGAAGGCTCCTTTCATCCAGCCCGGACGACTATTCCCTAACGGCGAACAGTCTTGTCCGGTTTCAAAACCAGGACCGGATCGATGTTGTCGTCGACACCCGTCAGCCCGAACCGGGTGTCCCTCGAAGGCAACATCCCGACCCGGCGTGGACCGATGCTTTTTGGCATAGCCATTCCTGACAAGTGCTCACGGCGCGAATCGATTGTCAATAAACCAGACTTCACAGGTCCGGTATGGCTGCCATCGGAAAAGCCAGGACGCGGAGCAATTCCCGCATGTCGGCCGGCGGCGGCGTCTCGAAAGCCAGCTTCTCGCCGGTCCGCGGATGGGCGAACGCCAGCCGCCTGGCGTGCAGCGCCTGCCTCGGGAAATCGAGCAGTTGCCCGCGCAGCGGCTCGGGCAGGCCGCGCGCCGCCGCGGGCAGCCGGCGCAAATAGGTGCCGTCGCCCACCACCGGGTGCCCGCGATGGCTCAGGTGAACGCGGATTTGATGCGTCCGCCCGGTCGCCAGCCGGCATTCGAGCGCCGTCACCGAGGCCAGGTGGTGGCCCAGCGTGCGATAACGCGTCAGCGCGGCCTTGCCGCCATGATCGACCACCGCCATGCGCTTGCGGTCGCGGGGGTCGCGGCCGATCGCGCCCTCGATCTCGCCCTGCGACGGCGAGGGCAGGCCCCAGACCAGGGCCAGGTAGGCGCGGTCCAGGTCGCGGTTGGCGAACATCCGCGACAGCGAGGCCAGCGCCGCCTCGGTCTTGGCAACCACCATCGTGCCGGAGGTGTCTTTGTCCAGGCGGTGCACGATGCCTGGACGCCGCTCGCCGCCGATGCCGGGCAGGCTGTCGCCGCAATGCGCCAGCAGCGCGTTGACCAGCGTGCCGTCCTCGTTGCCCGGCGCGGGGTGGACCACGAGGCCGGCCGGCTTGTCGACGACCAGGAGGTCGTCGTCCTCGTACAGGATCGTCAGGGGGATGCGTTGCGCCACCGGCTCCGCCGCCACCGAGGCCGGCCGCCGCAGCAGGTAGGCGCCGCCTTGCCGCACCGGCTCGGCGGGCTGCGTCACGACCACGCCGTCGCGGCTCAGCAACCCGGCCTCGATCAGAGACTTCACCCGGCTGCGGGTCAGGTCCGGCAGCATGGCGGCCATGAAGCGGTCCAGGCGCTGGCCGGTCGCCGACGCTGGCGCGGTGACCGTCTGCGACGCCGGGGCGGGCGCGTTCGCGTGGGCAGGCGGATCGCTGGGCATCGTTCTATCGTAGCCTGGTTCGGGGTCGGGGAGGAGGCATCGGTGGATGGCGCTGGTTTGCGGGTGCTGAAGGTTGCGGTGATCGCGATGGGCGTGCTCATCGTGGCGGGGGTGGCGATCCTGGCGACCTTGATCGTCGGGCGGGTCGCGCCGTCGGGCGGCGGTGCGAGGGCATTCCGGCTCGACGAGCCGGCCGGCACCGGCGTTGCGAACGCCACGCTGTCGGGGGATCGCATGCTGGTGGTGCTGCGCGGCGGCGGGCCGGACCGCGTCGTCGTGCTCGACATGGCGAGCGGGCGGGTGCTGGCGCGGATCGGCCTGTGATGAAGAAAGCCGACCTGCCGACCAAATTGTGCGCGGCGTGCGGACGCCCGTTCACCTGGCGCAAGAAGTGGGCGCGCAACTGGGACGAGGTGAAGTTCTGTTCGGACGCCTGCCGCTCCGGCCGGCGCGACGCGGCGCGGGTAGCAACTGGCAAGGCGAAGCCGCCGTGACGGCTTGAACTTCGCAATCGCCTGTCTTAGACACTCCGCCGCTGTCCTGTTCGTCTAGAGGCCTAGGACACCGCCCTCTCACGGCGGTAACAGGGGTTCGAATCCCCTACGGGACGCCATTTCAGCCAGTCAGCTTTCCAGCTCGCTGTCCCAATACAGGTAGTCGCGCCAGCTCTCGTGCAGGTAGTTGGGCGGGAACGCCCGCCCGTTCTCCTGCAACTCCCAGGTCGACGGCTGCCGGGGCGGGTGGCGCGGGAACATGCGACACTCGCGCGGCAGGCGGCTGCCCTTGCGTAGGTTGCACGCGCCACAGGCGGTCACGACGTTCTCCCATGTCGTCCGGCCGCCTCGGCTGCGCGGGATCACGTGGTCGAACGTGAGGTCCGGCGCCGGTTGCCGGTGGTTGCAGTACTGGCAGGAGAACGCGTCGCGCAGGAACACGTTGAAGCGGGTGAAGGCCGGCTTGCGGGCCGCCGGGATGTAGTCCTTCAGCGCGATAACGCTGGGCAGCTTCATCGTCATGCTGGGCGAGTGGACTTCGTGCTCGTACTCGTTGAGCACCGAGACCCGGTCCAGGAACACCGCTTTCACCGCGTCCTGCCATGCCCAGACCGAGAGCGGAAAATAGGACAGCGGGCGGAAATCCGCGTTCAGGACCAGTGCCGGAAAATGTTGTCCGCCGTCTGGCAAGACTTGCTCTCCATTCTAAACCGATCCGCCAGCCTCGAATCGGCTTTCGAATCGATCAGGGCGGCCACGCTGCGCCGACAAGCTGCTGCCGGCTAAGGATTTTATGGCATCGGGCCCGCCGCGCCGCAAGCAGCGGCGCCGCAGTTTCACGGCGCCGTCATGCGCTGGCGAACGCCCGCTGCAGGAACAAGGCCCCAGCCGACAGGCCGACATCGTCCAGCCCATGGCCAAGCCGGTCGCGATACAGCGCCTCGACCGGGACGCCGTGGGCGCGCAGCATCCGTTCCGCGATCCGGCTGCGCTCGACCGGCACGACGTCGTCGACCTCGCCATGCACCAGCAGCACCGGCGGCCGCCCCACCACCTCGGCCATGCGTCCCGGAGCCAGCAGCGCGCCGGAATACGCCAGGATCGCCCGTGGGCCGGGGTTGTGGCGCAGCCCGGCGTAGAGCGCGGCCATGGCGCCCTGGCTGAAGCCCATCAGAGCGTAGGCGTCGGCCGGCAGCCCGAACCTTACCAGTTCGGCGTCGATGAACCGGCCCAGCGCCTCCGCCGCGACGGCGACGCCGGCATCCATGCGCTCCGGGGTGCGGTCGGCCAGGCTGAACCATTGCCGGCCCATCGGGGCCATGTCGTAGCGCTCCGGCCCGTCCGGGCTGGCGAACGCCGCGTGCGGCAGCGCGGCGGCCCAGGCAGGCGCCAGGTCGATCAGGTCGTGGCCGTCGGCGCCGACGCCGTGGCACAGGATCACCAGTTGTTGCGCGGGGCCGGCGGCCTTGGGTCCGAAACACGGTCCGTCGAGATTGGGCACCTGTTGTCGCTCCATGGTTCGCCTGCGGTATAGCGGCTCCGATGCTCACCACCACGCGGTTTGCGCCGAGCCCGACCGGCTTCCTGCACCTGGGCCACGCGCGTGCGGCGCTCGCCGCCTGGGCGCGGGCGCGCGACGACGGCGGCCAGTTCCTGCTGCGGTTCGAGGACATCGACGCCGGCCGGTGCCAGCCGCGGTTTGCCGCCGCGTGCCTTGAAGACCTCTCGTGGCTCGGGCTTGCGTGGGACGGCGAAGTGCGGTGGCAGTCTTGCCACTTCGACGAGTATCGCGCGGCGCTGCGACGGCTTGCGGCCGAGGGCCTGACCTATCCCTGCTTCTGCACCCGGTCCGACATCGCAGCCGCCGTGGCCGCGCCGCACGCGGCTCCGGACGGCAGCCTGCGCTATCCTGGCAGCTGCCGTGAGCTGCCATCTCACCAGCGGGAGTCGCGGATCGCGGCCGGCCAGCCGTTCGTGGTGCGGCTGGACATGGCCGCCGCGGCGGCGCGGGTCGGGCGGGAGCTGACGTTCCAAGAGGTCGGCGAGGGCGAGGTCGCCTGCGATCCGCTGCCGTTCGGCGATGTCGTGCTGGCCCGCAAGGACGCGCCGTGCAGCTACCACCTGTGCGTCACCCATGACGACGCGCGGCAAGGCGTCACCCTGGTCAACCGCGGCCTCGACCTGCGCCCCGCCACGGCGGTGCATCGCCTGCTGCAGGAGGTGATGGGCTGGCCGGCCCCGGCCTACGCCCATCATGCCCTGGTGGCGGACGCGCAAGGCCGCCGGCTGGCCAAGCGCGACGCGGCGGCAACCCTGCGCGACCTGCGCCAGGCCGGCGTCGGCGCGGCCGAGGCGCGGGCGCTGGCCGGATACCCAGCCGGATACCCAGAATGAGCGCCGCGTCGGTTGCCCGGTCCGCCCGGCGGCTCTAGCTTGTTTGTCAAAGCACTTCGGACCGACCATGCACCTGATCGCCGACCGCCTCGACCGCATCAGCCCCAGCCAGACCATCGCCATCTCGACCAAGGCGCGCGCGCTGAAGGCGGCCGGGCGCGACATCATCAGCCTGTCGGCCGGCGAGCCCGACTTCGACACTCCGCAGAACGTCAAGGACGCCGCCATCCGAGCGATCCAGGCGGGCGAGACCAAGTACACCGACGTGGCCGGGACGCTGGCGCTGCGCCGCGCCGTGGCCGCCAAGTTCAAGCGCGACAGCGGCCTCGACTACCAGCCGGAGGAGATCATCGTCTCGACCGGCGGCAAGCAGGTGATCTTCAACGCCATGCTGGCAACCATGAACGCCGGCGACGAGGCGATCATCCCGACCCCGGCCTGGGTCAGCTACCCCGACATCGTGGCGCTGGCCGACGGTGCCCCGGTGCTGGTGCCGTGCGGCCAGAACAACGGCTTCAAGCTGCGCGCCGAGGACCTGGAGGCGGCGATCACCCCGCGCACGAAATGGTTCATGCTGAACAACCCCTGCAACCCGACCGGGGCCGCCTATTCGGCCGAGGAGCTGCGGCCGATCTGCGACGTCCTGCTGCGCCATCCCGGAATCTGGGTGTTCACCGACGACATCTACGAGAAGCTCGCCTATGACGGCTTCAAGCCGGCCACCGTGGTGGAGGTCGAGCCGCGCCTGCGCGACCGCACGCTGACCATGAACGGGTGCAGCAAGGCGTATGCGATGACCGGCTGGCGCATCGGCTTCGCCGGCGGCCCGCTGGCGCTCATTCGCGCGATGGACAAGCTGCAGAGCCAATCGACCAGCAACGCCAGCAGCATCAGCCAGGCCGCCGCCGTCGAGGCGCTGACCGGCCCGCAGGCGTTCATCGGCGAAATGGTGGCCGTCTACCGCGAACGCCGCGACCTGGTGGTCGAGATGCTGAACGCGGCGCCCGGCATCAACTGCCACAAGCCGGAAGGCGCGTTCTACGTGTTCCCGGGCGTCCACGGCTGCATCGGCAAGACCTCGCCGGGCGGCGCCGCGATCTCCGACGATGCGAGCTTCGTCGCCGCGTTGCTGGAGGAGCAGGGGGTGGCGGCGGTGCATGGCGCGGCGTTCATGTACCCCGGCCATTTCCGCATCAGCTACGCCACGGACACGGACAGCCTGCGCGAGGCGTGCCGCCGCATCCAGGCGTTCTGCGCCGGCCTGGCCTGAGCGATGCCGGCCTTCGCCCACCGGCTGACGCGGACCAAGACCGCCGCAACCGTCGCCATGACGGCACGCGCGCGGACGCTGCGCGAGCAAGGGGTCGACGTGATCCAGCTCACCATCGGCGAGCCCGATTTCGCAACCCCGCCGCACGCCATCGCCGCGGCCCATGCGGCGGCCCTGGGCGGCGACACCAAGTACCCGCCGCAGGACGGCACCCGGCTGCTGAAGCAGGCGATCCAGCGGATGTTCCGGCGCGACCACCGGCTGTCGTTCGAGGTCGATCAGATCGTGGTTGGGAACGGCGGGAAGCAGGTGATCTTCGACGCCTTGCTGGCGACCGTCGAGGATGGCGACGAGGTGCTGATCCCCGCCCCGTACTGGTCGGCCTACGCGCTGATGACGCAGGTTTGCGGCGGCACCCCGAAGTTCGTCGACTGCCTCCAGGAGAACGGCTTCCGGCTGCTCGCCGACGACCTGGACGCGGCGATCACGCCGGCGACGCGGTGGGTGTTCCTGAACTCGCCGAACAACCCGACCGGGGCGGCGCTGTCGCGCGACGAGCTGGTGCTGATCGGCGACGTGCTGCGCCGCCACCCGCACGTGTGGGTGCTGTGCGACGACCTGTACAGCCACCTGCGCTACGACGGCCAGCCGCCGGTTACCCTCGCGGAGGTGGCCCCCGGGCTGCGCGACCGGATTCTCATCGTGAACGGCGTATCCAAGGCGTACGCCATGACCGGATGGCGGATCGGCTTCGGCGCCGGTCCCGCCGACCTCATCGGGGCGATGGCCAACATGCAGGGCCAGGCGACGGCGGGCGTCTCGACGGTCGGCCAGGCGGCGGCCGTGGCGGCGCTGGACGGCCCGCAGGACCAGGTGGGCGAGAGCGTCGCCAGCTACCGCGAGCGTCGCGACCTCGTGGTGGACGCGCTTGGCGCGATCCCGGGGATGTCCTGCCACCGTCCGGAGGGCGCGTTCTACGTCTACCCGTCGGTCGCGGGGTGCCTGGGCCGCAGCAGCGCCGGCGGACGCCGGCTCGACAGCGACGAGGATTTCGCCCTGGCGCTGCTCGACGAGCGGCATGTGGCGGTGGTGCATGGCGGCTCGTTTGGCATGAGTCCGTTCCTTCGCATCAGCTACGCCGCCGACCGGACCGTGCTGGCGCGCGCCTGCCAGCGCATCGCGGCGTTCGTGGCCGGGCTGCGGTGAGCGTCGCCCTACGGCCTGGCCGGGACGACGACGCCGCGGCGTTCATCGCCATCGTGAGCGCGTGCTGGAGCGAGTACCCGGGCTGCGTCACCGATATCGACGGCGAAGCGCCCGAACTGCGGGCGCTTGCCTCGGCGATGGCGGCAAGGTCCGGCGCGGTCTGGGCGGCGGTGGCCGGCGGCGCGGTGGTCGGCCTGTGCGCGGCGTGGCCGCATGACGGGCGCACCTGGGAGGTCGGCAAGATGTACGTGGCGGCGCCACATCGGGGACAGGGGGCCGCCGCCGCCCTGCTCGACATGGCCGAGGCGCACGCGCGGGCCGCCGGCGCCGTCGAGATGCGGCTGTTCTCCGACACCCGGTTCGACCGCGCGCACGCCTTCTACGAGAAGTCGAGCTATGTGCGCGACGGCGGGTTGCGGGCGCTGGGCGACAAGTCGAACTCCATCGAGTTCGGCTACGCCAAGCCGCTGGCCGGCGTCGTCGTGCGTCCGCTGGACGTGGCCGCCCTGGGTTCCGCCGAGGCCAGGCTGGCGACGATCCTCAAGACCTGCGTCGATGCCGGGGCGGCGGTGTCGTTCCTGGCACCGCTGGCGCTGTCCGAGGCGCGCGCTTTCTGGCGCCGGGCCGGCTCGGCGGTGGCCAGCGGGCTGCGGATCGTGCTGGCCGCCTGGGTGGACGGCGCTTTGATGGGAACGGTCACGGTCGACTGCGACACGCCGCAAGACCAGCGGCACCGCGCCGACGTGGCGAAGCTGCTGGTGCATCCCGAGGTGCGGCGCTACGGCGTGGCGCGGGCCTTGATGACGGCCGCCGAGCAGGAGGCCGGCCGGCGCGGGCGGACGCTGCTCACGCTGGACACTCGCGCCGCCGACGCCGGCGAGGCGCTGTACCGCGCGATGGGCTGGACCCATGCCGGGACGATTCCTGGCTATGCCGTCGACGCGTCGGGCGTCCCGCACGACACGCTGCTGTTCTACAAGCGAATCGGCTAGGAGAGCGCGCAGGCATGGCGGGGTTGCTGCTGGACTGGCTGGAGCTTCTGGTGCGGTGGGTCCATGTGGTCGCCGGCATCGCGTGGATCGGCTCGTCGTTCTACTTCATCGCCCTCGACGCCAGCCTCAAGCCCGGCGCGCAGCTCGCTCCAGGCGTGAAAGGCGACGCCTGGCAGGTGCATGGCGGCGGGTTCTACCAAATCCAGAAATACATGGTGGCGCCGGAGGCCATCCCCGCGCACCTGACCTGGTTCAAGTGGGAGGCGTACTCCACCTGGATTTTCGGCTTCGCGCTGCTGGTGCTGGTCTACTACCTGAACCCGTCGCTGTACCTGATCGACCCGGCGGTGATGGCGTTGTCCGAGTCGGACGCGGTGGTCGGCGGCGTGGCTTCGCTGGCCGTCGGCTGGCTGGTCTACGACGGCCTGTGCCGGTCGCCGGTCGGGCGCGACACCCGCCTGCTCGCCGCGGTCGGCTTCAGCCTGCTGGTGCTGGCGACGTTCGCCTATACGCGGGTGTTCAGCGGACGTGGGGCGTTCATCCACGTCGGCGCGCTGGTCGGCTCGATCATGGTCGGCAACGTGTTCCTGGTCATCATGCCCAACCAGCGCAAGGTCGTGCGCGACCTGCTTGCCCGCCGCACCCCCGACCCGGCGCTGGGCGCGCAGGCCAAGCAGCGCAGCCTGCACAACAACTACCTGACGCTGCCGGTGGTGTTCGTGATGCTGAGCAACCACTACGCCTTCACCTATTCCGGCCGTTGGAGCTGGCTGGTGCTGGCGGCGGTGTTCCTGGCGAGCTTCCTGGTGCGGCACTGGTTCAACGTCGGCCATGCCGGCCTGAAAGCCGACTGGCGGCTATGGCCCGCGGCGGCCGTGCCAGTGGCCGCCGCGGCGCTGCTGACGTTGCTGGCGCAGCCGCCGGCGGCGCAGGCGATTGCCGGGGTGCATCCCGCGACGTTCGCTAACGTGCGGCAAATCGTGGCCGAGCGTTGCCAGGCCTGCCACGCCGCCGCCCCGCGCTTTCCCGGCATCGCCAGCGCCCCGATGGGCGTCATGCTGGACACCCCGGCGCGCATCGCGATGCTGTCGTCGAAAATCTACACGCAGGCTGTGGTGACCCGCGCCATGCCGCTCAACAACGCCACCCATATCACCGAGGACGAACGGCAAACGCTGGCCGAGTGGATCAGGCAGGGATCGCCGCAATGAGCCGGCTTACGACCCACGTGCTCGATACGACAAGCGGCTCGCCTGCAGCCGACATGTCCTTTGAACTCTATCGTGTGCTCGACGATGGCGGGCGGCAACGCTTGGGCGTCTGGCGCACCAACGCCGGCGGCCGTACCGACTCGCCGCTGCTCGCCGGTGCGGAGTTCATGCCCGGCGAATACGAGCTGCTGTTCGACGTCGCCGGCTGGCGTGGCCGCGACGGCTTCTATGGCGCGATACCGATCCGCTTCCGCATCGGCGACGTGAACGCCGACTGCCATGTGCCGTTGATCCTGGCGCCGTTCGGCTACTCGACGTATCGCGGCAGCTGATGCGCCTGCTCCTGGCCAACCCCAACACCTCGCAGGCGGTGACCGACATGGCCGCCGCCGCCGCCCGCGCGGCGGCCGGCGACGGCACGGAGATCAGGCCGGCGACGGCGTGCTTCGGGGCGCGGGTCATCGGCAGCCGGGCCGAGCTGGCGGTGGCCGAGCACGCCAGCCTCGACCTCATCGCCAGCGAGGCGGCCGGCTGCGACGCGGTGATCGTCGCGGCGTCGACCGATAGCGGGCTGCGCGCCGCCCGGGAGATGCTGGCGGTCCCGGTGCTCGGCCTGACCGAGTCGGCGCTGCATGTCGCGTGCCTGACCGGTGGCAGGTTCGCCACCGTCACCCTTTCGCGCCGCAGCGGCCACCTGCTGCGCGAGATGATCGACGGCTACGGCTTCGCCGCGCGCTGCTGCGCCCAGCATGTGGTCGACGCCACGCCGATGCAGCTGCTGGAGCGGCCGGACGAGGTGGCCGAGATGATCGCGGCGGCTGCGGCGGCGACCGTCGATGCCGACGTCATCGTGCTGGTGGGCGCGGTGATGGCGGCGATGCCGGCCCGCATCCAGGCGCGCGTGCCGGTGCCGGTCGTCGAGGGCGTGTCGTGCGCCGTGGCGCTGGCCGAGGCGCTGGTCCGCCTGCGCCTGCCGAAAGCCACGGCGGGCAGTTACGCCGCCCTGCCGGCACGCGCCACGGTTGGACTGGGCGAAGCGTTGGCCGAGCGGCTGCAAGGGGTTCCCGGATGACGGCATTGCTGGATGAGACGGCTTCGGGGGTGTTCGTGATCGCGGTCACGCCGTTCCGCGACGACGGGGCGCTCGATCTCGACGGGGCCGACCGGATGGTCGAGTTCTATTTGGAACGCGGCGCGACCGGCCTCACAATCCTTGGCATCATGGGCGAGGCGCCGAAGCTGTCGGGCGGCGAGGCGTCGGCGTTCGTGCGCCGGGTGCTCGGCCGCGTCGCCGGGCGGGTGCCGGTCGTGGTCGGCGTATCCAGCCCCGGCTTCGCCGCCATGCAGGAATTGGCCGAGGTTTCGATGGCGGCCGGGGCGGCCGGCGTCATGGTGGCCCCGCCGGCCGTCCTGCGGACCGACGACCAGTTGCTCTCGTACATGCAGGCCGCCGCGAAATCGGTGGCTGGCGCGCCGCTGGTGCTGCAGGATTATCCGTTGGCGTCCGGCGTGCAGATGAGCGTCGCGGTGATCCGCCGGGTGATCGAGACGGTCCCGAGCTGCGTCATGCTGAAGGCGGAGGACTGGCCCGGCCTGTCGAAGATCTCGGCGCTGCGCGAGGCCGCCGGGCTGCGTCGGGTCAGCATCCTGACCGGCAACGGCGGTCTGTTCCTGCCCGAGGAGCTGCGGCGCGGGGCGGACGGCGCGATGACCGGCTTCGCCTATTGCGAGATGATGCGCGACGTGGCGGCGGCGCACCGGCGCGGCGATGCCGGGCGCGCGTCCGACCTGTTCGACGCCTACCTGCCGCTGGCGCGCTACGAGCAGCAGCCGGGCATCGGCCTCGCGGTACGCAAGCACGTGCTGGCGCAGCGCGGCGCGATCCCGTGCGCCGCCCAGCGCCGGCCGTTCGCCACGCTCGGCCCGCAGGACATTGCCGATATCGCGTTCCTGGTCGCCCGCCAGGAGCGGCGGCTGGCCGAGCTTGGCTGAGATGCTGCTGCGCGCGATCGGGACGTTGTCGACGCCGTTCGCGACCGCCGCCGACTGTCCGCGCAACGGCAGGCAACCCGCCGATCCGCCATTGTGCCACGCGGAGGTCGAGCCGGAGTTCGTGCCCGGGCTGCTGTCGCTGGACGGGTTCTCGCACCTGATCGTGCTGTACTGGCTGCACTGGCAGGTGGGCGGCGACCTGGTGTTCACGCCGCCGTTCGACGACGCGCCTCGGGGCGTGTTCGCGACGCGGGCGCCCTGGCGGCCGAACCCGGTCGGCCTGTCGGTGGTGGCGTTCGAGGGTTTCGCGGCCCCGGGCCGGTTGCGGCTGCGCTGCCTCGACGGCACGCCGCTGCTGGACATCAAGCCATACTTGCCGAGCACCGACAGCGAGCCGACGGCTAGCATGGGGTGGCTCGACCGCCACGCCGGGCAGCGGGCATAATGCCAGCCATGCCCCGCGCCACCGTCATCGACTGCGATCCAGGGACCGACGACGCCATCGCGATCTGGCTGGCGCTCGGCTCGCCGGAGCTGGACGTGCGGCTGGTCAGCGTGGTGGGCGGCAATGTGGGCCTCGACCGGACGGTGGCGAACGCCTGCGCCATCGTGACGCTCTCGGGAAAGCCGGCGCCGGTCGTGGCGGGGTCCGCGCGGGCGTTGCTGGGGACGTTCGAGGATGCGGCCCACGTGCATGGCGGCGATGGCCTGGGCGGCGTCGTCCTGCCGGCGGGGGCCGCGCCGCAGCCAGGGCACTCGGTCGACGCCATGCGCGCCCTGCTGCGCGCAGCAGGGCCGGCGTCGGTGACGCTGGTCGGCATCGGCCCGGCCACCAATTTCGGCCTGCTGCTGGCGACCGAGCCGGGCCTGGCCGACCGCATCGCCGAGATCGTGCTGATGACCGGCAGCTGGGGGGAGGGCAACGTGACGCCCTCGGCCGAGTTCAACGCCTGGAACGACCCGGAGGCGCTGGCCATCGTGCTGGCGTGCGGCCGCCCGATCACCCTGGCGACCCTTGACGTCACCAACCAGGCGCTGTGCCGGCCGGAACACGTCGCCGCCTTGCGAGCCGCCGGGAAGGGTTTATGCGCGCAAGCCGCCGCCGACATTTGGGCCAGCGTGCCACCCTCGCGGCGGTCGGGCGGCGCCGGGCACGAGCAGCACGATGCTTGCGCGGTGGCGTGGCTGGTGGCGTCCAGCCTGTTCACGCACCGGCCAGCCTACGTCTCGGTCGATTGTACTGCAGGGACAGGGCGAGGGCGCACGGTCGTCGACCGTTGGGGCCGGCAGCCGGCGGCGGCGAACGTGAGGTTGCTGGAAACGGTCGACCCGGACGGCTTCTTCGCCCTGCTGATCGAGCGGCTCAAGGCCCTGCCGTAGTCCGCCGCCCCGGAGACCTTAGTTCGACGCCCCGCCGGTCGGGTCGTAGACTTGGACGACGGCCATCATGCCATGATCCTCGTGCCCCAGGATGTGGCAGTGGTAGACGAAGTTCCCGACCTGCTGCGGCGCGTAGAAGGGAATGGTGACGAAGATCCGCCCGCCGTACGGCGCCAGCGGGACCACGTCGCGCCAGATGTCCACGGTCGCGTCGCCCGACATGGCCTGCGTTTCGGCCATATACTGCCCAAGGAGGTTGGACGGGTCCTGGAACGCGATCAGGTTGGGCGGCGCGCCGCTGTCGGTCGGCCGCGTGAGGCGGAACTTGCTTTGGTGGATGTGGAAGTTGTGCATCTCGCCCGAGGCGTTGACCACTTCCCACACCTCCCGCTCGCCCAGCCGCGGGCAGACGCGCGGCACGCTGTCCGGCGCGATCATCGCGTCCATCGGAAACACCTGCGGCGGGATCGTCAGGCGGTCGTCGACCACCCTGCCGTAGGCGTCCACGACCTCGCTTCCCAGCATGAACGTCTCGTCGTCCGGGTTCTCGGTGAACGTGATGCGGCGGCGGACCACCTGGCCGGGCGGCAACGCCACGCAGCCGCCCGGAACCGGCGCAGCGGCAGCGAGGCTGGCGGGGGCGGCGACGCTGGGGGTTGCCATGGGCAGGGCCACATCCAGCGGCGGGGCGCTGTCAGCTCCGCCGGGCGGCATGACGACGTGCGCGAGGTCGATACGCGGCCAGTGGTCGCCGGCGGCGCCCGTGGTGAGGCCCACGGTGCGAAGCGTCAGCCGACGCCCGGCGGCGCCGCCGGTGTTGAACACGAGCACCTCCGCGCGGCCGCCGGGGGTGATCAGGATCTGCGGCTGCGGCACGCCCACGTGCAGGTCGGTCGAACCCGGCGCGTTGCTCCCGGCGACGACGCCGTCGATCGCGAGCGTGGTCATCGTCTGCGCCCGCCCGGTGGCGTCGTCGGTCAGCTGCAGCCCATAGGTCACGTCGGGGCTCATGTTGACGATGCGCCAGACCTGGTTGCGCCCGGGCTGCATGGTGACGGTAGGGTTGCTTTGGCCGTTGACCGTGAACAGCCAGACGGTGTCCTGCTGCGGGTTGGTCGCATCGCCGGTCGTGGCCCCGTGATGGCCGCAATAGCCGGGGCCGGCGAACTGCCCCGGCATCGCGATGGGCGGGTTGGCGGAGTTCGGGCATGCCGACGGGTCGTAGTCCTCGGCGTTCAGCCATTGCGCCCGCTGACCGGGGGGAGCCCGATCCGGGGTGACGCCGCCCGGCACCGCGAGCTGGATGTCGCGCAGGCCCATGTAGAGCACGTCGGTGTTGTCGAGCGCGGCGGCGGTCGCCGGCGACAGGTCGGGTGCCGCGCGCAGGTCGGCGAGCAGGTTGCCGATGTAGAGCATCCCGGACTGCCCGGCCAATAGCTCGCCCTCCGCTTGCCCGTGCAGGTGGCCATGGAACCAGGAGAAGCCGGACGGGTAGATCGCGGGCGTCGGCTGGCTGCGGAACATGTTGCCCGGCAAGGTCGCCGGGACGTCGATGCGGTAGGAGGTGGTGGTCCCCGGCTGGTCCTCGACGAAGATGTAGTCGCCGAGCGGCGTGCAGGGGCGCGGCTGGACGACCATCCCGTGCGTGTGCAGGTTGGTGGCGTCGATGGCTGGGTCGCCGGCGAGCTGGTTGACGATATCGAAACGCAGCGCGTCGCCGGGCGCCGCAGTCACCAGGAACGGCCGATAGAACTGCTGGTCGTCGATGCCGGCGCCGGTGCCGTAGCCGGGCAGGGTGACGGTGTATGGGCCGACATCGGGCCGATCCGCCTTGCGGATGACCAAGCGTCCCGGTCGGACCGCGCCGACCGGCGAGGGCAGGGCCGGGCAAGTGCCGACGCTGCCGGGCGGGTTCGTGGCGTCCGGCGAGGAGGCGGTCGGCAAGCCGACGCTGTAGAGCGGGACCGGCGGTTGCAACTCGGCGCTGTGGGCGCTCGGAACAGCAATCAGGCATGTAGGAAAAATTGCAAAAACCGCTAAGTCTCGAAAACGCATCCATTCTTTCCCAAGAATTTCACGTGCGGTTTACGAAGGCGTGCCTGCAAAAGAAAGTGAATTATACTATTTTATTACGTATCGTTTAAAGTAGGCGTCCTGATCAAGGTAACTTCCAAAAAACTGCACGTTGCACAGTTTCGTCAGACCACCGCGGTCAGTCCGCCATCGACATAAATCATTTGGCCGTTGATGAAGTCCGACGCTGCCGAGGCCAGGAACACCGCCGTCCCGCCAAGCTCCTCGACGCTGCCCCATCGCCCCGCCGGCGTGCGCTGGCGCAGCCAGTCGGAGAACGCGGCATCGTCCACCAGCGCTTGGTTCAACTCGGTCGCGAAATAGCCGGGGCCGATCCCGTTGCACTGGATGCCGAACCGCGCCCAGTCGGCGCACATGCCCTTGGTCAGCATCTTCACCGCCCCTTTGGTGGCCGTATACGGCGCGATGGTCTGCCGGCCCAGCTCGCTCTGCACCGAGACGATGTTGATGATCTTGCCGTGGCCGCGCGGGATCATGCAGCGCGCGACCGCCTGGCCGACGAAGAACACGCTGTCGAGGTTGGCGCGCACGATCTCGTGCCAGGTCGCCACCGGGAAGTCCTGCAACGGCATGCGGCGCTGGATACCGGCGTTGTTCACCAGGATGTCGAGCGGGCCGATGTCGCGCTCGACCCGCGCTACCGCCTCGCCGATCGCCGGATGGTCGGTGACGTCGAAGGCGGCGATGTCGACGGCATGCCCCGCCGCCCGCAGCGCGGCGGCGGCGCGGTCCAGCTTGGCGGCGTCGCGGCCGTTGAGCACGACGGCGGACCCGGCTTCGGCCAGCGCCGTGGCCAGCGCCAGGCCGATGCCCTGGCCGGAGCCGGTGACCAGGGCGCGCTTGCCGGTGAGGTCGAATGCCGCCAGTGTCATCGCACGCCCTCGCACTTGCCGGGCCTGATTATGCGACGCATCCATCGAAGGATAGCCATGCAGGCGGTGGTGATTCATGCGGCCCACGATTTGCGGGTCGAGGAGCGGCCCGAAGCGGCCGTGGGGCCGCGCGACGTGAAGGTGCGGGTGCGCGCCGGCGGCATCTGCGGCTCCGACCTGCACTATTTCCAGCATGGCGGCTTTGGCGACATCCGGCTGCGCGAGCCGATGATCCTGGGCCACGAGATCGCCGGCGAGGTCGCGGAGATCGGCGCGTCCGTCACCGCGGCGCGCGTCGGCGACCGGGTCGCGGTCAACCCGAGCCTGCCGTGCGGCCATTGCCGCTTCTGCCTGCTGGGGCAGCCCAACCAGTGCCTCGACATGCGCTTCTACGGCAGCGCCATGCGGATGCCGCATGTGCAGGGCGGGTTCCGCGAGACGCTGGTGTGCGACGAGTCGCAGGCCGTGCCGGTGCCGCCGGGCCTCAAGCTGAGCAGCGCCGCCTTCGCCGAGCCGCTGGCCGTGTGCCTGCACGCCGCGCGGCAGGCGGGGCCGATGCTTGGCGCCCGCGTGCTGGTGACGGGCGCGGGACCGATCGGGGCCTTGCTGGTCTTGGTCGCCCGGCACGCCGGCGCGCGCGAGGTGGTGGCGACCGACCTGCTCGATGCGCCGCTGGCCACGGTGCGCGGCGTCGGCGCGGACCATGTCGTCAATTTGCACGCCGATCCGGCCGGCCTGGAGCCGTACGCCCGCGACAAGGGCGTCTTCGACGTGGTGCTGGAGGCTTCCGGCAGCGCCGCGGCCCTGGCCGGCGCGCTGAAGGTGGCGCGGCCGGGTGCGACGGTCGTGCAGGTGGGGTTCGGCGGCGGCGACGCGACGATTCCGCTGAACCTGGCGGTCGCCAAGGAGATCACCCTGCGCGGCACCTTCCGCTTCCACGAGGAGTTCGCCTGGGCCGTGGAGTTCATCGCCTCGGGCGCCATCGACGTGACGCCGCTGTTGACTGCGGTGCTGCCGCTGCGGGACGCCAAGCAGGCGTTCGCACTGGCCGGCAATCGGGCGGAGGCGATGAAGGTGCAGCTGGCGTTCTGAGAGTGCTACTACACCTAGATGTTGAATCCGGCCTGGCTACTAGATATGCTGCCGACACACCGCTAGGAGATCACCCATGGATGGCATGACGGCACCCGCGAACACGCCCCCGGTCCGCTTCGACCTGCTGACCGAGAACCCGGTGTACAAGCCGTTCCGTTATCCGTGGGCCTACGAGGCGTGGCTGACGCAGCAGCGGGTGCATTGGCTGCCCGAGGAGGTGCCGCTCGCCGACGACGTGAAGGACTGGCACAAGAACCTGTCCGATGCCGAGCGCAACCTGCTGACCCAAATTTTCCGCTTCTTCACCCAGGCCGACGTCGAGGTGAACAACTGCTACATGAAGCACTACAGCCAGGTGTTCAAACCGACCGAAGTGCTGATGATGCTGTCGGCGTTCTCCAACATCGAGACCATCCACGTCGCCGCCTACAGCCACCTGCTCGACACCATCGGGATGCCGGAGGTCGAATACACGGCGTTCCTGAAATACAAGGAGATGAAGGACAAGTTCGACTACATGCAGAACTTCTCCGTCTCCAGCAAGCACGAGATCGCCAAGACGCTGGCGGCGTTCGGGGCGTTCACCGAAGGGCTGCAGCTGTTCGCCAGCTTCGCGATGCTGCTGAATTTCCCGCGCTTCGGCAAGATGAAGGGAATGGGCCAGATCGTCAGCTGGTCGGTGCGCGACGAGACCTTGCACTGCCTGTCCGTGATTCGCCTGTTCCGCACGTTCGTTTCGGAAAACCCGGAGATCTGGACGGAGGGGTTGCGTAGCGAGCTGTACCAGACCTGCGCCACCATCGTCGATCACGAGGACGCGTTCATCGACCTGGCGTTCGAGTTCGGCCCGGTTGAGGGCATGGATGCGGGCGCGGTGAAGCAGTACATCCGCTTCATCGCCGACCGCCGGCTGACGCAGCTCGGGCTCAACCCGATCTACCACGTCGACCGCAACCCGTTGCCCTGGCTCGACGACATGCTGAACGCCCCGGAGCATGCGAACTTCTTCGAGAACCGCGCCACCGAATACAGCCGCGCCTCGACCTCCGGCTCGTGGGAGGAGGCGTTCGCGGGACGGGTGTTCGAGACCGAGCAGCCGTCCGGCGCGATGCTCTGCTAGGCTCCCCCGCCGCCGCGTCGCTCATGGCCGCCGGGAAGGATCGGTCTTTCCGGTGGCCATGGCTATGAAACCAGGGTGAAGCCGTCTCGATGGTCCACACGGTCAACCTGCCGAACGGATACGTGATCAGCGACGACCGCGCGCGCCTCGACATGCAACTCGTCCATGACTCGCTGGCCGGGGTTTACTGGACGCTCGACCGGCCGCGCGCGCTGACGGAGCGTAGCTGGGCCAACTGCCTGTGCTTCGGCGTCTATGCCCCGGACGGCGCGCAAGCCGGTTTCGCCCGGCTGCTCACCGACTATGCTTTGCGCGCCCATCTCGGCGATGTCTTCGTTCGACCGGCCATGCGCGGGCTCGGCCTCGGGACGGCGTTGCTTGAAACCATCCTGGCGCATCCTGAACTCGCGACTGTCTGGCACTGGACGCTGACGACGGCGGACTCGCACGGCCTTTATGCCCGATACGGATTCCGTCAGGGCGAGGCGGATGGCAAATGGATGACGCTGGACCGAACCCCGCGTGTTGCCGGGAACACCTAGACTTACGCCCCGCCGGCTGTCTGCGGAACAAACGCGCGTGGCGGCCATCAATTTCGTTGCACTGTTGTTTGCTTGTTCGGTTCGACGGTCCAAGCGTGGATGATGCGTTCGAGACCGAGCAGCCGCTCGGCCAGCAACAAACTCGGAGACGCTGCAATTCCGTAAAGTATCCCCTTGCCTCATCGACGCTCTATTCAAGTATGCGTTAAGCTGGAACCTTCCTTGCTGGAGTGCCGTTGATCGCCAGCGCAGGACAAGCGCTAACCCAAGGTGACAAGATGGCCGATCAAGAACTCAAGGTGCTGGTCGCACAAGGCTTGCAGGCGTTGAAGGCTGGCGGCGAGGTGGCGAAGCAGGCCACCGCCGAAATCCAGAACGACGCGAGCCACCCCGACCTGAAATCCGCTCTGCAAACGGGCAACAAGACGTCCGAGCAGTGGTCGCAGCGCATCGCGCAGGCGTTGCAAGAGACTGGCGGTGGCGAAGACACCGGCAACCCGGTGCTCGACGCCCATTTCGAGGTCAGCAAGAAGATTCGGGCGAAGGCGCCGGATGCCATGAGTCGCGATCTCGGCATCATCGCAGCTGGCCAGCTTGCCTTGCATTACTGGATCGCCGCGTTCGGCACGCTGGGCAACTACGCCGCGAAGCTGGGCCTGAGCCAAACCGCGCAGGGCATGAAGACGTCGCTCGAAGAGGCCAAGCAGGCAGACCAACAGCACACTGCCTTGGCCGAGAAGCTGCTGAACGCATAATCGCGGCGCACTCCACTACCAGGCGCTCCTGGCGCGGTTCGGCGCCAGGAACGTCTAGATCGGCAGGGCGGCTCCGTCCCGCAGGACCGCTTCGGCAGCAGTCGTGAAGCGGCCGTCCGTCTCGTGCAGCACAAGTCCAGGCAACAGGCGGCACGGCCCGCGGCCAATCTTCACTGCGCGCACCAGCACCAGCTTCGCCGCCGTCCCGGTCTTCGGCCAAAGCGGGAGCACCGCTGGGCTGCCGCATCGCGACTCGGAGAATGCTCCCAGCAGGGCCGGCAACATGCCGGCGGCCGTCACCACGGTGACGGTGCCGCGCGGCCGGACGCAGCGCGACAATGCTGCCGTCCACCGATCGAGCAGAGACGGGTCGGCCCGGCGTGCCAGCTCACGCTCGGCATCGGTCGATCTCGTTCCGGCGGGATGGTGCCACGGCGGGTTGGCGATGGCATGGTCGAACGGGGTGGCGGTGGTGAACCGCTCGACATCGCGAACTTCCGCCGACAGCGAATGAAAGCCGTTCGCGGCTGCGTTGCGTGCCGCCAGCGCCGCCATGTTCGGATCGAGTTCGAGCCCGACGCCGATTACTCCCGGAACGCGCCAGGCCAGGCACAGCAACGCCGCCCCAGAGCCGGTCCCCGCTTCGAGCACGCGCTCGCCGGACCGCGCCGGCACGCTGGCTGCGAGCAGCACCGGCTCGATCCCGGTGCGGTGCCCGGTCGTCGCCTGGGCATGGCGGACCCGGCCGTCGAGCAGGAACCCGTCGCTGTGCATGCGGTCACGCCTCGCCGGCTTCGCGCAGCACGCGCTGCGCGAACGCCGCCCGGTCCCTGGCCACCACGAGTCGGCGCGGGATGGCAGCGATGCTGCCCTCGACGGCGCTCATCGCGCCGTCGAGCAACAGCGCCTCGACCCCCGCGTCGCGCAGCAACGCCACGAGGAAGCTCAGCCGAACCGGGTCGTTGCTCGAGAGCAGCACATGCATCGCGGCATATCTCCGGCTTTCGCCCATCGAAGCAAGCCGCGCCATGGTCGTGGGTCGGTTTGAAACCTGCGTTCATTTTCGTCATGCCCGGACTTGGTCTGGGTATCCACGGGCCGCCCATGGTCGCAGGTGGCGCACGCCGGCACACGGCTTGTGCATCATGCGGGCACGCCGGGGCGAGACGGACCGCGTGGATGCCCGGATCAAGTCCGGGCACGACGGGGTGGGAACGGCCAAGCTCTAAACTTACCCACGCCACGCTCGCCTTGACCCTGTTGCAACGCCGCCGATATGGTATTCGGTCAGCTCGGCGCCCATGCCGGTACGCTATCTAGCAAGCTCGGCTTCCACGCCTCCGGGCCGTTCTCGTTTTGGAGGCTCGTTAGGCATGGTCACCGACTCGGTCGAGGCCGTACACGCAGCCGAGTCAGACGTCGCCTCAGTCGTGAAACTGAGCCGGACCGAGGACGCGTTGGACACCCTGCTCGCCCTTCTGGGCACCGACCTCGCAGCCTGCAACACCGAGATCGTGGCCCGCATGGACAGCCCGGTCGCCCTCATCCCGCAGCTTGCCGCGCATATCGTGGCCGCCGGCGGCAAGCGGCTGCGGCCGTTGCTGACGCTGGCGACCGCGCGGCTGTGCGGCTATTCCGGCCATCGCCACGTCAAGCTCGCGGCCTGCGTCGAGTTCATCCACACCGCGACGCTGCTGCACGACGACGTCGTGGACGAGAGCCTGCTGCGCCGCGGCCTGGCGAGCGCCAACGCCATCTTCGGCAACAAGGCGTCGGTCCTGGTGGGGGACTTCCTGTTTGCCCGCGCCTTCCAGCTGATGGTGGAGGACGGCTCGCTGACCGTGCTGGCGATCCTGTCCGGCGCCGCCGCCACCATCGCCGAGGGCGAAGTGTTGCAGCTCGCGACCCAGAACGACCTGTCCACCAACGAAGCCCAGTACTTCGACGTCGTTCGCGGCAAGACCGCGGCGCTGTTCGCCGCCGCCTGCGAGGTCGGAGCGGTCATCGCCGACCGCTCGGCGGCCGACCGGCTGGCGTTGCAGCAATACGGCCTCAACCTCGGCATGGCGTTCCAGCTGGTGGACGACGCGCTCGACTACGCGGCCGACCAGGCGACGTTGGGCAAGACGGTGGGCGATGATTTCCGCGAGGGCAAGATCACGCTGCCGGTGCTGGCCGCCTATGCGGCGGGCGACCGCGAGGAGCGGGCGTTCTGGCAGCGCACCATCGAGTCCAGCGAACAGACCGACGCCGACCTGGACCATGCGTTCGACCTGATAACCCGGCACGGCGCCATCGGGACGACGATGGACCGCGCCGCCCGGTTCGCCAACGCCGCCAAGGCGAGCCTTGGGCGGTTCGCCGACTCGCCGCTGCGGAGCAGCCTGATGGCAGTCGGCGACTACACCGTGAACCGCGCGAGATGACGCTGGTTATATAACCAGCGTCATCTCCTCCCGCCGCAGCTGCACGGTAAACTCGTCTAGGGCCGCCATGAAGCCGTCTAATGCCGTGTCGATTTCCGACTTGTCGATGATCAGCGGCGGGCTGAACACCAGCGTGTCGTTGGGCGAGACGCGGCCGATCACCCCGTGCGCCTCGGCCAGCTTCACGACGCGGGCGGCGATCTTGCGGCCCGGCTCGAAGTTGCGCCGAGTGGCCTTGTCGGCGACCAGCTCCACCGCGCCGATCAGGCCGGTGCCGCGCACCTCGCCCACCAGGGGGTGCTCGGCGAAGCGGGCGCGCAGCCCGGCCTGGAAGTGTGGCCCCACCTCGCCGACATGCGCGCCGATATTGGCCTCGTCGTAGATTTTCAGCGTCTCGATGGCCACCGCCGCTGCGACCGGATGGCCGGAATAGGTGTAGCCGTGCCCGAACGTGCCGATTGCGTGACTCTCGTCGGCCAGGCCCTGGAACACCCGGTCGTTCACCATCACGGCGCTGATCGGCAGGTAGGCGGCGCTCAGCGCCTTGGCGCATACCAGGATGTCGGGCTGAATGCCGAGCGTCTGGCTGCCCCAGTAGCTGCCGGTGCGCCAAAAGCCGCAGATCACCTCGTCCGCCACCAGCAGCACGTCGTATTTGCGGAGCACGGCCTGGATCTTCTCGAAATAGGTGCGCGGCGGCACGATGACGCCGCCGGCGCCCATGATCGGCTCCGCCCACATCGCCGCCACGGTGTCGGGACCCTCGGCTAGGATCAGCTGCTCCAGCTCGTCGGCGCAGCGGTCGGCGTACATCTCTTCGGTCTCGCCGTCCTGCCCGCCATGGTAGAAGTGCGGCGTCGCGGCGTGCACGAAGCGGGCGAGCGGCACGTCGAAGCTGCGGTGATTGTACGACAGCCCGGTCAGGCTGGCGGCGGCGACGGTGATGCCGTGGTAGCCCTTGATCCGGCCGATTAGCTTCTTCTTCTGCGGCCGGCCGATCGCGTTGTTGAAGTACCAGACCATCTTGACGGCGGTGTCGTTGGCCTCGGACCCGGAGTTGGCGAAGAATACCTTGCTCATCGGCACCGGCGCCCGTTCGATCAGCATCTCGGCGAGGTCGATGGCCGGCTCGTGCGACTTGGCGGTGAACGAGTGGTAGAACGGCAGCTTACGCATCTGCGTCGTCGCCGCCTCGACCAGCCGCTCGTTGCTGAAACCGAGGCTGGCGCACCACAGGCCGGCGACCACGTCGATGTAGGGCTTGCCGGCGTCGTCGAACACCCGCACGCCTTCGCCCCGGGTTATCACCAATGGCCCGGTTGTCTGGTGCGCCCGCAAGTCTGTGTACGGGTGCAGCACGTTGGCGATGTCGCGGGCGGCGGCGGAATTGGCGCGCGGGGCGGCGGGCGGAGGGGTCATTGCACAGGCTTTCGAACTGACCGCCTCAGCCTACGTCAGAACGCTCCGCCGCCGCCAGATTCTTGCCGCGCACCGCCGCAGCCTCCTCGGCGCTGCCGACGCCGCCATGAGCGGCCGACCAAGCCACCGGGTTCTCCAGGAAGCGGCGCACCTCGGCCAAGGCCGGCTCGGCGAAATACGGTCGGTCGCGGCACGCCTCCAGGACGTCCCACCAGGTGCAAAGGTGGTGCAGCGTGACGCCCATCTTCGCCAGCGTCTCGAAGCTGCCCGGGAACACGCCGTAGAAGAACACCACGAAAGCGTGATCGACGATCGCCCCGGCGTCGCGCAGGGCGGTGGCGAAGCGGATCTTCGATTGGCCGTCGGTGGTGAGGTCCTCGACCAGCAGCGTGCGCTTGCCCAGTGGCACGTCGCCCTCGATCAGCGCGTTGCGGCCGAAACCCTTGGGTTGCTTACGCACGTAGGCCATCGGAGCCAGCATGCGGTCGGCGATCCAGGCGGCGAACGGGATGCCCGCGGTCTCGCCGCCGGCCACCGCCTCGATGCTCTCGTAGCCGACGTGCCGGCCGATCTTCTCGACCGCCAGCTCGCAGATTTTCGAGCGCGCGCGGGGGAAATAGATGATCCTGCGGCAGTCGACGTAGACAGGCGATTTCCAACCCGACGTAAAGGTGTAAGGTTCCTCGGGGCGAAAATTGATAGCCTCGATTTCGAGCAGGATGCGCGCGGTGGTCAACGCGGCGTCACGGTCCCAATCCGTCATGTGCAGCTTGGTCATGGCGCTTATCCTATTAAGGGCGACAGGGTATGAGGGCGACGGGGTGCCAACAAGTTCCTTTCTGCCCCGCGTTCCAACCAGGGCAGGCGTTCCCGCTAGAGTGGGCGTTGCTATCCGAGATCGAGTCGGGATGCCATGACGGAACGTGAGCGCATGGTCTCCGGCGCCAAGCCGAAAGCCCGGGACGGCGCGCCGCACGCGCGGGTGTGGGCGCTGGACGACGCCGACGCCGGAAAGCCGTCGCACGCCCTGGACATCGCCGAGCGGCTGGGCGTCGCGTTCCGCCGCATGCCGCTCAGCTGGAACCGGATGGCTCCTTTGGCGGCTCTGCTGCCGAACGGCTCGCTGCTCGGCCTGGCGCAACCCGACGCGGCCGAGATGGCGCTCGACCTGCCGCCCGGCGTGGCCTCGCCGCTGCTGGTGGTGTCGTCGGGCAGCCGGTCCGCGGCGGTCGCCGGGTGGCTGCGGGCGCGGTTCGGGGCGAAGCTGGTGCATTGCGTGGGCTCCGGCCTTGGCGGGAGCGTGCGGCCTTCGGGCTACGACCTGCTGGTCGCTTCGGAGCACGACTTGCCGGCGCCCGCCGCGAACTTGTTGCAGGTCGTCGGCGCGCCGCATCGCGTGTCGCCGGCGGCGTTGCGGCAGGCAACGCTGCAATGGTCCGAACGCCTCGACCACCTGCCGCACCCGAGGGTGGCGTTGCTGGTCGGCGGGCGGCTGCGCGGACGCAACCTGGAGCCGGCGTGCGCCCACGCGCTCGGCCGTTCCGTAGCAGGCCTGGTCGCCAGCCAGGGCGGATCGGTGCTGGCGAGCACCAGCCGGCGTACCGGGACCGAGGCGGCCGACGCCTTGGCCGCCGGCCTCGGGCAGGTCATGCACCAGATCTACCGCTGGGGGGAGCCCGGCGAGAACCCTTATCTCGGACACCTCGCTTTGGCCGATGCCGTCATCGTGACGGCTGACTCGATCTCCATGATGAGCGAGGCCTGCGCCACGTCGGCGGCGGTGCATGTGGCGCTGCCCGAGTTGGCGGGGCCTCGCCAGCGGCATTTCCTGGCGCGGATGACCCAGGCCGGGCAGGTCCGGATGCTTGGGCGCACCCTGGGCTCGTGGGTTCGCCCGCCGCTCGACGAGACCGGACGGGTGGCGGAGGAGATCCGGCGGCGGTTCCCGCTTGAGTGACAGCCGCCCGGCTTACGCGGTAGGTTGCGCCGGCAACGAGGTTGGGCAGCACGCCATGGGCCGTGAATTCACCACCATAGCGAGACGCTGCGAGCGGGCGGTGGTGACTGCCTACGGCGAGTTGCGCGCGCTCGGCACCGACGATTTCGCGGCGTTCGGCGCCTGCACGACGCTGTACCGCATCCACCATCCCGAGGCCTCGTTGAACGAGGCGCGCCGGCTCGTGGCGGAGTGGATCGACCACCATCTGGTGCGCTTCCAGGACGGCCCGACGGCGGGCTGCGACTGCCCCGCCGAACCAGGCCCGGCGGCGTCGCACTAGGCGCAGGCGTGACCAGTCCGAGGCGGCTTGCCCTTGCGGTTGCTGCAGGGGCGGTCAATGCTGCACTGCATGGAAAGTCATTGTTTCGACGTCATCGTGGTCGGAGCGGGGATTGCCGGGGCCACGGTCGCGGCGCACCTGTCGGTCGACCACCGGGTGGCGCTGGTGGAGGCCGAGGCCGCCGCTGGCTATCACAGCACCGGCCGGTCGGCGGCGACCTGGATTCTGAACTACGGTCCGCCCGATGTGCAGGTGCTGACCGGGGAGTCACGCGGCTTCTTCGAGGCGCCGCCGGCCGGATTCGTCGAGACGCCGATCATGAGCCGCTGCCCGACGCTGTTCCTGGCGCCGCGCGACCAGCTTGACGCGCTGGCCACGCTGATGGCGGCGGGGAACGGCCTGCGCCCGCTATCGCCTGAAGCGGCCCGCGACTTGGTGCCGGCGCTGCGTCCCGGCTACGTCGCGGCAGCGGCGATTGAGGATGACTCGTTCGACATGGACGTGGCGGTCTTGCACCAGGGCTTCCTGCGCCAGTTGCGCGCCGGGGATGGCGTCATCGCGCTGCGCAGCCGGACCGGCCGGATTGCCCGGGTGGCGGGCGGCTGGCAGGTCGAGGTCACCGGCGGCGGACGCTTCGAGGCTCCGGTCGTCGTCAACGCCGCCGGTGCCTGGGGCGACGTCGTGGCGGCGCAGGCCGGGGTGGCGCCGCTCGGCCTCGTTCCCAAGAGGCGCACCGGCGTGGTCATCGATCCAGGCCATTGGGGGGTGACGTCCTGGCCGATGATAAACGACGTGTCGCACACCTGGTACGCGCGGCCCCAAGCGCGCACCAAATTAATGGTGTCGCCAGCCGACGAGACCGACATGGAGCCGCACGACGTGCAGCCCGACGAACTCGACATCGCCATCGCCATCGACCGGATGCAGCAGGCGCTGGACATCGAGGTTCGCCGGACCGAGCACAGCTGGGCCGGGCTACGCACCTTCACCCCCGACCGCAACCTGGCGTTCGGCTGGGCCGGCGACGCCGAGGGCTTCTTCTGGTGCGTGGGGCAGGGCGGCTACGGCATCCAGACCTCCCCGGCGGCGGGGCGGCTGGTCGCCGACGTGATATCCGGGCGCGACCCGGGACCGACCGGGCGCATCCTCCCGGCGATCGATCCGCGCCGCTTCGCGCCCCACCTCGCAACAGCCTGAGCGATGTCCATCCACGTCGCCCTCACGCACCGGACTTCATACAGGTACGACCGGCTGGTGACGCTCGGGCCGCAGACCATCCGTTTGCGCCCGGCGCCGCAGGCCCGCACGCCGATCCTGTCGTACTCGCTGCGGCTGGGCCCCGAGCCGCATTTCCTGAACTGGCTGCAGGACCCGCAGGGCAATTTCCTGGCCAGGGTGGTGTTTCCCGAGCGGGTGGCGCATTTCGACGTGGTGGTCGACCTCGTGGCCGACATGGCGACGATCAACCCGTTCGACTTCTTCCTGGAGCCGCAGGCGGAAACCTACCCGTTCGCCTACGACCCGACGCTCGACGAGGAGCTGGCCCCGTTCCGCCGCCTGGAGCCGGCCGGCGAGCTTCTGGCGGCGCTGCTGGCCGAGGCGCCGCGCGGCGAGCAGGCGACGGTCGATTGGCTGGTGAACGTGAACCGCATGGTGGGCGAGCGCATCGCCTACATCGTGCGGATGGAGCCCGGCGTCTGGACGCCCGAGCAGACGCTGGCCGAGGGCCGCGGCAGTTGCCGCGACTCCGCGTGGCTGCTGGTGCAGCTGCTGCGTAACCTGGGCTGCGCCGCGCGTTTCGTGTCCGGCTACCTGATCCAGCTGGCCGCCGACGTGAAGCCGCTCGACGGTCCCTCCGGCCCGAGCACGGACTTCACCGACCTGCACGCCTGGGCCGAGGTGTACCTGCCCGGGGCGGGCTGGATCGGCCTCGACGCCACCTCCGGCCTGCTGACTGGCGAGGGCCACATCCCGCTCGCCGCCAGCCCGGCCCCGCAATCCGCGGCGGCCATCAGCGGCGTGGTGAGCGAGTGCGAGACCGTCTTCGACGTGTCCATGCAGGTTGTCCGGATACGCGAGACGCCGCGGGTCACGCGGCCGTATACCGAGCGGCAGTGGCGGGGCATCCTCGACGCCGGGGCCGCCGTCGAACGCGCCCTGGTCGCCGGCGACGTGCGCCTGACCCTGGGCGGCGAGCCGACCTTCGTCTCGGCCAGCGACGGCGACGCGGCCGAATGGAACTCCGACGCGCTCGGGCCGACCAAGCGGAGCTACGCCGGCAAGCTGATGCGGCGGCTGGCAAAGCTGTGGGCGCCCGGGGCGGCGCTCAGCTACGGGGTCGGCAAGCAGTATCCGGGCGAGCAGCTGCCGCGCTGGGCGTTGCACGCCTACTGGCGCGCGGACGGCGAGCCGGTGTGGCGGGACGCGGCGTTGCTGGCCGATCCCGAGCGCGGCCGTGGCGCAGCCTTGCCGGACGACGCGGCCGCCTTCGCGGCGGCGCTGGCGCAACGCCTCCAGGTCGATCCCGGCGCGGTCCTGCCGGCCTACGAGGACGTTCACTACTATCTGTGGAAAGAGCATCGCCTGCCGGCCAACGTGGTAGCCGACGACAGCAGGCTGCGCGACCCGCTGGAGCGTGCCCGGATGACGCGGATCTTCAGCCAGGGGCTGGCGTCGCCGGTCGGCAGCGTGCTGCCGCTGCGCCGTTCGGAGCGCACGGGCGTCCGGCGGTGGCAGACGGCGGCGTGGACGTTCCGCGACGACGTGATGTTCCTGGTCCCCGGCGACAGCCCGATTGGCCTGCGGCTGCCGCTGGAAAGCCTGCCATGGGCCGATCCCGGCAGCATCGAGCCGGCTTTCGAGTCCGATCCGATGGCGGCGGTCGAGCCGTTTGCGTTGCAGGCGGCGTTGCAAACCCAGGCGGCTGCGTCAGTGGACGCCGCGCCTGTCGAGCAAGTGCTTCTGGTTGTGGGGCGGGGCGAGCCGGGGCTGGTCCGCACCGCGCTCGCCGTCGAGGCGCGGGGCGGCGTCCTGCATGTGTTCCTGCCGCCGCTGACCGATGTCGGCGACTGGATCGAGCTGGTCGCGGCGATCGAGGCCACGGCGGCCGAGGTCGTGCAGCCGGTGGTGATCGAGGGCTACCAGCCGCCGCACGACGCGCGGCTGTCGACGTTCTCGGTCACTCCCGATCCGGGCGTCATCGAGGTCAACATCCAGCCTTCGTCGATCTGGGCCGACCAGGTGCTGCGGACCGAGCAGCTCTACGAGGAGGCACGCCAGGTCGGCCTGGCCTGCGAGAAGTTCATGATCGACGGCCGCCATGTCGGCACCGGGGGCGGCAACCACGTCGTCATGGGCGCCGTCCGGGTCGAGGACAGCCCGTTCCTGCGCCGGCCCGACCTGTTGAAGAGCCTGCTCGGCTTCTGGCACAACCACCCCAGCCTTTCGTTCGCGTTCAGCGGCTTGTTCATCGGCCCCACCAGCCAGCATCCGCGCGTCGATGAGGCGCGCGACGACGCCGTCAACGAGTTGGAGATCGCCTTCGCGCAGATCGAGCCGTTCGCCGCGACGCCGCCATGGCGCACCGACCGGCTGCTGCGAAACATCCTGATCGACATGACCGGCAACACCCACCGCACCGAGTTCTGCATCGACAAGATGTTCGACCCGAACAACGTGTCGGGCCGCCGCGGGCTGGTCGAGTTCCGGGCGTTGGAGATGCCGCCGCACCCCCGCATGGCGGCGGCCCAGACGCTGCTGATGCGGGCGGCGGTGGCGGCCTTCTGGACCCAGCCATACGAGCGGCGGCTGGTCCGCTGGGGCACCCGCCTGCACGACGATTTCATGCTGCCGCACTATTGCGGGCAGGACTTCCGGGATGCGCTGGAGGAGCTTCGGGCAGTGGGCTTCGGCCTCGACGCCAGTTGGTTCGACCCGCATTTCGAGTTCCGCTTCCCGCAGATCGGGGAGGTCGCGGTAGGTGGCGTCGACGTCGAGCTGCGCCATGCGCTCGAACCTTGGCACGTGCTCGGCGAGGAGGCGACGCCCAACGGCGCGGCGCGCTACGTCGACAGCTCGGCGGAGCGGGTGCAGGCGCGGGTCACGGGGTGGGAGCCGGAGCGCCACACGCTGGCCTGCAACGGCGTGGCGGTGCCGCTGTGGCGGACCGAGCGGGTCGGGGAGCATGTCGGCGGCATCCGTTTCAAGGCATGGCAGCCGTCCAGCGCGCTGCATCCGACCATCCCGGCGCAGGCTCCGCTGGTGTTCGACGTGTTCGATCAGTGGACCGGGCGCAGCGTCGGCGGGCTTACCTACCACATGGCCCACCCTGGCGGCCGCAACTACGAGACCCGTCCGGTCAACGCCCAGGAGGCCGAGGCGCGACGGCGCAAACTGTTCTCCCCCATTGGACACACGCCCGGCGCGATGCCGCCGCCGCGAGGCCCCGAAGCCGCGTCGCTGGGGCGCGAACACCCCCGCACGCTCGACCTGCGTCGCTTCTCCTGACCGGCGATCCGCGATGACCCTTGGCAACGGCGGTGCCACCGCGCCGGGCAGCGACGAGATGGTGGACGGCCAGGGCGGGCTGCGGCCGCATTGGCGTCCCATCCTCGGGGGCTTGCAGGGTTTCGGTGCCGGCGGCCTGCAAGAACGGGTGCGCCGGCTGGACCGGGCATTCGCCGAGGAGGGCGTCACCGCGGTGCTGCCCGGCGTCACCGAGCAGGCCCGGATGTGGCGCTGCGACCCGGTTCCGTTGCCGCTCTCGGCAGCCGAGTTCATGCTGCTGGAAGCCGGGTTGCGGCAGCGCGCGCGGCTGATGTCGGCGCTGATCGACGATCTCTACGGCCCGCAGGCGACCCTGCGCGCCGGGGTGCTGCCGCCGGCGCTGGTCTACGCCAACCCGGCTTTCCTGCGGGCGTGCCACGATCCCGCCCAGCTGGGCCGGCCGCCGCACGGGCGGTTGCAGTTCTATGCCGCCGACCTGCTGCGTGGCCCCGACGGCGCCTGGCGCGTCCTGGCCGACCGCACCGCCGCCGCCTCCGGCATCGGTCACGCGCGCGAAAACCGCCGGCTGCTGGGGCGGGTGCTGCCGGAGCCGTTCCGCCTGATGCAGCTGCTGCCGCACCGGCCGTTCTTCGACCGCTGGCAGGACGCGTTGCAACGGCTGGCTCCGGGAGGCCGGTCGAACCCCAGCGTCGCCCTGCTGACCGCCGGCACCGCCGACCCGCACTGGTTCGAGCACATGTACCTGGCGCGCGAGCTGTCCTGCGCGCTGGTGGAGAGCAGCGACCTCACCGTGCGCGCCGGGCAGCTGTTCCTCAAGACCCTCAAAGGGTTGCAGCGCGTCGACGTGCTGCTGCGGCGGGTCGATGGCGGGTCGCTCGACCCGCTCGAACTCGACGGCAGCAACATGGACGGGGTTTCCGGCTTGCTGGACGCGGCGCGCGGCGGCAACCTGACGATCTCGAACGATCCGGGTACCGGGGTCGCCGAAGCGCCCGGCCTCGCCGCCTTTATGCCGGCGCTGGCGCGGCATCTGCTGGCGGAGCCGCTGCTGCTGGACGCCGTGCCCTCGATGTGGCTCGGCGAGCCGCAGGCGTTGGCCGACTTGCTGGCGGACGTTCCAGCTTGGCGGCTGCGGCCGGCACTCGACGGGAGGGCGCCGCCGGTCGACGTGGCAGGCCTCGCACCCGCCGAGGGCGACGACCTGCTGCGGCAGGTTGCGGCGCGGCCGTGGCTGTGGTCGGCGGTGCGGCCGATGTCTCCGTCGGTCGCTCCCTGTTTCACGCCCGACGGCTTGCAGCCACGTCCGGTCGTGCTCCGCATGTTCGCGGTGTTCGACGGCGTCGAGTGGCAGGTCATGCCGGGCGGGCTGGCCCGGGTGGTGGAGCCCGGGCAGGCGCTCGGCGGCACGCTCCCGCCGGGCGGCCTGTCGAAGGACGTCTGGGTGCTGAGCGAGGAACGCGCGTCCATCGTCGGCCCGGCCTATGCCGCCGCGGCCCCGGTGGCGCTGCGACGGTCCAGCGGCGAGTTGCCGAGCCGGGTCGCCGACGACCTGTTCTGGCTTGGTCGCACCATCGAGCGCCTGGAGCGCGCGGCGCGGCTGGTGCGGGCGGCGGTCGGCCGCCTGGTCCGGGCGCCGGTCCTGCTGCCGCGGGAGACGGCCGAACTGCAGGCGTTGCTGCGCTGCCTTGGCGACGCGGCGATGATCGATGCCGAGGAGGCCGTTCCCGCCACGCTGCCGGGGGCGCTGCTGGCGATGCTGCGGCCACGGCCGGAGGGCGACCGCTCGCGCGGGCGCGGCTCGATCCTACGCATGTTCAACGAGGCGCTGCGGCTGACCGAGGCGGTGCGCGACCGGCTGACCGACGACACCTACGCGACCTTCACGCAAACGCTGGCGCAGGCCCGCCGCGAAACCGAGCGGGTGGGCGGCAGCCTGGATGCGGCGACGGACGCCATGGTCAGCATCCAGCGGTTCGCGACCGCGGTGTCGGGCGTGGCGGCCGAGAACATGGTGCGCGGCGGCGGCTTCCTGTTCCTCGACCTCGGCCGGCGGCTGGAGCGGGCGCAGGCGATCGCCGGCGAAGTGGCCTCGGCGCTCGACCAGCCGCCGGCGCGCGTGGAGAACGGCCTGCTGCTCATCCTGGAGCTGTGCGACAGCACGATCACCTACCGCACGCGCTACCTCAACGCGCTGCAGCCGGCCCCGGTGCTCGACCTGGTGCTGTGCGACCAGGGCAACCCGCGCGGCCTCGGTTTCCAGTTGGCGGCGATCCATGGCCTGCTCGACGACCTGACGCCCGACGGGATCGGCCGCGACATGCTGGCCGGGGCCGCGGCGGGCCTGCTCGCCGAAGTGGAGGCGATGGTGGACGGCGTGCTGAACGCGCCCAACCAGGCCGTCGCGGCGGCGGCCCTGGCTCCCAGCCTGCGCGAGGCGTCGCGCGGGCTGGCCGATTTGAGCGGCCGCATCGACCGGCGGTTCTTCGCCCTGCTGCCGGCGTTGCAGAAACTCGGCTGGGGCGACGACGCGGACGATCCGCAGCCCAACCCAGCCGAAGCCGCCGCGTGAGGTACCACGTCCGGCATGTGACCTCGTACGCCTACGCCGAGCCGGTCGACCTTGCCCGGCACATGCTGCACCTGATGCCGCGCGACCTGGCGCACCAAGGCTTGGCGCACCAGACGGTGCTGGACGTTTCGTTGATTGGCCTGCCGCTGCCGTCGCGGCGCAACGAGGCGTTGGACCATTTCGGTAACCGCATCGCCTGGATGTTCCTCGACGTGGCGCACCAGAAGTTCGACGTCACGGTCGAGGCGACGGTCGAGGTCGGCTTCCCGCCGCCGCCCGACCCGGCCGCCACGCCGCCTTGGGAGAGCGTGGCGGCGGCGCTCCGCGGCGGCGGGCCTGGGGGTTGGGACGCCGCCGAGTTCGTCTTCGACAGCCCCATGGTGGCCGCCGATCCCGACGCCGGGGCATTCGTCGCGTCCTCGTTCCCACCCGGGCGGCCGATCCTGGCGGCGCTGCTGGACCTCAATGCTCGTATCCGGCGCGAGTTCGCGTTCCGCGCCGGCGTCACCACCATCTCCACCCCGGTCTCGGTGGTGCTGAAGCAGCGCGCCGGGGTCTGCCAGGACTTCACCCATTTGATGATCAGCGGCCTGCGCGCGCTCGGGCTGGCGGGGCGCTACGTGTCCGGCTACATCCGCACCAGGCCGCCGCCGGGCGTCGCGGCGCGGCGCGGCGTCGACCAGTCGCACGCCTGGGTCGGCGCGTGGCTGGGGCCGGAGCACGGCTGGATCGACCTGGACCCCACCAACGACCTGATCGTGGCCGACGAGCATGTCGTGCTGGCCTGGGGCCGCGACTACGGCGACATCAGCCCGGTCCGGGGCATTCTGCTCGGCGGCGGCCGGCACGGCGTCAAGGTGTCGGTCGACCTACAGCCAGTCTGACCGGAACCTGCTGTATTCCGCTTGGACGACGGCTTGGCCGTACTGCCGCTCCAGCCGGCGGACGATGAAGTGGCCGCGCGCCTTCTGACGGAAATGCTCGATGAACGCCACGTTGATCAGCGCCCCGGTGGCGGCGCCCACCGCCGGCACCGCCTGCCCGGCGAATTTCCATGAGGCCGGCACGCCGAACCGCGTCGCCACCACCGCCGTCAGCTTTGGCGCCGCCTCGACCAGGGTCCGCCCCGCGGTCTGCGTCAGCAACTCGGCCATGCCCATTCGCAGCATGTAGTAGCTGCTCTCGTTGACGTCCGGCGCATCGTTCTGGCCGCCCAGCGCGAACACCTGCAGGCAGGCCAGCCGGGCCTCGGGCGAAGAAAGGTCTTCGCCCTCGTCGCGGGCGATTTGCAGGATGGTCCGCATCATCAGCGTGGTGGTGACCGGAAACTCGACCAGCGTGCTGGCCAGTCCGCCGGCGCCGCCGCCGGCGCCGGTCACCGCGACCGACGCCGAGCCGAACCAGCGCGAGGCCATTTGCCGGTCGAGCCACTGCCAGCGCGGCCCGTTCTCGCTGCCCATGGTGAGCAGCCTCACCATCCATCAGTTTAGCAGGCACTCCCAGAGCTTTGGCAATGGCAGGGCTCGGAGCATAAGTCTGAGAGCTTTGCGCAGTCCTCGGGTGAACCAGGAAAGCTTGCTCCTGGCGAGCTTT